>VFQT010003754.1_pt1 | contig 13482 bp, 13 predicted proteins | sample 3512381 | NCBI WGS metagenome assembly VFQT01 (sample SAMN10412376, study PRJNA504923) | tailings metagenome | isolation source: Relicate 2 Philex TSF3 active mining site | place: Philippines: Tuba, Benguet | collected 2017-08-29 | reverse complement strand
CCTGAGCAGGGCCGCCTTCTCGCGCGCCAGCTTGAGGAACTCGCCGCCCGAAAGCGGCGGCTCCCCACGCACCTTGCGCTGGGCATTCGCCGCCTCGCGCAGGAACTGGACGTTGGAGACGCCGGGAATTTCGACCGGATACTGGAAGCCCAGGAACAGCCCGGCAGCGGCACGCTCATGCGGTTCGAGCGCGAGCAGATCCTGGCCCTGAAACGTGACGCTGCCGCCGGTCACTTCGTAACCCGGACGCCCGCCGAGGGTATAGCCCAGCGTGGACTTGCCCGCGCCGTTCGGCCCCATGATCGCGTGGACTTCGCCCGCGTTGATCGCAAGCGACAGCCCCTTGAGGATGGGCTTGTCGGCGACGGTGGCGTGGAGATTGTCGATGGTCAGCATGGTCATCTCTGATGGCCGCGGTCGCCCTTGTAGCCACCACGCGGTTTGGAATTGACGCGCTGTTCGTGCCAGCGGGCCTTCATTTCGGCGACAATGCCCGCGACCACCGCGTCCGCATCGGCGAGCACCTGATCGGCGGGATAGCGCAGCACCTTGATGCCGACTTCGGCAAGGCTCCGATCCCGGCGGCGGTCGATTTCGGCATTGGCGCCGGGCTCTTCGATCTCGACGGCGATCTTCAGCGGCTGGCAGGCGAAGTCGACGATCGCCGAGCCGATCACCGTCTGCCGCTTGAGCCGATACTTGCCGAGATTGGCCGCAGCCAGCGCCTCCGCCAGCCGGGCCTGCGCCTCGGTCGGCGCACGCCGCATCTCGCGCGCGGTCTCGTGCAGCGTGTCGAGCCGCGATTCGGCGATGTTCCACCCGCGCCCGCGCTTCTGGAGCTTGGGCGGTTCGGTGCGTTCTTCGGGAGGGCGGACGGAGAGGGTTTTTCTCACCCCACGCTCCCCTCAAGGCTGATGCCCAGCAGCTTCTGCGCCTCGACGGCGAACTCCATCGGCAACTGCTGCAGCACTTCCTTGGCGAAACCGTTGACGATGAGCGCCACCGCCTCTTCCTGCCCTAGCCCGCGCTGCATGGCATAGAACAGCTGGTCGTCGCTGATCTTGCTGGTGGTGGCTTCGTGCTCGATCTGCGCGGAGGGGTTGCGGACCTCTATGTAAGGCACCGTGTGCGCGCCGCATTCGCCGCCGAGAAGGAGCGAATCGCACTGGGTGAAGTTGCGCACGCCCTCGGCATTGCCGGCCACGCGCACCAGACCGCGATAGGTGTTGTTCGATTTGCCGGCGCTGATCCCCTTCGAGATGATCGTCGAGCGCGATCCCTTCCCGTTATGGATCATCTTGGTGCCGGTGTCGGCCTGCTGGTAATTGTTGGTGACCGCGACCGAATAGAACTCGCCCACCGAATCCTCGCCGTTGAGCACGCAGGACGGGTACTTCCAGGTGATCGCGCTGCCGGTTTCGACCTGGGTCCACGACACCTTGCTGCGCTTGCCCTGGCAGAGCGCGCGCTTGGTGACGAAGTTGTAGATGCCGCCCTTGCCCTGCGCATCGCCCGGATACCAGTTCTGCACGGTGGAATACTTGATCTCCGCATCGTCGAGCGCAACCAGCTCGACCACGGCGGCGTGGAGCTGGTTCTCGTCGCGCATCGGCGCGGTGCAGCCTTCCAGGTAGCTGACATAGCTGCCCTTTTCGGCAACGATCAGCGTCCGTTCGAACTGACCGGTGTTCTCGGCGTTGATGCGGAAATAGGTGGACAGCTCCATCGGGCAGCGCGTGCCCTCGGGCACATAGACGAAGGTGCCGTCGGAAAAGACCGCGCAGTTCAGCGCCGCGAAGTAGTTGTCGTGCATCGGCACGACGCGCCCCAGCCACTTCTTCACGAGGTCGGGATATTCGCGGATCGCCTCGCTGATCGAGCGGAAGATGACCCCCGCTTCCTCCAGCTCCTTGCGGAAGGTGGTGGCGACCGAAACCGAATCGAACACCGCGTCGACCGCGACCTTGCGCGCGCCTTCCACGCCGGCGAGCACTTTCTGCTCCTCCAACGGAATGCCGAGCTTCTCATAGATCCGCAGGATTTCCGGATCGACCTCGTCCAGGCTGCCGAGCTTGGGCTTGGCCTTGGGCGCGGCCCAGTAATAGGCGTCCTGATAGTCGATCGGCGGCACTTTGAGCTTCGCCCAATCGGGCGGCGTCATCGTCAGCCAGTGACGATAGGCCTTCAGGCGCCATTCGAGCATCCACTCGGGCTCGTCCTTCTTGGCCGAGATGAAGCGGACGGTGTCCTCGGACAGGCCCTTCGGCCCATACTCCTGCTCGATGTCGGAAGACCAGCCGTGCTCGTAGTCGGCGACGCGCGCGGCGGCGTCGCGCGCGGCTTGGTCCTTCAGCGCGATTTCCTCGGTCATGCCGCCACCTCCGCCAGCCGGGTTAAAGGCACGCCCGCCAGTGCGCCACGCAGCGCCTCGTTAACCAGCGGCCAGTGCGGGCGAAGCAGGCAGGCCGATTCGAGCGTGCAATCCTGGCGGCCATGCTCAACGCACGCGGTCAGCGCGATCGGGCCTTCCACCGCCTCGACGATATCGGCCAGGGTGATCGCCGCCGCCGGGCGCGCCAGCTTGAGCCCGCCGCCCATGCCGCGCGACGAGCGCAGCAGCCCGCTGGCGGTAAGCCGGCTGACCAGCTTCTGCACCGTCGGCGCGGGCAGTGCCGTCTCTTCGGCAAGCTGCACCGCGGAAATTCGCGCGCCGCCGCAATGCCGCGCCGCAGCGGCCATGATGACAACGGCATAATCTGCCATGCTCGAAAGGCGCATTGCTCCTGCCCTTACCAAATCGGACGAATCCGCTCTGGTTCCACCTAGTGGCGCCGGGCATCAATTACAACCGCGCGTAATTTGCCTGCCGAGAAGGAAAAATGGCGGCCCTCCATTACCGGAGAGCCGCCAGAAAGTCAGGAACCCGTTCGCTATATGCGTTCGAGCCCTTCGGGTCGCAGGCGCCGGATATGCTCACCGCACCGCGAAGAATTGTACCGAAGCGACAGAGGCGGCAGATTATAGAGCCGGACAGGTTTATTTTCCCATGTTGCAGTGCGGCAACACATTGTCTTGTCGCGCCGCGCGCGGCTATGCGACCGCATGGTTTACCGCTTGCTCCGCCCCGCATTGTTCCAGCTCGATGCCGAACGCGCGCATCGCCTTGCGCTGGCCGGGCTCAAGTGGATGCCCCGGCGGCCCGCGAAAGCCGGGGGACTGCTGGCGATTGAGGTTGCCGGAGTCGATTTTCCCAACCCGGTCGGTCTCGCGGCGGGGTTCGACAAGGACGGCGAAGCGCCCGATGCGGTGCTGGGCCTGGGGTTCGGTTTTGCCGAGGTCGGCTCGGTGACGCCGCTACCCCAGCCTGGCAACCCCCGGCCACGCCTGTTCCGGCTTGCCGAGGACCAGGCGGTCATCAACCGCATGGGCTTCAACAACGGCGGCGCGGCGAATGCGGCGGAGCGGCTGCGCCAGCGGGCGGGACGGCCCGGCATCGTCGGCATCAACCTGGGCGCCAACAAGGATTCGCCCGATCGCACCGCCGACTACGTCACGCTGACTCGGTTGATGGCCCCGCTCGCCTCCTATCTCGTCGTCAACGTCAGCAGCCCGAACACGCCCGGACTGCGCGCGCTGCAGGATGAAGCCGCGCTGGCGGGCCTGCTGGACGCGGTGCTCGACGCGCGCGGAGGCGCCGGGCCGCCGGTGTTCCTCAAGGTGGCGCCGGACCTGGAGCCGAGCGACATCGACGCGATCGCCCGCCTCGCCATCGAGAAAAATCTCGGCGCGCTGATCGTGTCCAACACCACGATCTCGCGGCCGCCGCTCGCATCGCCCCATGCGGGAGAGGCGGGCGGCCTTTCGGGCGCGCCGCTGAAGCCGCTGGCGCTGCGGCGGCTGCGCGAATTCCGCGCGGCGACAGGCGGCGCGGTGCCGCTGGTCGGTGTGGGCGGGATCGCCAGCGCCGAGGACGCGTGGGAGCGCATCCGCGCCGGGGCCTCGCTCGTGCAACTCTATAGCGCGCTGGTCTATGAAGGACCGGGGCTGGCTCGCCGGATCGTGCACGGGCTGGAGCGGCTGATGCGGCGCGACGGGTTCTCCTCCATTGCCGAGGCGGTGGGAAGCGAATAGCGTCCGGCGCATGATTGCCCGTTTGCTCACGCTGCTCTGCCTGCCGGTCCTGATCGCGGGCTGCGCCACCGCCCCCGCTCCTGCCCCCGCTGCTTCGCCTGCCACGGTCGCCCCGCGCCTCGATGCCGGAATGGTCAGCGCCGCCGATCCCCGCGCTGCCGAGGCCGGCGCGGAGATGCTGCGCGCCGGGGGCAGCGCCACCGACGCGGCGCTCGCCACGCTGCTCGCGCTCACCGTCGTCGAGCCGCAAAGCTCCGGCATCGGCGGCGGCGGTTTCCTGGTCGTGGACGATGGCAAGGGCCGGATCGAGACGATAGACGGTCGCGAGGTCGCGCCCGCCGCCGCTCACCCGCGCTGGTTCGAGGCAGAGGGCAAGCCGCTGACCTTCGCCCAGGCAGTACCCGGCGGCCTCAGCGTGGGCGTTCCGGGCAACGTCGGCTTGATGGCGCAGGCGCATGCCCGCCACGGCAAGCTTGCCTGGAGCCGCCTGTTCCAGCCTGCCATCCGCCTGGCGCGCGAAGGCTTCGAAGTGACGCCACGCCTGCGAGCGGCGCTGGAGCGTTCCCGCGACAAGGCGGGTCTGACCAACGCCGGCCGGGCGCTGTACTACGACGCCGAGGGCGCGCCGCTGCCGGTCGGCACGACGATCCGCAATCCCGCCCTGGCCTCTTTCCTGGAGCGCCTCGCCGGCGAAGGGCCGGAAGCGTTCTATCGCGGGGCGAATGCGCAAGCCGTAGCCTCGGCCGTCGCGTCCGCGCCGCGCAATCCGGCGCCGATGACGGTCGCGGATCTCGGCGCCTATCGGGCCAAGGTCCGCGAGCCGCTCTGCTTTTCCTACCGCGTGTATCGCGTGTGCAGCATGGGGCCGCCCTCCTCGGGCGCGACGACGCTGGCGGGCATCCTCGTGACGCTCGAACGCTTCGATCTCGCATCACTGGGCAGCGGCTCCCCCACTGCGTGGCACTTGATCGCCGAAGCGCAGCGGCTCGCTCACGCCGACCGCGACCGCTGGCTGGCTGATATGGATTTCGTGGAGGTGCCGGTCGCCGGGCTGCTCGCGCGCGACTATCTGGCCTCGCGCTCGGCAGCGATCGCGGCGGACAAGACGCTGGCCAAGGCGACCGCCGGCAACCCGCCCGGCGCCAGAAGCGCGCAGGCGGATACGCTGACCCCCGACATCCCCTCCACTTCGCACTTCGTCGCCGTGGACAGGAACGGCCAGGCGGCAAGCCTGACGTCCACCGTCGAAAGCGCGTTCGGTTCGGGGCTGGTGGTGAACGGCTATTATCTGAACAACGAGCTGACCGATTTCAGCCTCGCGCCCGAACGCGAGGGCCTGCCCGTGGCCAACCGGGTCGAAGGCGGAAAGCGGCCGCTCAGTTCCATGAGCCCGACGCTGGTCTATGGTCCCGACGGCGCGCTGCGGCTGGCGGTCGGCGCGGCCGGGGGCAAGACGATCCCTTCTCAAGTCGCCAAGGCGATCATCGGCGTCGTCGATTGGAAGCTGTCCGCGCAGGAGGCGATCGCGCTGCCGCTGATCTACGCGCCCGGCGGCGACACCGTGATCGTCGAGAAGGGCACCGCGCTGGAAGCCATGATCCCGGCGCTGCGCGCGCTCGGCCATGGCCAGATCACCGCGTACAGCCTGCCGCTGAAGGCCAACGCGATCGAGTGGATCGAAGGACGGCTCGTGGGCGCCGCCGACCCGCGCAGCGAGGGCCGCGCGGTTTCCGAATAGCCCCGCTTGGCTTCGACCCGCCTCCCGCCTAAACCGTGCGGAGATACAAGGGCGAGGCAGTTTTCCGGTGCAGCTTTCCGACTTCGACGCCAGCGGCAATCTGATCTCGCTGTTCCTGGCGCGCGCCGACGAACTGGGCGACCGGCCGATGCTCTGCGCCAAGCGCGACGGCAGTTGGCAGGCGCTGAGCTGGCGCGAGGCGGCGCGCCGGGTCTGCCTTGCCGCCGAGGCGTTGCGTGCGATCGGGCTGGACGCGGGCGACCGGGTGATGCTGGTTTCGGAGAACCGGCCCGAATGGTGCCTCGCCGATCTCGCGATCATGGCGGCGGGCTGCGTCACCGTGCCCACTTACACCACCAACACCGAGCGCGATCACCTGCACATCCTGGAAAATTCCAGCGCCCGCGCGGTGATCGTCTCCGATGCCAAGCTGGCCAAGGCACTGCTCCCGGCGGTGCTGCGGTCGGACCATGCCGAGCATGTCGTCAGCTTCGACCCGCTGCGGACCGCGCAGGCCGGGGTCGCCTCGTTCCACGACTGGGCCAGCCTGCTGGAGGGCGACGCCGCCGCCGCGCGCCAGGCCGTTGACGCTCGGATCGCGGGCATCCGCCGCGAAGACCTGGCCTGCATCATCTACACCAGCGGCACCGGCGGCGCGCCGCGCGGTGTGATGCAACACCACGGCGCGATCCTGCGCAACGTGGACGGCGCCGCGCGCATCCTCTCCGAGGATTTCGGCTGGGACGAGACCGGACGCGCGCAGGAGGTCTTCCTCTCGTTCCTGCCGCTCAGCCACGCCTATGAACATACCGGCGGCCAGTTCCTGCCGATCGGCATGGGCGCGCAGATCACTTACGCCGAAGGGCTGGAAAAGCTGGCCAGCAACATCGAGGAAGTGCGGCCGACGATCATGGTGGTGGTGCCGCGCCTGTTCGAGGTGCTGCGCGCGCGCATCATGAAGCAAGTGGAGAAGCAGGGCAAAGTCGCGAGCTACCTGATGGACCGGGCGCTGAGCATCGGCGAGCAGAAGGCGCGCGGCCGCACGCGGCTGCGCGACCTGCCTATGCGGCTGATGCTTGAGCGCTCGCTGCGCCCGAAGATCCGCCAGCGCTTCGGCGGACGGCTGAAAGCCATGGTTTCGGGCGGTGCGCCGCTCAATCCCGAGATCGGCGTGTTCTTCGACGCGATGGGGCTGACGCTGCTCCAAGGCTACGGACAGACCGAGGCGGCGCCGGTGGTAAGCTGCAACCGTCCCCGCGCGGGGCTCAAGATGGATACGGTCGGGCCGCCGCTGCATGGCGTGGAGGTCAAGATCGCCGAGGATGGCGAGATCCTGGTGCGCGGCGAGCTTGTCATGCACGGCTACTGGCGTAACGAAGCGGAAACGCGGCGGGTGCTGCGCGATGGCTGGCTTTACACCGGCGACGTCGGGCATATCGACGAGCGCGGGCGGATCGTCATCACCGACCGCAAGAAGGACATGATCGTCAACGACAAGGGCGACAACGTGTCTCCCCAGAAGGTGGAAGGCATGCTGACGCTCCAGCCCGAGATCGCGCAGGCGATGGTGGTGGGCGACAAGCGGCCCTATCTGGTCGGGCTGATCGTCCCAGACGCAGAATGGGCGCTGGAGTGGGCGCGCGGCCAGGACGAGAAGTTCGACATCGACCGCCTGCAAGACCTGCCCGCCTTCCGCACCGCGATGCGCGCCGCGATCGACCGGGTGAACAAGGAGCTTTCGGTGATCGAGAAAGTGCGCCAGTTCGCCTTCGCGGACGAGGCGTTCGCGATCGAGAACGAAGAGATGACGCCCAGCCTCAAGATCCGGCGCCACAAACTGAAGGAACGCTACGGCGCGCGGCTGGACGCGCTCTACAAGGCGTGATCCGCCCGCTTCAGGGCACCAGCGTGGTGAACAGGTAGGTCGCGAAGATCATCAGGTGGACCACCCCCTGGACCACCGTGGTTCGGCCCGTCCCCAGCGTCAGCGACGCAACCAGCAGCGTCAGCGCCAGCAGCACCGTGCTGCGCATCGACAGCCCCAGCTCCAGCTGCAGGTCCATCACCAGCGCCGTGACCGCGACGGCCGGGATGGTCAGGCCGATGGTCGCGAGCGCGGAGCCGATGGCGAGATTGAGACTCGTCTGCACCCGGTTCAGCCGCGCCGCCCGCACGGCGGCGAACCCTTCCGGCGCGAGCACCAGCGCGGCGATGATAATGCCGACCATCGCGCGCGGCGCGCCGATCGCCGCCACGCCCGCCTCGATCGAAGGAGACAGCGCCTTGGCGAGCAGCACCACCGCGACCAGAGCGACGAGGAGCATGACGCCAGCGGCCATTGCCTTGCTGCGGGTCACCGGCGCCTCGTGAGCGTGATCGTCCGCTTCGGGATAGAGGAAGTGATCGCGGTGGCGGATCGTCTGCGCGACCACGAACGTCGCATAGACCACCAAGGAGACGACCGCCACGAACGCCAGCTGCGAGGAAGAATAGAACGCGCCGCCGGCGCTTGTCGTATAATTGGGCAGGACGAGCGTGAGGACCGAAAGCGTGGCCAGCATCGCCAGCCCCGCGCTCACACCAGACTGGGTGTAGCCCTGTTCATGATGCCGCCCCCCGCCCGCGAGCAGGCAGACCCCGACGATGCCGTTGATGGTGATCATGATCGCCGCGATCAGCGTATCGCGCGCGAGTGTCTCGGTTCCGGCCGATCCGGTGGGATCCCCCAGCATAATCGACACGATCAGCGAGGTCTCGATCACCGTCACCGCGAATGCAAGCAACAGCGTGCCGAAGGGCTCCCCCAGATAGTGCGCGAGCACTTCGGCGTGATAGACCGCCGCCATCACCGCCGCGCCCAGGATCAGCGAGAGCGCGGAGATCAGCGCGACGCTCTCCGGCTTGCCGAGCGCAAGCGCCACAACCCCCAGCAGGGGCACGGCGATTGACCATGAGGCAAGCCCGAAGCTGGGAAAACGCGCGGGTTCGGGGACTGGAGTGACGGCTGGTTCGGATGGGTTCATGGGGGGGCTGTAACGGACCACGCCCGCGCGGCCCACCCCCATGGCACAATCAGGCCGCTTCCTTCTCCACCCACTCGGGATAGAAACAAGGCTCGCGCGTCGACCAGCCGGGCGCCGTGGCAGCGGCTTCGCTGATCGAATGCAGCAGCGTCTTGCGGCGGCCGGGGCGAATCTGCGGCAGGGCCGCCGCCGAACAGAAGGCGCTGGGCAGCCACGGCCTCGCGGCCGCACCGAGCAGCCGCTCATAGAGGAACCGGTATGCCGAGAAGCAGTCGATGCGTTCTTGCGCCAGGTCGAACGCGGTCAGGCGCACGAGCTTGCCCATGAACCCTTCCAGCCCGTCAAAGCTGCTCTCGTCCGGGACGACGCCGCGCAAACCCTTTAGCTCCTGATAGGCGACATACTGCGACCGGATCGACGACGCTTCGCCGGCGTCGCGCGCCCAGAGCTTGAACGCATCCTGCCGCCCCAACCCGATGTCGAGGCTGCGCTTGATGTAACGCTGCTCGCAAGGCGTGAAGCTCGCGAATTCGCGCAGCTCGTTGATCGTGAGCGATGCCGTGCCGGCGCTGGACATTGCGGTCGAATCCCCCTGAGCGAGCCGGTCGGCCCGACATTCGGGATGTTCACCAGATTTTGGTTAGCAACGCGTTAAAGCCGGTTAGATGAGTCCCGCCAGCGGGCTGGAAGGATCGGCATACTTGCGCGTGCCCATGCGGCCGGCGAGGTAGGCCTCGCGACCGGCGATCACCGCGTGCTTCATCGCGCCCGCCATGCGGATCGGATCCTTGGCCTCGGCGATGGCGGTGTTCATCAGCACGCCGTCGCAGCCGAGCTCCATCGCCACAGCGGCTTCGGAAGCGGTGCCGACGCCCGCATCGACGAGCACCGGCACGCTCGCGCCTTCCACGATCAGCCGGATCGTGACCTTGTTCTGGATGCCGAGCCCCGAGCCGATCGGCGCGCCCAGCGGCATCACCGCCACTGCGCCCGCCTCCTCCAGCTGCTTCGCCGCGATTGGATCGTCGACGCAATAGACCATCGGCAGGAAACCTTCGTTGGCCAGCACCTCGGTGGCGCGCAAGGTCTCGCGCATGTCGGGATAGAGCGTGCGGGCCTCGCCCAGCACTTCCAGCTTCACCAGATCCCAGCCCCCCGCCTCGCGCGCTAGCCGCAGCGTGCGGATCGCGTCCTCGGCGGTGAAGCACCCGGCGGTGTTGGGAAGGTAGGTGACCTTCTTGGGATCGATGAAGTCGGTCAGCATCGGCGCCTTGGGGTCCGACACGTTGACCCGCCGCACCGCGACAGTGACGATTTCCGCGCCGGAAGCCTCCAGCGCGGCCGCGTTCTGCGCGAAATCCTTGTATTTGCCGGTGCCGACGATCAGCCGCGACCGGAACGTGCGGCCGGCTACCGTCCAGCTATCGTCCGCCCGGTTAGTGTCTTCGGTCATCGGGATTCCTTCTCCGCCGCCCACGAAATGGACGATCTCCAGCACATCGCGATCATCCAGCTGCACTCCGCCGAGCGTCGAGCGCGGCACGATTTCGCCGTTACGCTCTACCGCGACTTTGGCGGGGTCGAGTTCCAGCGAGCGCACCAGATCGGCGATCGACGCGCCGCCGCCGATGCGGCGCGGCTCTCCGTTGACGGTAAGCGTGATCTCGCGGGCCATGGCAAGCGCACTTAGCGCTCAGCAGGCGTGACGCAAGTTCCGGATATGGGCAACTGCGACGAGTGCCACGCCGGCGATGGTCAGTACCACCTCGGCGGCACCGTGCCCCGCCAGCAAGGCTGCGCTCATCAGCGCGATGCCGAAGGCACCGCTCAGCAGCGGCCCGAGCTGGCCATGGCGGCGCACGCCCAGCCCGATCGTGACGGTGCCGACGACCACCGCGAGCGCCAGTCCGACCCGATGAATCTCCGGTGCGAGAAACAGCTCACCCCCGAAGCCCAGCATCGAAACAAGCACAATCCCCAGCAGGCAGTGCACCGCACACAGGCCGGAAAGCAGCACGCCCACCCGGTCCAGCCGGTCACGAATCGAGAGAAATGCGCGCTGCATGGCCTTGCAGGTATGTTATGATGTAACATCGTTCAAGCCCTCACGTGGCATTCATTGTCGCCAGCCCTGCAAATACTTGCGATTCCGCCCGGCCGGAGGCAGGGGGACAGGCGATGTTCGATCCCGTCAGCGGCGCGCCTCAGACGCGAATGACGACGCCTTTGGCGTTGGCAAAGTGGTTGCTGGCGGTCGCAATGATGGTCGTTGCGATCGTCGCGGTCGGCGGAATCACCCGCCTCACCGAATCGGGCCTCTCGATCACCGAATGGAAGCCGATCACGGGCGCGCTGCCGCCACTGTCGGAAGCCCAGTGGCAGGCCGAATTCGAAGCCTACAAGCGCATTCCCGAATACACGCAGATAAACGGCCCGGCGGGCATGACCCTGGCGGATTACAAGTTCATCTATTTCTGGGAGTGGCTGCACCGGCTGCTGGCGCGCGCGATTGGGCTTGCCTTCGCGCTGCCGCTCGCCTGGTTCTGGATCAGGCGCCGCATTCCCGCAGGCTACAAGCCGCGCCTGCTGGCGCTTCTCGCGCTGGGCGGTCTGCAGGGCGCGGTGGGCTGGTGGATGGTCAGCTCGGGGCTGGTGCTGAACACCGACGTCAGCCACTTCCGCCTCGCCGCGCACCTCCTGGTGGCGCTGCTGACGCTGGGAGGGCTGATCTGGACCGCGCTGGACCTCATCGCGCTCGCCCGCGACCCCGCAGCCAGGCCGGCGCCGCTGACCGGCCTGGCCGGAGGCGCATTGGCTGCCCTGACGCTGCAACTTCTGCTCGGCGCATGGGTGGCCGGGCTCAACGCGGGCTACGTCGCCAGCGACTGGCCGTTGATGCAGGATAGCTTCTTCCCTGACGGCGTGGACTGGTCGCGGGGTGCACTCCACGCCTTCAGCCATGATCCCTACCTGCTGCACTTCGCGCATCGCTGGTGGGCCTGGGCCGTGGTGGCGATCCTCATCGTGCTCGCGCGCAAGGTCCGCAACGCCGGCGTGCGGCCGGCCTCCATCGCGATCCACGCGGCGTTCGGCACCCAGGTGCTGCTCGGCATCGCCACGGTGATGAGCGGCGTCGCGCTGTGGATCGCGGTGCTGCACCAGATCGTCGGCGCGCTGCTCGTCGCCGCGACGGTCTGGGGCGCCCACGTGCTGGGCCGGAGGGCGGGCTGATGGAACCGCAAGGCCCGGCGCTGATCTGGTGCCCCTTCCCCGACGCGCCCAGCGGCGCCGTGGTCGCCAAGCTGCTGCTCGACGAGCGCCTGGTCGCCTGCGCGAACATCATGCCGACGATGCTTTCACTGTTCGAATGGAACGGCGAGCGCGAGGAGGCGACCGAGGCCGGGGTGCTGTTCAAGACCGATGCCGCGCTGCTCGACCGCGCCATCGCCCGGCTCGGCGAGGAACACCCTTACGAGGAGCCGGCGATCCTGGCGTGGCGCTGCGACGCGGCTTCGCCCGGCACCGCGGCCTGGCTCGGAAACCTCACGCGGTGACGGGGCGGCGCGGGGCGGTCTGGATCGCCGGCATCGCGGCGCTGCTGCCATCGCTGGCCGTCAACGGTCCGGTTCTGGCGCAGACCGAAGCCTATGCCGATCCGTTCATCGCCCCGGCCGCGCCGATGGTACTCACCAGGATGCTGCGCCGCCCGCTGCGCGACGGGCAGGAAGTCGTCGCGCTGCGCAGCTACCTGCTGCAATTCCGGCCGGAGGGCGGCCGCATCCGCGTCGACGGATTGCTCCTGGCGGTTTCCGTGGAGGCCCCGCCGGCGCTTGGCCCGCTCGTCGAGATGGAGCGCCGGCGCGGCGACGAGGGCATGTTCCCGATGTGGCTGGACGCCGGCGGCATGCTGCTGCCCCGATCCGCGCCGCCGCCGCCCAATCCCGAGCGTCAGCGCGCGCTGCAGCGCACCGCGTCGCGCCTGGGACTGCTGGCGCTGGCACCGGCGGACGAAGCGCAGGCCCAGGCCTTCGTTGCCGGCATCGCCGCCAGCCGCGCGGGCAGGACACCGTGGCCGCGCGACCTGTTCCGACCCACCGCCAAGGCCCGGCGCGAAGTTCGCGACCTGTCGGTGACGAGCAATGAGGGCGAAGTCACGGTGGAAACCGAGGCCACGCTGCAGGACGGTATCCTGTCGTCTTACATGCGCCAGACGAGCACCGACATCGCTGGCGATCGCCGCATCGTCGAAGAACATTGGACGCTTGTGAAGGCGCCCTGACGACCGCATCAGGCCTTGCGGTATTATTTTACCTCCTCGGAAAACCGCCGCATTGCTTGACTTTGGTGGGCTCTTGCACGAAAGGGCCGCCTTCCCCGCGCACCGGCACAGCTGGCGCGCGGATTCAATGCAAGGGATTCGATCAGCCATGAAGGCGCTCACAAAGATCACCCGGTCGATCAAACCGGCCGAGGTGGAAAAGAACTGGCATCTCATCGATGCCGACGGCCTGGTGGTCGGCCGCCTCGCGGTGATCATCGCCAACATCCTGCGCGGCAAGCACAAGCCGAGCTACACCCCGCACGTCGATT
>VFQT010003751.1_pt1 | contig 13488 bp, 12 predicted proteins | sample 3512381 | NCBI WGS metagenome assembly VFQT01 (sample SAMN10412376, study PRJNA504923) | tailings metagenome | isolation source: Relicate 2 Philex TSF3 active mining site | place: Philippines: Tuba, Benguet | collected 2017-08-29 | reverse complement strand
GCTAGCGCATTTTTGATTTCGGAATCAACAACCTTGCTTATGGCTGCGCATTTCTATTAAGTCGCCAGGATGTTCTACGAGTTTCGACGTTTATTAAATGAATTTGCAATCGGTTGCACGCTGCGCGACTTGGCAATTGCGCTCATTGCGGCGGGCAATGCGGCCGGCGGCTGGGGACTGGCAAAGCGCCTTCGGCGGCGCCTTGCTCGCGGCGCTCGTCAATTTCCGCAAGCCGGAGACCGTCAATCTGAATGCTTGGGCAGCTCTAACCGCAATAACTCTTTCTGCGTTCGTTTCCTACGCTATCATTCGGACGGCGTGGCTGCCATACGAGGCAGCGCAATCGCTTGCAGTAGAGGCCGTGACCGCACTTGCGGTCAATCTGCTGCTTACCGCGTGGCTGGTTCGAACCCCTCGCGACGTAATTATCTTCCTTGTGTCTATGGTAGCGGTCGCTACGGCCGCAAGTGTGTTTATTGGATTGTTGGAACTGCGCGACGGCTCCCCGCTGCCAGTTGCCCCGTTTTATAGGAGCCGCGTCGCGCCCGTCGTTGCTATTGTCCTAATCTACTTTGCTTGTATCCGTCAAAAAGTCACTCTGACTGCGGTCCCGCTCTTGGCCCTAGCCGGCTTACTCGTGTTCTTTGGGCTCGCAACCGACATGCGAGCGGCTGCGGTACTCTATGTTCCGGCAATACTGATAGCGCTCGTATTCCTTGCCGCAAATCGTCAACTCGCGGCGGTGTGCATGACCGTGATTGTGCTCGTGATAGCCTATACTTCGCACGTGGTGATGAATGGTGATCGCGCGGCCGCCAAATTCCACTCCTACTCGCCGACCGTGACGCGAGAAGATACGCCTCCGACATATCAAGTGGACATTCCGGCCTGCCTGAAGAAGGCTGAGGTATTCCTTCAAGGTCGCGTGCCGAGCGAGACGGAGCTACGTCACGTCTGCAACCGGTTCTTCACGCTCGACGACCGAGACGGCAGACTCCGACTCGTACTCCATGCGCTGACATCGACTCCTTCCCCCATGTTCGGCGCAGGGCTTGGCCGTTACGAGTTTGTTGACGCGGCGCGTCCCGACTCGCCACCAGGGCGATACACATATCCGCACAACATTATTGCGGAGGCTTACCACTCGGCCGGCTTGATTGGTCTCGTGCTGATGGCGCTCAGTATGGCTCTGGCCATCGTTCTGGCGATCCGGGCATGCAGCAACGTGGCGATCCCGGTATCTCTGTTGCTTGCGGTCCCAGTCTTCGCTGCTTTGTCCTCTCTGGTTGGCGGCAACCTTTACGATGCGCGCCTGCTATGGGTGTTCCCGATCATCATGGCCGCCTTGACCCCGGAAGGCAGCAGGGAGGCAGGCAGATGAAGCTTGATCTCCCCGAACTCCTCACCGCTGTCGTTGCGGCATACTTCATTGGCCTTACCATCTATGTCCACGAGGCGACCTATGGCAGTGGCAGTTTTCTTGTCACGCCGAGCATGATTGGCGTGTGCTACGCGGACGATGGAAAGACCCCCATCCAATGCGACGCCATTCCCGAGTGGTACGAGTTCGAAGATGCGAAAGAAGTCTTCCCTCCACGCACGGACGTGCTGCCGTTACGAGTGGACAGATCTCCGTCCATGTAAGCCGCAGCCGTTGCCGCTTAGCCGCGAGAAGCGTCACGAGTGCCGGCACCCTTCGGTTCACGTGTGACGACCCGCAACTCCTCGATCCTCTGCGTCACCGTTTTGGTGTGTGCCCGGTGTGTGCCAGAAGGGATCGCGATTTTGGAGATCTAGTCTAACGTCTTGATTTTATTGGTGGAGCCGAGGGGAATCGAACCCCTGACCTCTGCAGTGCGATTGCAGCGCTCTCCCATCTGAGCTACGGCCCCGTCGCGGATTTGCATTTATCTGCCCTGATCGTCACTTGTCAATCGAAGTTGAGGTCTTGGGGCCGCAAGGGGCTTGCCGCAGTGTCGCGGCGGGCGTGCAGACGGGCGGTGGAATGCTGATCTTGACGCGGAAGATCGGTCGCCGTCGCCGTCGCGGTGGACGGCTTGGCCGACGGTGCCCGCTCGCAGCGGCTGTGCCACCGAGGAGATGGTGGCTGGCCGATGCGGGGGCACCGCTGTGGCCGGCGACGACGGTCCATGCGGCAGGAGGACCCATCGAGCGGGCGGCCTGACTGCGCAGGCGAATACATCCTGGACGCTCTCCTATACTTGGCCGTCGCCATCGGCGCTCATGCGCTTGAAAGGCCCGTAAGCCGCGAGCTCGGCGCGGTGCTCAGCCATGTAGCTCCGCTCCTCGTCAAGGTAGCGTGCGACGGCTTTTCGGAAATTCGGGTCTGCGATCCAGTGCGCGGCGTAGGTGGGGGTCGGCATGTAGCCGCGTGCCAGCTTGTGCTCGCCTTGGGCACCGGCTTCGACGCGCGCCAGTTTGCGTGCGATGGCCACTTCGATCGCTTGATAGTAGCACAGCTCGAAATGCAGGAAGGGATGGTGCTCGATGCAGCCCCAGTAGCGCCCGTAGAGGCATTCGCCGCCCAGCAGGTTGAGGGCTCCGGCGACATAGCGTCCGTTCCGCTTCGCCAGGATCAGGAGACAGCGCTCGGGCATCGCAGCGCCAAGCAGCGAGAAGAACGCGCGGTTGAGATAGGGGGTGCCCCACTTTCGGCTGCCCGTATCCGTGTAGAATTGAAAGAATGCGTCCCAGTGAGCCTCGGTGATGCCGGTGCCGCCCACATGCTCGATGGTCAGTCCGCCCGCAAGCGCTTCGTGGCGCTCCTTGCGGATCGCCTTGCGCTTGCGCGACGACAAGGACTGCAGGAAGTCGTCGAACGTCGCGTAGCCGTCGTTGCGCCAATGGAATTGTTTGTCGGTCCGCTGCAGAAGCCCAGCTTCACCGGCCCGCGTCCATTCGCCCTCCGTGAGGAAGGTGATGTGTACCGACGACAGCGCGTTCTGCCGCGCCAGCTCGATCATCGCGGTCATCAGGAGCCGCTCGCGAGCGGCCCCGCCGGGGGCGTCGCCGACGAGCAGCCGGCGGCCGGGTACGGGGGTGAAGGGAACAGCGCACTGCAGTTTCGGGTAATACCGACCACCCGCGCGCTCGTACGCTTCGGCCCAGCCGTAGTCGAAGATGTACTCGCCGCGGCTGTGGCTCTTGACATAGCAGGGCGACACGCCGGCCGGCCGGTCGCCCTCCATGAGGACAACGTGCTGAGGGATCCAACCCGTTCGGCGCGTCACCGTACCCGCATCCTCGAGCGCCTTCAGAAACGCATGCGAAACGAACGGATCGAAGGGGACGCTCGCCGGGTTTGCGAGGCGATCCCAGTCGGTGGCAGAAATGTCAGAAATGCGGGGCACGACCCTGACAAGTGCTTCGCGCTCATCCGCCATTGATCGAGGCTCCACTCAAGGCTTTCATAAGCATTGTACGACGTCGACGGCTTCCGGATCAAAGCATGAAGAGCAACACGCCCGCCGTTGCAAGGCCATGTGTTGGAGGCGCCGCCCTTCGCGTTGCCGCTTTGGCACTTGGACTCACGCTGCCGCAACCGGCAGTCGCCGGGACGGGGGCGACCGATTGTGCCCTCGAGCCGGGCCCCGAACGCTCGGTGGCCGAGGTCGTGGATGGCGAGACCGTGCGGCTCGATGATGGTAAGTTCGTGCGCCTCTTGGGCATTCTGGCGCCGCGGGCCTTCGATGCGGGCGCTCCATCGGGCGAGTGGCTGCCAGAATCGCGCGCTCGGCAGCAATTGGTGGCGCTGGTTGCCGGCCGCACGGTCGCGCTGGCATTCGCGGGCCCACGTACGGACCGGTATGGACGCGTGCGAGCACACGTTCACGTCGGCACGGAGGCGGCACGAAGATGGGTACAGGGGGCACTCGTCGCGGATGGCATCGTGCGCGCGCAACCAGAGCCGGGGGATGCCGCATGCGCAGCAGCGCTGACTGCGATCGAACGGGGCGCCGCCGCCAGCGGCAGAGGACTGTGGGCCGAAGCAGCCTATCGCGTCCGGGCGGCCGATCGGCCGAGCGAGCTTCTGCGCTACAGAGGCACCTATCAGCTTGTCCAAGGGCGTGTTGCCCGCATGCGGCAATCCGGTAGTGTCTCGCTTCTCGAACTCGAGAATAGCGAGGCTGCAGGGCAGGGCCGGGCGCGGCCGGCGAGGGGCGCGGTGCGCGTCACTTGGCGACGCGCCAACGTCGAACTGTCCCCGGAATGGTCACGCTCGACGATCGTCGGCTCCGAAGTGGTGGTGCGGGGCTGGGTGGTCGGCGGTTACGGGCCGGAAATCAAGCTCGTGGCGCCGGCTCAACTCGAGATCGCACGGGACGGACCAGGGGACGGTCAGAGCCGGATCGACAAATAGAAAACGCCCGGCGTCGTCGCCGGGCGCTTCCCAAGCCGGATTACGGGATGCGGCAGCTCAGGCCGCCTCCATCTCCGCGTCGCCGTCACCGTCGGTGTCGCTGTCCGTCTCTTCCTCGGCGGCGCGGCGGCCGCGGGCACTCTTGGCAAGCACCTCGGTGATGCGCTGTACGGCACCGCGCTCGTCCAACTTGTCGACGGCTGCGATCTCGCGCGCCATGCGGTCGAGGGCCGCTTCGTAGAGCTGCCGCTCGGAATAGGACTGTTCGGGCTGCGCCTCGGAGCGGTAGAGGTCACGCACCACTTCGGCGATAGCGATGAGATCGCCTGAGTTGATCTTCGCCTCGTACTCTTGTGCGCGACGGCTCCACATCGTGCGCTTGATGCGCGCCTTGCCCTTCAGCGTGTCCATCGCCTTCTTGACGATGCCGTCCTCGGCGAGCTTACGCATGCCGACGCTCTGCAGCTTGCTGGTCGGAACGCGCAGCGTCATCTTGTCCTTCTCGAACTGGATGACGAACAGTTCCAGAGAAATCCCAGCGATCTCTTGGTCTTCGATAGCAATGATTCTGCCCACGCCGTGAGCCGGATAGACGATGAACTCGTTCGTCTTGAAGCCGTGGCGCGAACTTACGGACCTCTTAGCGTCAGAGTCGGCAGCCGGGGCCGGAGTCGCAGCCTTTGCGGCTGCCGCCGGCTTTGGAGAAGCGGGAGCGACCAGTTTGGGCTGTGACGGTTTGGCCACCGCTGCCGGCATCGCGCGCTGCGCTGGAGCCGCCGGGCGTGTTGCGGCCACGGTCGCGGCTACGCTCGCCTTAGCGGCGGCCTTCGGTGTCGCAGTGCTGGATTTCTCGGCCGCGGCCTTCGGAGCCGCAGTCTTGCCTGGTGCCTTCGCGACCGCTGGGGCCGCTGCAGTCTTGGACTGAGGTGCCGCGGTCTTGGCGGACGCCTTGCTGGGGGCCGCCGCCGACTTGGCCTTGGCGCTCTTCGTCTCTGGCTTCTTTTGCGTGCTGGTCACCGAATGAGCCTTACCCTTTGCAGATGCCGTCGCCGTAGCCGGCTTCGTGGTCTTGGCAGCGGGCTTTTTTGCCTCGGCTGCTTTCGTCACGTCCTTCTTGGCAGTTTTCGGTTTGATGGGGGCCATGGAAACGTCTCACTCCGTCCAGTGCTCTTCTCGTCGTTCGAACTTGGCGGCACGAGTCGGTGTCACGCGACCGAACAAATGCCGATAAAGACAGCAGTGCGCGATGCGTCCGGCGATCGAAGCCGGAGCTCGGAGAAGCCTTTTCGTCAGGTCCAGACGTCCACGCGCCGAACCTTCGATGTCTCCTGGTCTTTCACGCGTTCAGAAAAGCGTCCACTGGAACCTCTGGCGACCGCCCCCAAATCAAAGTCGCCATCTTGGATCCACATATCTTGCACCCTGCACGCCTCTACTGCGCGCTGAGAGGTTCACACCGACGCCACGGCGTAGTGTGTAACACATTCTTCATCGAAAATGAAGCGACTCAATGAGCTGAGGTGAAATACTGGCGAGTGTAAAGCTTAAGAGACGATACGATTTGTGCTTATCGACGACTATTCACGACGCTGCGAGTCGACCCGGATCAGTCGCCTTCACCGGGACTGTCGCTGAAGTATTTTTCGAACTTGTTCTTCTCGTCTTTGAAGTTGTCTGCATCGGCCGGCGCAGCCTTCTTTGCCGTGATGTTCGGCCACTTCTCGGAATACTCTCGATTCAACTCGAGCCACTTGTCGACATCGGGCTCCGTATCGGGCTTGATCGCCTCGACGGGGCACTCCGGCTCGCAGACGCCGCAATCGATGCACTCGTCGGGATGAATGACGAGCATGTTCTCGCCTTCATAGAAGCAATCGACCGGACAGACCTCGACGCAATCGGTGTATTTGCACTTGATGCAGTTTTCATTGACGATGTAGGTCATGCGGATCACCTGCGCCGAAAGGGGTCGTCCGCCATTTATGGAACCATTAATGGCACGACACGTGGTCACGTTGTCGCAAGGGTGCCGTGTGGTCAACCGGGATGTCGCTGGGAATGCCGATCAATGGCTCCCGGCTGGCCTCCAGCCCGCAGCCAGGGCTTCCGCCTCGCTGCAGAACCAGCGCTTGCCTCGAGCTGTATCCATGCGGATCTTGCCGTACCAAGGGCTCCAGGGCATGTGGTAAAAATGACCGTTTGCCGTCACGTTGCCCTTGATTGCACAGCCTGCAGGGGCCTCGTCCTCGGCCGCGTCCCACTTGAGCGCGCGGTGATCCCACGGGGGTTGGTTTTCGGCCTGCCAGACACCAATTCGCAATGCGCGGGCCTGACCCTCTGTTTTTGCATAGGTGTACGAGTACTTCACGAACGCCCATGCGAGCCCGCGCCGTACCAGTTGCTCCGCAATGTCGGTATTGCCGACGCGGCAGATGCCGAGAACGCGTCCGTAACGGTCGAGCCCCTTCCGCACGCACACGACGGTCTGACCGGTGACCATGCGCTGCAACGCTCTGGCGGCGGCCGCGCCGCAATTCCACGTCTCGTCAGCGTGGCCTCGGCAGGATTGTCCGGACTCGGGCGCGTCGATGCCTTCGAGGCGCACGCGCGTCCCCGACACGACGAGGGTGTCGCCGTCCACAACGCTGGCGCGTCCGGAAATCGTCTGGGTCGCGTCGTGGTCAGTGTGAACGGATGCGCTTCCACTGCTGCTCAATGAAGGTCGCGCGTCGATTTGCGTCGCGACGACGGACAGCGAACCAGCCAGTACGCCGGCTATGACCAGCCCGGCGAGTTGGCGAGTTGCATACGCTTTCATGGTTGTGCCGATCATAGCTAGACTCACTAATAGTTGAGTCTAGCCACCGGTCATGACCAACGCGCGTCTGAACAATGTCAAGTTCGTGGATTTGATGTTGCGGTGTGGATTTCATGAATCGTTGTAATATCAATAAACTATCAGGACGTGTGCTGCGCCGCCCAGGACACATCCTGCGCGAGCGCTTCTGAAAAAATCAATTTAAGGTTGCTTTTTGGAGTCGCCACACGCGAGGCGTTAGCCTGCCCCCTTGTCGCCTGCGAGCTCGCGCGGCCTGATCCACCAGAAGCCCACGAGTGCCGCGGCCATCAGGATCGCGATGGACAAGAACGCCAAGCCCCAGCCGAGTTGGGTCATCCCACCGGACCAGTCCAATATCCAGCCCACCAGAAGTGGACCGACGAAGCCACCCGCGTATCCGAGTGTCGAATGAACGGCGAGCGTCGCGCCGCGCCGGGAGGGCTCGGCGGTGCCGGCGGCACCGGCCGTGAGAGAGGACGAGTCGAGCCAGACGATCACGCCGTAGACAATCAGGAGGCTAGCTGCGAGCACATAGCCATAGGTGCCGACGAAACCGATCGATCCCCCAACGAGCACCGAGCCGAGCATGGCCACCTGAACGAGCCGTCTCCGCCCGAAACGTTGGGCCGCCTCGTTGCCGAGTACGCTGGCGAAGGTGCCCACGAGGCCGAGTGCCGTGGCGACCAGAGCAGGTGACAGCAGGGCGTCCGCATATCCCGTGCTGGCGGCGACATAGCCCAGGAACGCCACGCCCCAGCCTCTTAACGCGCTCATTTCCAGCGTGTGGACGCAATAAGCGATCGAATAGGCCATCGCGGAACGGTTGCGAAGCGCGGGCCGGAAGTCGAACAGCCCCTTGCCGTCGGCCGGTGGCTTGGGCGCCATCGTTCTTGACGGCACGATGGCCAGGATCAAAAGCCAAGCGACGCCGGCGCTGATCCCGGCAGCAAGGAAAGCCCAGGTCCAGCCGAACGCGGCCGCGATCAGGTCTCCGCACGCGAACGATAGCGCCCCGGAGATCCCGATGCTCGCCGCATGACCCGTCACCGCCCGCGACATCGCCCGTGCGTCGACCCGGTCGGCGAGCAGCTTCAGGCCTGTCATATAGGTGCCGGCCCAGCCGAAGCCGGTCAGAGCGCGCAGCGCCAGGGCGGACCAGAAGCCGTCGGCCAACAGTCCGAACAGCGAATGCCCCGCGATCGTGGCGCCAACGCCCAGCAGATAGATACGCTTCGGGTCGATCCGATCCGTCAGAGTGACCAGGATCGGCACCGATAGCATGTAGGCGCCGTAGAAGGCCGCCGTGATCCAACCGGCCTCGCTGTTGTTGAGCGACCAGAGCGGCATCAGCCGGGGCATCAGCGCTGGCCAGAAGAAGGCGCCGATCTGCACCAGAACTTGCGCCGCGCACACACTCGCGACGAGCCGCGTAGCGGAGGCCGATCGCGCCTCCGAGGTGTCCAAAGCCATGCCGCCCCCGTTACGGCGCCCCTGCGCCCGCGCGACAGGGTAGAGGAACTGTAATCGGGAGTGGAAGAGGCCTCGTGGAGCAGGCGTCGCGCGCCTCTGCGCCCGAAAACGACGAAGGCCGCATTTCTGCGGCCTTCGCACGGATTGGCTCGTCTGGAACGGAAGAGGTTATTCCGACTGCTGGATGGCAGAAAGTTCCCACTGGTCCGCCGTGCCGCCGATCGGGCGCACGAACGTCCAGACCTCCGTCACCTCCTGCGGACGCGTCCGGCTGCCCGCGACCACCCGGCCGCTCGCCGTCTCCACCGTCACGTCGCGCAGGGAGTAGCGCATGGCGACTGTCGCGTACTCCTCACGGCCTTCCTGCCACGTCTCTGCGAGGTCGCCCTGCAGCAGGCGAACGTCGCTCACCTCATTGCGCACGCCCTGGCGCGCGTTCTCATCGAGTTCCTGCGCGAAGTAGGAAAGCATTTCCGGCGTCGCGCGCGTCTCGAGCGTGGCGAGATCGTTGTTGCCGTAGGCGAGCTGGACCTCGGTCAAGAGGCGCTCGAACGTGTCGTAGTCCGCCGGCTGGATGCCGGGCGCAGCGCTGGTACCGACATTGGCGGCCGCAGCGCGATAGGCGTTCTGTTGAGGATCGATCTGCTGCGACCCGCCGGCGGTCGCCGCTGCCATCGCCGGCTTGTTGGCCGAGCGGCTGCGGAAGAATGCGACGATCAAGTAGATGATGCCCCCGATGAGAAGCATCTGCAGCAGGAAGCCAAGAACTTGGCTCATTGCGCCTGCGCCGAAGATGCCGGCCAGCGCCGCACCGAAAAGGCCACCGAGCAGCAGGCCCTTGAGCGCGCCGCCAAAGCGCGAGGGCTGCTTGACCGCGCTACCCGCGGTCGGCGTGGTTGCTGCCGACGGACGGCCCGGCTGTGTGATCGATTTCTGTACCGGTGCGGTAGCATTCGGCGCCGTATTGGTGCTGGGCGGCGCCTGGAAAGTCTTGGACCCTCGCGAGCCCGAGCTGGCGCCACGGCCGGCCCGAGCCTCGGCTTCGGTAACAACGAAGGCGAGGGCAGCGAATAAACCCAGCGCCGTAAGTCCGAACCGGCGGACCCATGACGTGATGCGCGACATTGACGTTTCCTCCTGAGCGGATGCTCTCTGCATCGTCAACCCGAACATATAGGTGTTCCAGCGGCTAATTCCAGAGCCCCAGATCCTTGCACTGAACACTCTTAAGAAGCCGTGCGCCGGACGCTGTGATCCCACGCACACGGTAAGCCTCAAGCCTTTTCGAAACGCGCGCCCAGTCCCTGCATCAGCGACGTGAAGGACGGAAAGCTCGTGGCGACATAGGTGATATCGTCGATCGTCACCGGTCGCTCCGACGCCAAACCCAGCACGAGGAACGACATGGCGATGCGGTGATCCATGTGTGTCGTCACCGTGCCGCCGCCCTTCGGCTGGTGCGATCCGGCCACACTCAGTGTGTCGCCGTCTACCCGTGCCTCGATGCCGTTGGCGACGAGGCCGGCCGCAGTCGCGGCCAAACGGTCGCTTTCCTTCACCTTCAGTTCGGCCAGCCCCTCCATCTCGGTCACGCCGTCGGCAAAGGCGGCGACGATGGAAAGAATCGGGTACTCGTCGATCATCGATGGCGCCCGGTGCGCGGGCACACGCACGCCCGACAGCGAGCAGTGACGCACACGGATATCTGCAATCGGCTCTCCGCCGTCCTCGCGCGGATGGAGGAACGTGACATCCGCCCCCATCTCGCGCAGCGTCGTGTAGAAGCCGGCGCGCGTCTCGTTCACCAGAACGCCGGAAATCGTCACGTCCGAGCCCGGAACGATCGCGGCGGCCGCCGCCAGGAACGCGGCGGAGGAGGGGTCGCCCGGCACCGTCACCTCGCGGCCCTCCATTTCCACCTGGCCGCGCACAGTGATGGCCGTGGTGCCGTCGCGTTGAATGGAGCGTACGTCCGCCCCGAAATAGCGCAACATGCGTTCGGTGTGGTCGCGGGTCGCCTCCCGCTCGATCACCGTCGTCTCGCCCGCAGCCGACAAGCCCGCCAGCAGGATCGCCGACTTCACTTGCGCGGATGGTACGGGCATCACGTACTCGATGGGGATCGGCGTCGCCGTGCCGTGCAGCGTCAACGGCAGTGTCTCCCGGTCCTCGCGTACGGTCAGGCCCATCTTGCGCAACGGATCGAGGACCCGCTTCATCGGGCGCCGCGACAGCGAGGCATCGCCGACGAAACGGGCCTCCACGTCATGGCCCGTGATGACACCCGCCATCAGGCGCGCTCCGGTGCCCGAGTTGCCGAAATCGAGGTCAGACTTGGGCTGCTGCAGGCCCCCGACTCCTCGCCCTTGGATCTCCCAGACGTCGTCGCGCTTGTCGGCGGGCGCGCCAAGGGCGCTGACGGCCTTGGCGGTATTGAGCACGTCCTCCGCTTCGAGCAGTCCACGCACCCGCGTTACGCCTGTCGAAAGCGCACCGAAGATCAAGGCTCTGTGCGACAGCGACTTGTCGCCCGGTACGCGCACGTTTCCCGCGAGCGGTCCGCAGCGCGATGCGACGAACGGCTTGGCGTCGCCCGGCGAGGAATGAGAGGATTTGGACACGAGAGCTGGCTCACTTTCGGAGTTGCGACGCGGCGCGGACAGTGCGCCATTCGCTGCCATAGAGCCCATGCCGCCGAGATCTGTCAACGAAGGGCGCGCCGCCTTCAGGGGACGTGCGACATCCAATAGGACAGCGCTTTCAGGATGCGGTTGTCCTCGTAAAGCCCGCTGTGGCGCAGCCCCTGCTGCGCGTCGCCGCCGGGCGTGAAGGGCACGACCTCGTGGATGTACGACTTGGCGAGCGGCAGGTCCGCCGTCGGCTCCACGAAGATATCGACATAGGCGTGCATCGAAGGTCGCTCCCACCCGAAGCCCCCGGGATGCCCACGCAAAAGGCTCAGCACATAACGGCTGCCGGCCAATATCCAGAGCAGGAACGCCCCGATCACGAACCAGTAGCCCATCGCGCTCGCATAGGCGTCTCCGATGGCCTCGCGGCTGATGCCAAAGTGTCCGGGGAGGATCGCGGTGGCGAATGCCCCGACAAAAAGCACGAGCCAGAAGGCGGCGCCGATCTTGCCCATGTTGCCCTTGGTCCACCGGATCGCGCGCGAGGGCCACGAGGTCGTCGCCTCCAGCGCGTCGAGCAGACGGCCGGCCTCGTCGCCAGGGTAGATGAAGCTGATCACGTGGGTTCGCGGCATGCTGTCGAGGGCGATCGCATCGGCGAGTTTCGCGGCAGCCCGCCGTCCGCTCAGCAGGTGCCCGGCCCGCGCGATGGACGGCCAGGCAATCCGAGCGAATTTGCGGGCGAGAACGGTCGTGAGAATGGCCAGCAGCAACGGGACGTAACGATGCTCGGGAAATTGACCTGCCAGGAGATGCTCGAAGCCCGCGATCGACAGAACGGCGGTGACCCAGGTGACCAGACTGGCAACTTGGTCCGTGTGCCGTGCGGCGTCTTCCTCGACCTGCTCGAGCGACCTGCCCTGGAGCCGTTCATCGAGCTTGGCGCGGATGAACGGTGTGCCGAGCGTAGCGATCCCGAGTGCGTGGCTTTCGACCGGCAGATGCTTGTGCGCGAGCAGGGCCACGTTGCCGCCGTGGCTGTGGGCTACGATGAAATGCCGGCAATTCGGGTTCACTTCGCGGATCTTGCGGATATGCGATGCAAGCTGGTAGCCAGCCTTGACACGCGCCTTGTGCGTGTTCTGTCCGCTCCACTCGAAAACGTCGAAGGCGATGTCGCCGCCGGCCTCGTGCGTCGCCTCGGCCAATCGCTGGCGCAGGACCGAGCCCTCGCTGGTCCACGCCGCACCACGCGCGAACGTGCCGTGCACCAGTGTGATGATCGTATTCGAAGCGGGGATCCTCGGCTCCATCAGGCCAGTCGATCTTCTCCTTCGGCCGCATGTGGTCGGACTGGCGAAAACTGACGCCCGGGCGTCTCGTCCCTTATTTCTGTCGCCGGTACGTCTCCACCGCCGCGCCGAAAGCGCGGAACAGGACGGCGTTTATCGGGTTCGTCTGCGGGTCGTATTCCGCATGCCACTGAACACCGAGCGCGAAGCCCGGCGCATCTGCGATGCGGATGGCCTCGATGGTGCCGTCCTCGGCCACGCCTTCGATAACCACGCGACGTCCGCACTGGAGAATTCCCTGCCCATGCAGGGAGTTGACGCGAATCTTGTCACGTCCCAAGAGTTCGGCGAATACGCCGCCCGGCGTCAGTACGACATCGTGACGGTCCGCGAAGATCACCGTCGGGTCGGGGTGGATCTCACCGTTTGCGAGACGTGGCATGCGGTGGTTCATACGACCCGGAATTTCGCGAATCTCCGGGTGCAGAGAGCCGCCGAAGGCGACGTTCATCTCCTGGAAGCCGCGGCAGACACCGAAGACGGGGATGGACCGTGCCACACATTCCTCGACCAGCGTCAGGGCGAGCGTATCGCGGTTCTCGTCGTAGGGTTCGTGCGCGGCGTTGGGCGGGGTGGCGAAGCGCGTCGGATGGACGTTGGCCCGCGCGCCCGTCAGCAGGATGCCGTCCACGACCTCGAGCAGCGCGCCGACGTCGGTCACGCCTGGCAGGCTGGCGAACATGAGGGGTAACGCACCCGCCACCTCTGCAACGGCGCGCATGTTCCGCTCGCCCACGATCTGGGCGTTGAAGCGGTTCTCGATCATGTGCTGGTTGCCGATGACCCCGACGATCGGCTTGCTCATGGGCATGGACC
>VFQT010003750.1_pt1 | contig 13489 bp, 9 predicted proteins | sample 3512381 | NCBI WGS metagenome assembly VFQT01 (sample SAMN10412376, study PRJNA504923) | tailings metagenome | isolation source: Relicate 2 Philex TSF3 active mining site | place: Philippines: Tuba, Benguet | collected 2017-08-29 | reverse complement strand
GCCGGAGCTTATGCTCATCGGTCTCTGCGCGTTCGGCGCGCAGATCGTCGGCGGTCTGGCGGGCTACGGCACCGGCCTCCTGATGCCGCTGGTCCTGGTTCCCATCCTGGGACCCCAGGCGATCGTGCCGGTCATCAGCCTCTCGGCGATCCTGACTAACCTGACCCGCGTGCTGGTCTTCCGCGAGCACCTCGACATCGGCAAGGCGATCCTCATAGCGGCATTCGCCATTCCATCGACGCTGCTCGGCGCGCATTTCTACACACTGCTGTCCAGTCAGGGGGCCGCCGCGGTGATCGGCACGATGCTGATCGTCATCGTGCCCGTGAGGCGCTATCTCGCGCATCGCAGGTTCAAGCTGGGAAGACCGGGTGGCGCGGTCGCCGGCGTGGTCTACGGCTTCCTGACCGGCGGGACCACGGGCGTGGGCGTGATGCTGATCTCAATCCTGATGGCCATGGGCCTGTCGGGACTGCAGATCGTGGCGACGGATGCCTTCACCTCGGTCGTGCTCGGCATCGCCAAGACCGGGGTCTTCCTCAATGCAGGCATGCTGCCGCCCAAGCTGATCCTCGTGGCGCTGCTCATCGGGATCATGGCAACCCCCGGCACATTGACCGCGAAGTGGCTGGCACGCCGCTTTTCGGCTCGCCTGCACGATACGATGATCGAGGCGGCAATCCTCATCGGCGGCGTCATGCTGATCTGGCGCGCGCTGCAGGGCTGATCGCGCAGCCACGACATACAAATTGCCCGTGAGTTGTATAGTGGGCCGAAGATTCGCAGCAAACGAGGAACTTCCAGCGTTGTACACCCAGACGACATTGCAGGCCGCCCTCCAGCGCCGGGACATGCTGCGCGCCGTCATCGGGCTCGGCACCACGCAGATCATCGGCTGGGGCACGACATTCTCGACACTGGCGATCTTCGGCACGCCCATCGGTGACGCCCTGGGACTGACGCGAGAAGTCGTCTTCGGCGGCATCACGGTGATGCTGCTCGTCTCCGCCCTCCTGGCTCCCCGTGTCGGCAAAATCGTCGATCGCCTGGGTGCCCAGCGCGTGATGATTGTGGGATCCTTCGTCGCCGCACTCGCCATGCTCGTACAGGCGCAAGCGGTCGGCCTCCTCAGCTACATGGCGGGCTGGATCCTCGTGGGTATCGCAACGCCCATGATGCTCAACAACACCTCCGTGCCGGGCCTCGTGCAGGTCGTCGGACCGAACGCCCGCAAGGCGATCACCGGGCTGATGCTGCTGTCCGGGCTCACCGGGACCATTTTCATCCCGCTGAACGCGTGGCTCCTGGCGAAGATCGGCTGGCGTGAGGCCTACATGCTGTTCGCGGCACTGCACGTCTTCATTTGTGCGCCGATCCACTGGTGGGTGCTCAAACGGCGCAACAGCCCCTATGCCGATGTCAGCGGCGGAGCCAAGAAGCATCCCTCGACCGATGGCCTGCTGCCGCCCGAAATGCGCCGCCGCGCCTTTATCCTGCTTGCGACCTGGTCGTGCACCGAGGGCTTCCTGACATGGGGCCTCTACATTCAGGTCATCGACATCTTTCAAGCCATGGGACTGACGCAGGCGGTCGCCGTCGGCGTATGGGCGCTGGTGGGGCCCTCCCAGGCGACGGCCCGGTTCGTCGAGCTGATGCTGGGCGCGCGCTACTCGATCCTCTCGACGGCGATCGCCTCCGCACTGATGACATCGACGAGCTTCCTCGCCTTCGTATTCTTCGGCGTCTCGTTCTGGCCGGCCGTTCTGTTCTGCCTGCTGATGGGCCTTGGCCACGGCCTCTTCGCCGTCGCGCGCAACACGCTGCCGCTCGCCCTGTTCGGTGCTCGCGAGTTCGGCAGCTACATGGGCCTGTTGATGGTGCCCCAGAACATCGTGAACGCCGTCGCGCCCATCGCCTTCGCCTTCATCATCGCAAGGCTGAGCCCGGTCGGCGGGCTATGGGCTGCCGGCATTTCCGCCGCGATGGGCTGCGTGGCCGTGCTGTTCCTCGTCAGCTTCTGCCGCAAGGCCGTCGCCGCAGGTGGCAAGAACGCGCCGTGAGCGCGCAGCCGCTCACCCACCCCAGCCTTGCCTGGCGATGAGCCAGACAGCCCGCGCCAGGAACGAGATCGCCACGGCGAACACGATGCGGCGGCTCCACAGCCGGAAGTCGGCATCGGTCATGCGCTCGAGCACATAGGACGCCAGCGTCGTGCCCGCGAACGCGAGCGCCAGCGCCGCCGCGAAGGCCCACCACGGCACCGACACGCTGAACGCCGTGGCGAAGGAGCCGAAGTAGAGCACGCGGAAGAGATGCGCGATCGTCTGGCAGACGGCCTTGGTGCCCACCACCTGCCGGCGGTCGAGCCCGCTGCGATGGAAGAACATGTCGAGGATGTGCCCGGCTGCCCCCGCGATGAGTTGCAGCACCATGATCACGGCACCGCAGTAGTAGGGTCCATAGGGGCGTGTGATGTCGGGTCGGAACCGCGCGGGCAGCACCTCCGCGATGAACGGCAACAGGCCGAGCCCCAGATAGACCGTGGCCTTGTCCGGGATGAACGAGACGAGCCGCATCGCCAGGAACGCCGCCGTGGCACCCAGGATGTAACGGCCGACAAGGTGCCACTGCACGAGATGCCGCCAAAGCAACGCGCGCCACCCGTTCGCGCCCATCTGGATGACGCCGAACAGCACCATGGCCGGCACAACATCCATGAACAGCAGAAGCACGCCGAGCAGGATCAGCCCGCCCGCCATGCCGAAGATGCCCGAAAGGAACGACGTTCCCAGAACACTGACGCCGATCACGGCGAGACTGGTGAGGGTCATGGTAGGGGGACTCCGGCGGCCGTCGCGCAGGCGGCAACCAAGACATGAAAATGAGCGAAGCCGCGAGGGCTTCGCCCGATCGGAAGAACTGGAACCGGGACTAGTTCAGCGCATCTGACGCTTGCTACCCGCTCGCGCGCTGCACCCATGACCTAACGTCCGATGCGACAGCGAAATTGGAAACAAGCACCGGCGCACGTCCCTGATGGTTCCGACATCTGCTCTCGGCCAAACGCCAAGTTTATGCAGATGCCGGAACGGGAACACTAGACCGTCAAGCCCCGCAGGTGCTTCTCGCGGGCGGTGGCGGCTTGCACGAGGAAGGGCAGGTCGTTGCCGGCCAGGATCATCTTGGCGCCCATGCCGATGTACTTGGTGAGCCCCTCGTCCGTGTAGACGCCGCCCATGCCGAGCCACTTACCGTGCTTCTTGCAGGCGGCCGCAGCTGTCGCATAGGCCTTCTCGACGTCCGGATGCAGATGCTGGCCGGGCAACCCCATCTCCATCGTCAGGTCCGATGTGCCGATCAGCAGAACATCGATGCCCGGCACCGCCGCGATGGCGTCGGCGTTCGCGATGGCAGCGGGCGTCTCGAGCATCACGACGACGAGCAGATTGTCGTTGATGATCTTCGTGCCCTCGGCCGGGGGCAGGGGGCGGAAGCCGAGTTGCGGGAAGGGACCGCCGATGGAGCGATGCCCGACCGGAGGAAAGCGTAGGCGATCGGCGATGAGACGCGCTTCGTCGGCCGTGTCGACATGCGGAACGACGATGCCGTAGGCGCCGCCGTCGAGCACGCGCGTCGCCATGTCGTATTGGCCGACCGGCACGCGCACGATGGGGGAGATGCCGCAGGCGTTGGCCGTCACCGAGATCTGCACGGCCATGTCGAGCGTCATGGAGTTGTGCTCGCAATCGATGAAGAGCCAGTCGTACCCGGCCTGCTTCATCACCGGCGCGATGTCCACCGTGCGCGCCTGCCGCAGACCAACGCCCAGCGCCAGTTCGCCTTTTTTCAGCCGCTCACGCGCGGGATTCAAGCCGATCGCGCCCTGATCGCTCATGTCGTTCTCCTGATGAAGCGTATTGGGATCCGACGCGCACACTACCCGCGGATGCGCTGGCGCGGCAACGGCCTGCGGCCGCCACCCGCGATTTTGATTGGGCTTTGCCGGGGGCGGGTGCCATAGAACCGGTGGACATCAAACCGGCGCGTGCCGCCGATGCCAGGAGAAACCTCCCATGAGCGCCATGACCAGCGGCCGCCACTTCCTCTATTTCGCCGATCCGATGTGCTCGTGGTGCTACGGCTTCGGTCCGGTGATCGCTGGCCTGGCGCGGCACTTCGAAGGACGCCTGCCCGTGCGCATGATCATGGGCGGTCTGCGCGCGGGAAACACTCAGGCCATGCGCGACAAGGACAGGGACTACATCCGCGGCGCCTGGGACAACGTGGAGGAAGCCTCCGGCCAGCCGTTCGACCGCAGCTTCTTCGAGCGAGAAACGTTCGTCTACGACACGGAACCCGCCTGCCGCGCCGTCGTCGTCATGCGCCATCGCGCCCCCGCGGACGCCTTGGCCTTCAAGGCACGTGTCTCGTCTGCCTTCTACGCTCACAACCGAGACGTGACGGACGACGGGGTGCTGGCTGACATTGCGGCCGAAGCCGGTCACGATCGCGGGGCGTTCCTGGCCGATCTGCAGAGCCCGGAGGCCCGAAATGCAACTTTCCGCGATTTCATGATCGCCAAGGAAGCGGGCGTCGAGGGCTTTCCGCTGCTCGCCGCCGGCAACGAGGAGACGGGCTACGCGCTCGTCTGCCAGGGCTACCGTCCGATCGACGGATTGCCCGAGGCGATCGAGGATTGGCTGGCCAAAGGCGCGCCCGTGACCCCGCGGCAAGCGTGAGGCTTGGCGCACCGGTGCGGCGTCAATCCCCGCTCAGCAAGGCGACGTTACCGCCCGTGACCGTGATGTCGTCGGAGCGCACCCGCTCGGTCGCGAAGCGCGGTAGATAGTTGGGACCGCCCGCTTTCGGGCCGGTGCCCGACAACCCCTCGCCACCGAACGGCTGAACGCCGACCACGGCGCCGATCTGGTTGCGGTTGACATAAAGGTTGCCGACGCGCGCATGCTCCGCGACGTAGTCGGAGACGCGGGCCACGCGCGTGTGCAAGCCGAGCGTCAGGCCGAAGCCAGACGCGTTGATGGCCGCCACGACTTTGTCGAGATGCCCGCCCGCGAAACGCACGACGTGCAGGATCGGCCCGAACACTTCGCGTTCGAGCAGGCTCATGCGGTCGATTTCGAAAGCAGCGGGCGTGACGTAGGTGCCCGCACGGCAAGCTTCGGGCATCGCCAGGTCCCGTATACGCCGCCCCTCACGCAGCATCCGCACCTTGTGCGCGGACAGTGCATCCTGGGCCGCCTCGTCGATCACGGGACCGATGTCCGTGGCGTAGTCGAGCGGATCGCCGACGATCAGCGTGTCCATCGCCCCACCCAGCATCTCGATGACACGCGGCGCGATGTCCTCCTGCACGAACAGGACGCGCGCCGCCGAACAGCGCTGACCTGCGGAATCGAATGCGGAACGAACGGCATCGCGCACCACCTGCTCCGGGAGCGCGCTCGAATCCGCGATCATCGCATTGAGTCCACCAGTCTCCGCGATGAACGGGACGATTTCGCCTCGCCGTGCCGCGAGCGCCGCCTGGATCTTCCATGCCGTCTCGTTGGAGCCGGTGAAGGCCACGCCTTTGACACGCGGATCGCCGACGAGCCGCGCGCCGACAGCGCCTCCCCCCGGCAGAAGATGCAGCACGTCGCCCGGCACGCCCGCCGCATGCAGAAGCTCCACTGCGATGGCTGCCGTGAGTGGCGTTTGCCCCGCCGGTTTGGCGAGAACCGTGTTCCCTGCGGCAAGCGCCGCCGCTATCTGCCCCGTGAAGATCGCGAGTGGAAAATTCCATGGGCTGATGCAGGCGAAGGGCCCTCGCGCACGCAGAGACAGCGTGTTTCGCTCGCCCGTGGGACCTTCCAGCACCTGTGGCTCGACGAATTTCGCGCGCGCCTCCGCGGCATAGTACCGGAGAAAATCCACGGCCTCGCGCAGATCGCTCTGCGCGTTCTCCAGCGTCTTGCCCGCCTCGCGCACCATGACACCGATGAAGCGGGCCCGATTGCGCTCGTAGAGATCGGCTGCACGATCGAGCACACGCGCCCGCGTCTCCCCACCCACGGCATCCCACCGCTGTAAGGCACTGGTCGCCGAAAGGACCGCAAGCTCGATCTCGTCGTCGCGCGCGGTGACCACCATCCCGATGCGTTCGCGCCGGTCGTGGGGACAGAGCACCGGCCCGGCCCGTTCCGCCTCCCCGATTCTCCGTCCCGCGATCACCGGTCCGGCGACGAAAGACTGGCTCACCTGCCCGGCAATCTCGTGGATGAGCGCTTGGCGCGTCGTGCGGTCGGTAAGCGGTACACCGGCGCTGTTGCGGCGACGCTCGCCATAGATTTCGGGCGGGCGAGGCAGCCATGCACGGGGTGCGGCGACGGTGCCCTCCCTTTCCGCCTCGATGATCTCGATCGGATCCCGCACGACGTCGGCGACGGACGTCGCATCATCGGCAAGCCGCTTCACGAAGCTGGTATTCGCGCCGTTCTCCAGAAGGCGCCGAACCAGGTAGGCAAGGAGATCCTCGTGCCCGCCCACAGGGGCGTAGATGCGGCAGGCGCGGCCCGGCACCACGCCGGCCGCAGCTTCGTAGAGCGCCCCGCCCATGCCTTGCAGACGCTGATATTCGAAAGCGCCGCCCGCCGACATCACGGATGCGGCCGCGATGGTGTGGGCATTGTGCGTGGCGAACTGCGGATAGAATGCGCCGGGCTCCGACAGCAGCATACGCATCGCCGCGAGATACGACAGGTCCGTATGCGCCTTGCGCGTAAACACTGGATACTCGGGCCAGCCGCGCTCCTGCGCCCATTTGATCTCGCTGTCCCAGTAAGCCCCCTTCACGAGACGCAGGGGAATGCGCTTCGTCGCCTGATCCGAAAGACGCCGCAGCCAGCGCAACGCCGGAAGCGCACGTTTGCCATAGGCCTGGACGGCCAACCCGAGGCCGGGCCACCCGCTCAGCGAGGGATCGAGAAAGGCGAGGCCGAACGTGTCCAGCGTCACCTCGAGCCGCTCCTGTTCCTCCGCATCGACAGTCAGCGTCAGTCCGTTCTGGCGCGCGAGCCGGGCGAGTTCCACGAGCCGCGGCACCAATTCATTGGGAAGACTGTCCTCGCGCGATGCTTCGAAGCGCGGATGCAGCGCCGACAGCTTCACCGAGATGCCGGGTCTTTCCATCAGCGCATCGGCATGCGCCGCGCGGACCGGTTCGGCCGCCTTGCCGACCGCTTCGATGGCAGCCGCATAGGCGTCGAAGTAGCGCCGTGCATCGGCCTCGGTGCGGGCGGCTTCCCCTAGCATGTCGTAGGAAAGGCGATAGCCTTTGGCTTCGAGCGCGGCACCGCGCCGCACGGCTTCGCCGATGGTGCGGCCGAGCACGAACTGATCGCCCATGAAGCGCATCGCCTGCCGCACGGCCTGACGGATGACGGTCTCGCCCGAGCGTGCGACGAGACGCTTAAGCGCGCCGATGGCACCATCATCCCCTTCCCCGAGCTTGACGATACGCCCTGTGAGCAACAGCCCCCAGGTCGATGCATTGACCAGCAAACTCTCGGACTGGCCAAGGTGCCGTTCCCACTGACCGCCTCCGATCTTCTCGGCGATGAGCGCATCGGCCGTGTCGACATCCGGAATGCGCAGAAGCGCCTCGGCGAGGCACATCAGGATGACGCCTTCCTGCGAAGACAGCGCATATTCTCCGAGGAACGCCTCGACACCGCCATCCCGGTCGGGATGCGCGCGGGTCGCCTCCACGAGCCGCATCGCCAGAGCCGCGACACGCCGTCGATCCTCCCCGAAAAGCACCGCGCGCTCGAGAAGTTCCCGCAGCAGGACGCTTTCCTGCATCAAATGGTAGGATGAAATCGCTTCGCGATGCGGCAGGGCGGAAAGCGACGCGGGCGGGTCGACGGCGCGCCTTGCCTCGTTCGATCCGGTCATGCCAGCCTCCCGGCAGTTGGTGCATAGCAGCCGCGAGTGCCGAAGGCTCCCGCGACTCGATCCATCTGGATATTGTAGCAGAGGCCCCCCACATCCAGAGCGCGCCCCCGCGCTCGACACAGTTCCCGATCCGTCCCATCAGCAAGGACACCGCGCCCGTGGCAAAGTCCAAGATTTTCGTCGTCTCCACCGTCAAGGATTTGCGCGCCCGCGTGGACGCCTGGCACAAGGCCGGCCAGACCGTCGCCGTGATCCCGACCATGGGCGCCTTGCACGAGGGACATCTGGAACTCGTCCGCGTCGCCCAGCGCCGCTGCGACCGCACCGTCACGTCGATCTTCGTCAATCCGACGCAGTTCGCGCCGAACGAGGACTTCGCCAAATATCCCAGGACCTTCGACGACGACTGTGCGAAGCTGGAATCAATCGGTGGCGATCTCGTCTGGGCTCCGACGCCCGACGAGATGTATCCGGACGGCTTTGCCACCCGTGTCGTGCCCGAAGGGGCCGCCGGTGGGCTCGAGACGGATTTCCGGCCGCATTTCTTCAACGGGGTCGCAACCGTCTGCTGCAAGCTGTTCATGCAGACGCGCGCGGACGTCGCGATGTTCGGTGAGAAGGACTATCAGCAGCTCTGCGTCATCCGCCAATTGGTGCGCGACCTCGATCTGCCGATCGATATCATCGGCGTGGAGACCGTGCGCGAGGCGGACGGTCTCGCCATGTCCTCCCGCAATCGCTATCTCACGGCCGACGAACGCGCCCGCGCGGTGACCATCCACACCGTCATCCGCAAGGTGGCGTCCGCTGCAGCGGCAGGGCGCGGTGTCGAGGCCGCCATCGCAGAGGGTTCGGCAGCACTCGAGGCCGCAGGCTTCACCAAGATCGATTATATCGCCGTGCGCGATGCAGCCACGCTGCAGGCGTGGGATGCCACGTCGGGCCGGCCGGGGCGTGTGCTGGCGGCCGCCTGGCTCGGCACGACCCGCCTCATCGACAACGTGGCGGTGGGCTGAGCACCGCCGCCCGAGCTGAGGAATGGGAAGCCCATCTTCAGGGCTTCCGGGGGGTCCAAGCGCTGGCGCGTGCCTCGGCGTCCTTGATCTGCTCGGGCGTCATCCCCGCCGCGATCGCCGCTTTGTTGGCGTCGAGCTTCTTACGCGCGAATCCGGTGATCGAAGACGCGGCCAGAGTCAGCCATTTGTGTGCCTCGACCACGTCCTTCGTTACGCCTTGCCCATTGGCGTAGGCGTGCCCGATGATCTCCTGGGCCTTGGAGTGGCCCTGCTCGGCAGCCTTCAGCATCCACTTCGCAAACTCGGCGTAATCGAGCGGTTGGCCGCCGTTGCCGCCGTAAATGATGCCCAGCACGAATTGCGCTTCCACGCGCCCCTTCTCGGCCGCCTGGCGCAGCCAGACGATCGCATCCTTTTGGCTCTGTGGCACCCCCCGCCCGCTGAAGTAGGCGAACCCGACCGAGGACTGCGCTCCCGCATTGCCCTGCTCGGCGGCCTTGCGGTACCACTTGAACGCTTCCTCGTCGTTCTGCGCCACTCCGACGCCGACGGCATAGAAGTATCCCAAGCGGATCTGAGCCTCGACGTCGCCTTTCTCCGCCTGAGTGATCAGTTCCGGTGTGACAGGCGACGGTGCCGGTGGGGCGATTGCGCAACCGCGCCTGCCGTTGTCGCCATCGCGACGAGCCCGCCGAACATCAGCCGCCGCAATCCACGTCTCCAGTCGCCGCGCACCACCCTGCTACCGCTCCCCTCGTCCTGTCGCTCTCGATCAGGCTCGCCATCGCACCGCACCCGACGGCGCAATTCCTTCAAGCTTCAAGCGTCGAAAAGAACCTCGACCCGACCAAGCACGCCGAAATCGGCATGCACGTGGTCACCGGCCTGGATCTCCAATGGAACCATGCACGTCCCCGTCGTGACGACCTGTCCGCGCGTCAGCGTCAAGCCAAGTCCCGACAACTCGTTGACGAGCCACGCCAGCGCCAGCCGGGGATCCCCCAGAACGTTGGCGCCGATGCCGTCGCGCTCGTAGCGCCCCTTCACGGTCGCGTGCACGCGATAGCTGGCAAGGTCGAGCGACCTCCAGTCGCACGCAGCCGGTTCTCCCAACACGAATTGATGTGCGCAAGCGTTGTCGGCGATGAGTTGCGGCCCGCCCACTTTCGCGAAATCCGTGAACCGGGAATCCGGCACCTCGATCGCTGGGATGAGCGCATCCATCGCCGCCATCACCTCGTCCACCGTGTACGGCGTCGGACGCGGCCCGAGATCCCGGCCTGCACGGAACGCGAACTCCGGTTCGGCGACGCGCATACGGTTCCCGCGAAAACTCAACGTGCCGCCGCTCGACACGGTGCGTTCCGCCAACAGGCGGCCGGCCAATGGCCCGTCGACACCGATGTGCGATTGCCCCGCCTTCGACGTCGCCGCGATCTTCCAGCCCACGAGCCCCTTGGCGGTCCTGAGCGACAAGCCCGATTGGATCGCGTACCCGTCGGCCCGTGTCTCGGGGGTGAGATCTCCCGGCAGTCTCGGGATCACCTCGCCGGCTTCCCAAAGCCGCCAGATGAGGTCCGAAGCGGTGGCGGCGGCGTCTGCCGTGATCATGTGGCTCTCCTACGATGACGGGGCCGCATTACTCTGCCGCGTCGTTCAGTGTGTCGCGCGGGTTCGCGATCTCGGGCACCTCGCAGCCGGTGGCGCAGCAGCGGCCGGGCTGCTTGGAGACGCGGCGTCCATCTGCCACCACGCCGCGGTCGAGCAGCTTCTCGACGAGGTCGGCCTTCTCGCCCACGGGATAGTTGCGCCAGATCTCCCGCTTCATGGCCTCCGGGGATCCGCCGCCGTGCAGCGAGATCAGCGACATCCAGCCGCCCGTATGCGTGGCCGTCAGATCTTCCATCAGCCGCGCCACTTCGAGCCGCTTGGCGGAAGGAATGTCGGGGCGCCCGGCCAGCACGGCCGACAACGAGGCTGCCGTCTCCGGATTATGATCTTCGTCCGGTCCTGGCAGTGCCACGATCAAGCCACCCGAAACGTAATGCGCCAGCCGGTGCATGTCGTAGATCTGCGTGGCGAGTAGCAGCTTGCCGATGTTGGAGAACACGGTATCCGGCATCACCGAACCGGCCGGATCCTTCATGGCGTACACGGAGGCTGCGACACCGCAGGCGAAAAAGCCTTCCACGATCTTGATGAGGTCGACCATCGCCTCGCGGATGTGACCGTGCTTTGCGGGATCGAGACCGTTCGCCTCGATCATCAGCGCGCCGGCCCCGATCAGAAGATCGCCGAAGCCCGCTCTTGCGCCGATGCAGGAGTGACGATGGTGCGTGGCATAACTGGTCGTCATGAAGCCCGCATCCTCGTACTGGCCATCCGCGAAGACATGCTTCCACGGCACGAACACGTCGTCGAACTGCACGACACCCGTCGATTGACCGTATTTCGCGGCATATTTCGCTGCCGGATCGCCCGGCCGCCCCGCGGGACGCGAGATTACCGTGACGCCCTCGGCGTCCACCGGAACCGCACAGCAGACGGCGAAGTCGGCATCCTCGGCCGTCATCGTCCGGCACGGCATCACGAGAAACTCGTGCATGTAGGGCGCCCCGGTGACGATCGCCTTCGTGCCACGAATGACGATGCCGTCCGGCCGGCGCTCCTTGATGTGCACGTAGACGTCGCGGTTGGCCTGCGCACCGGGCTTCTTCGACCGATCGCCCTTGGCGTCCGTCATCGCCACGCCGAGCGTCAGGTCCTCGTCCTGCACGCGGTGCAGATAGGCTAGGAAGCGCTCGTGGTATCCCTTGCCGCCATTGGCATCGATGCGCTTCGTCGCCTGGAAGATCGCATTCAGGCCATCGTGCGACAGGTAGCGCTGCGCGCAGCCCGATTCCTGACATACGAGCCGAACCGCCTCGAGCTTGTAGAGGAGATCCGTCGAGGTTTCGTTGATGTGCAGCATGCGGTTGACGGTCTTGCCGGACGTCATCTGCCGGGCCGTCATCAAAAGCTTGTGCTGCTCTTTCAGTGCGAAGTCGTAAGTGACCCCGGTCGCCGCGACGCCCGGCGCCAGCAACGGCTCGTCGGCGACACTCTCGACACGCTGCCCGTTGACGAAGACACGCGGCTTGTAGCGCCTCAGGCTCTCTCGGTAATCGGCGGCGGACATCAGCATGGCATGGTCTTCCATCGGTAGCGAACGATCGGATGGCGACCATACTCATACAGCCCGGCTCGATCAACGTCGCGCCGGGGCCGCTGCGGAGGCGATGCGGGTGACGCCGTCAGCCCCGCAATTCGCCGCCGGTCGCCCGCTTGACCGCCGCGACGACCTTGGCCGCCACCGCCTCGATATCGGCGTCGGTGAGCGTCTTTTCCTTCGGGGCCAGTGTCACCTCGATAGCCAGCGACCGCTTGGCGGCATCGAGATTGCCCCCCTCGAACAGGTCGAAGACATGCACAGATGAAATCAGCGCCTTGTCCGCACCCTGCGCAGCCTTCACCACGTCCGCCGCCGCCACCGTCTTGTCGAGGATGAAGGCAAAGTCGCGTTTTACCGGCAGCAGATCCTGCGCCTCGAGGGCCGGTTTCGCTCGCGTCTTGCGCTTTTCGGGCGGAAGCGCGTTGAGGAACACCTCGAACCCTGCCGCCGGTGCGGCCACGTCCAGGCTCTTGAGCGTCTCGGGGTGCAATTCGCCGAAATGCGCGAGCACGACCTTCGGCCCGAGCCGCAACGTGCCGGAACGGCCCGGGTGATACCAGCCCGGCGCATCGCGCGTGATCTGGGCCTTGGACGCATCGAAGCCGAGTGCCGTCAGCAGCGCCATGGCATCGGCCTTGGCGTCGAACACGTCGGCCGCCCCGACGGCGCCATCCCAATTGCGCCCCGCGCCCGACAGCCGGATCGCGCCGGCCCGCACGCCCGCCGCCACCATGATCTGATCGTCCGGCTTGTCGCCGCGATAGGCTTGACCGACTTCGAACAGCGCCACGTCGGCAAAGCCGCGATTGCGGTTCCGCTGCACCGCAGCCAGCAGTCCCGGCAGCAGGCTCGGCCGCATCGTCGTCATTTCGGACGAGATGGGGTTGGCGAGGATGAGGTCCTCCGCGCCGCCGCCGAAGTGCTCCGCCTCGTCCTGCTTGATGAAGGACCACGTCACGGCCTCCACCAGACCGCGCGCGGCAATTGCACGCCGCGCGCGGCGCACGCGCTTCTGCAGGTCAGTCAGGGTCGCCCGTGTCACGCCGCCCGAGGCGCGCGGCAACGGTGTCGAGGTGATCGTTTCCAAGCCCGCGATACGCGCCACCTCCTCGACGAGATCGGCGGGACCGTGCACGTCCGGACGCCAACTCGGCGCCGTGACCTTGAACTTCGGCCCGGCCCCCGCGATTTCGAAGCCCAAGGCCTCGAGCGTGCGACGGATCTCCGCGTCGGTCAGCTTCAGCCCCATCAACTTTTCGACGCGCGAGAATTCGAAATCGACCGTGAAGGGCTTGACCGGTGGCTGCCC
>VFQT010003749.1_pt1 | contig 13490 bp, 11 predicted proteins | sample 3512381 | NCBI WGS metagenome assembly VFQT01 (sample SAMN10412376, study PRJNA504923) | tailings metagenome | isolation source: Relicate 2 Philex TSF3 active mining site | place: Philippines: Tuba, Benguet | collected 2017-08-29 | reverse complement strand
GAACTGGGCAGGCGCTACCTCGTTGTGACGGGTACGCAATGGAATTCCCAACAAATGAGCACGCTCTTCAAAATCAGCCATGAAAGCCAACACGCGATTGGGGATGCTACCAAAATAATGATCCTCCAACTGCTGTCCTTTTGCCGGGCTGTTACCAATCAGTGTGCGACCGGCAAACATCAAATCAGGACGTGATTTGAACTGTTGCTCATCGACCAAGAAATATTCTTGTTCAATCCCCAGAGAAATAGAACATGTTTTTACATTTTTATCAAAGTATTGACAAACCTCCGTTGCGGCAGATTTCAAGAATGCCACAGATTTCAACAACGGCGCTTTGTAGTCGAGCGCTTCCCCAGTGTAAGAAACAAAAACGGTGGGAATACACAGCGTTTTTGCGCCTGCTTTGGGCATGATGAACGCTGGCGAACTCGGATCCCACGCAGTATAGCCACGGGCCTCAAACGTATTTCTGATACCCCCAGAAGGGAAAGAACTGGCATCAGGCTCTTGCTGTGCCAACGCTTTTCCACCAAACTTCTCGATGCCCGTATCTACGCCAGTAGGCTCAAAAAAGCTATCGTGCTTTTCCGCTGTAGTGCCACGCAAAGGCTGGAACCAGTGTGTGTAATGGGTTGCTCCCAAATCCAATGCCCATGCCTGCATACCCGCAGCTACCTCATCGGCAGTTTCGCGAGAAATGGGCTGACCGTGACTGGCCGCTTGAGCGATTGCCTGCTGAGCGGCAGCCGACAAGTACTGAGATTGTGCTTTGGGACCGAATACCAAATCGGCGTAAAATGTGCTAATGCCCTCGTGACCAACGGCGAAATCATTCACGGAAGCAGAACTGTTTGAAGATTTTTTTGACATGTGTGATTGGCGTGTTTTTCGACGTCACAAAGTTCTCACATTTTAAGTGTCAATTATACATTTATATACAGCAATTTTTACCACGCCATCCACAGCCCTCAAAGCCCCAAAAACCACAATATCCACACTTATTCACAAAATGAACACATGGAGAGATTTCTTATCCACTTAGTCAATTACTCCTTAAATTCGCTCCCACAAATAATTCATGAGCCACTCTCACATAAATAAGGTCACCGGCGCTGGCCTTCTCATCACCTTAGGCATCATTTTTGGCGACATCGGAACCTCCCCCCTGTATGTTATGAGTGCCATCATGGGCGAAAAAGCCATTAGCGAAACATTGATTTACGGTGGTTTGAGCGCCGTCTTTTGGACGTTAATGCTGCAAACAACCATCAAATATGTGATTTTAACCTTGCAGGCCGACAACAATGGTGAGGGTGGAATTTTCTCCTTGTATAGTTTATTGCGACGCAGATTCCCCTACCTCGTAGTGGGCACCATGGTTGGCGGAGCGATGTTGTTAGCCGATGGGATTATCACTCCTCCTATCTCTGTATCTTCGGCCATCGAAGGGTTGATGTATATCACACCCGAACACGGATACGCTTATGATTTGAGCAAAATCCACACAGTACCCATTGTGATCGCCATCATTTGCGTCATTTTCTTGTTCCAGCGCGTAGGCACAAACGCCGTGGGCAAATTTTTCGGTCCGGTTATGCTCGTGTGGTTCTCCATGTTGGGTGTTTTGGGATTCAACCAAATTGTTCATCACCCGGAAATCCTAAAGGCATTCAACCCACTCTACATCGTAGACTTCCTCAATTCAAGTCCGAACGCGTTTTTGTTGTTGGGTGCCGTTTTCCTGTGCACCACCGGAGCAGAAGCACTCTATTCAGACCTCGGTCATTGCGGAAAACAAAACATCCGCGTTTCTTGGATTTTTGTCAAAATCAGTTTGCTATTAAACTATTTCGGTCAAGGCGCATGGCTCCTCAATCATGTGGGAAGTAGCTTGGAAGGACAAAAGCCCTTCTACGGCATCATGCCCGATTGGTTTCTGCTGGTGGGTATTGCCATTGCAACTATGGCTGCCATCATCGCCTCTCAAGCGCTCATCAGTGGTTCCTTCACCCTGGTTTCAGAAGCCATCCGATTGCACTTCTTCCCCAAATTCACTGTAAAATTCCCCACCAATGTGAAAGGTCAGATCTACATCCCTGTTGTGAATAACGCATTGCTCGTGGGTTGTATTTTCATCGTTCTGTTGTTTGAAGAATCTGCCAAAATGGAAGCCGCGTACGGCTTGGCCATCACCGTAACCATGTTGATGACCTCCATATTGTTGTTCTATTACCTGAGAAAGCAGCGTTGGAATATCGTCCTAGTTTACCTCATTATGGCCGTCTTTGTTGTCGTGGAAGGCGCGTTCTTGATTGCCAACCTCAGCAAATTCCAAGATGGTGGTTTTGTAACCCTGTTGATTGGTGCGGCAATCATCTTGTTAATGTATGTCAGCTATCGCGGTGGAAAGATCAAACAAAGCATGGTTGTGACGGAGAAATTGACCAACTACCGCGACAAACTTCGCGCATTGAGCCAAGATACCACGCTACCCAAATTCGCTACCCACTTGATTTATTTGAGTAAAGCAAAAGCCGATGACGAGGTAGAATCTCCACTGATTTATTCCATTTTGTACAAACGACCCAAACGGGCCGACTTCTATTGGTTCGTGAATATTGAAATCACGGATGAACCCTACACCATGGAGTATAAAATCAATGTGATTGAGAAAAACGACATCATTCGTGTGCGTTTCCGTCTGGGTTTCCGAGTGCAACAAAAAATCAGCATGTACCTGCGCATGGTTATTCAAGAAATGGTGGATAAGGATGAGATTGATTTAGATCCTTACTATCATGCCTTCATCGACAAAAACCACCTCGGAGATTTCCGCTTCGTTCTGGTAGATGAAGAAATGAGCCAAGAAAATGAATTGCCCATCATCGACGATTTGGTGATGCAAGCCTACGATAACATGAAGATTTTTGCAGGCAAACCCGAAAAATGGTTTGGTCTCGATGGATCTGTTGTGACCCACGAAATGGTTCCTGTTGTTATCAAACCCCGCAGCTCAGTGAAACTCCAGCGCATTTAATATCAATGCCATGAATGTCATTCAACCCTTACAAAAAGTTTGTTTTTGGGCCACCCTCGGCCTCTTGGGCAACATCGCCCCGTTAATGGGTCAAACACCGGGCCCCTCTGCCCCATCCAGTCTCACATTGGAAAGGGTATTTCGCGACCCAACCTTGTATCCCAAGCCAGGGAACTTCGGCGAATTCGCCCCAGATGGAAAACACTTTTTGGAATTTGTTTCCGAGGAAACCGACAAATCAAAACCCACAAGTGTACCCCAGTGGTCGCTCGTAAAAACCGACATCGAAGGCAAAAGCAGTGAACGAATTACCCTCTTCGATTCTAAGTGGTTTGACGTGGTTCCGCCACAGGGCAGTTACGAAATCAGCAGCGATGAGAAATTCATGGTGGTTCAATACGAGAAACAGCAAGTATACCGTCATTCCTTTACTGCAAAATGCTATGTTGTTGACCTACAATCACGTAAAATCACCTACATACCCGGACGTATGCGGTATCCTACCCTATCGCCCGACAACAAACGGGTAGCTTACGTGAAAGACAACAACGTATTTATCTACGATTTGGTATCGGCGACAGAAACACAAGTCACCAGCGATGGGGTCGAAAATAAAATCATCAATGGAGCCGTTGACTGGGTGTACGAAGAAGAATTCACCATGGACAATGGCATGCGCTGGTCGCCCAGCGGCAAATTTTTGGCCTTCTATCATTTCGACGAGAGCAAGGTAAAAGAATTTTCAATGGACATGTTCAGCAGCAAAGAGCTCTATCCGAGCCAGACACATTGGAAGTATCCAAAAGCCGGCGAGGACAATGCCAAAGTGGATGTTCATGTATTCGAGTTAGCCACCGGTCAAACCCGCATCGCCAAGACAAACAGTGAAAAAGACCAATATCTACCGCGCATTCAGTGGACGCAAACCGATCAATTTTTGAGTATTCAGCGTTTGAATCGTTGGCAAAACCACTGGGAACTTTTGTTCTGCGAACCGATGTCGGGCAGTTGCGAATTAATCCTGGAAGAGGTTGATTCGGCCTATGTGGAAATCACAGATAACCTCACCTTCGTTCCCAACAGCACCAAATTCATTTACAGCAGCGAAAAATCCGGCTTCAACCACCTGTACCTGCATGATTACATAGAATGCATTGATCAAGGTCATGTATCGCCCAATTGCGCCGCTACTCAACGCTATTCAAAGCCCATTACCAGTGGTAATTTTGATGTAATTCGATTCTTGGGTTATGTTGACGCGACCAAGAGCATCCTATACAGCAGCAGCGAACAATCGGTTTTGGAGGACCACATCTATTGTATTGGGCTGAATGGAAAAGGCAAAAAACGTTTGACTGAACCGGGATACAATTACAGCATCAATTTGGGTCCCAAGGGATTGTATTACACCGAATCCCGCAGCAATGCCTCCCACTTACCAGTGGTTGAACATCGCATCAAACGCATCGATGGTAAATGGTCGAAAGATGTGGAATTGAATGCCGCATGGACCCAACGAATGGCCGACTTGAAATTGGGGATGGTCAAGTTTGGGGAGTATGCCACAGACACTACGGCCAAAGGCTACTGGGAAACCGAATTCTGGCACCTGGCCAAAGTCAACGGGTGGGATATTGCTACAACCAGCGCTCAGTACAATGTACACAAGCGCTTGCTCTCTACCCAAATCTCTTACACCATCTACCCACCGGATTACAATCCCACCAAGAAATATCCCGTTCTGTTATTTGTTTACGGGGGCCCTGGCAGCAACCAAGTGCGCAATCAGTTTGGTAGTCGCAACTTTTTCTATCATCAGTACTTGGCTTCCCAAGGCTATTTAATCAGCGTAGTGGATAACCGTGGCACGGGCAGAAAAGGCGCAATTTTCAAAAAATCCACCTATTTACAATTGGGTAAATTGGAAAGCAACGACCATGCCTATGCCGCACAACAGATGTCGCTCACACCCTACGTGGATGCCAGCAGAATTGGTATCTGGGGATGGAGCTTTGGCGGATACATGAGCAGTTCTGCCATCACCAAACACGCCGATGTGTTTAAAGCCGCGGTGGCGGTGGCACCTGTAACCCATTGGAAATATTACGACAACATCTATACAGAGCGATATTTGCGTCGGCCGGTCGACAATCCACGCGGGTACGAAGACAATTCACCATTGAATTTCACAGACGGCATCAAGGGGAATTATTTACTGGTGCATGGCACCGGTGACGACAATGTTCATTGGCAAAATTCAGCGGAAATGATCAATGCGATGATCAAATCGGGGGTACGATACGATAGCGAAGTTTATCCCAATCGGAACCATGGCATTGGCGACCGTGCAGCGAGTTATCATTTGTATCGCAGAATGACAGAATTCGTTTTGGAAAAATTATAAATTGTCTGTGGAGTTTTGCGAAATTCGCAACGCGGAAGACGCGAGCTTTGCACCAATCAAACGCTTTTAACGCTTAATTGTTACACCATCATGAACTTGACTATTGGATCTCTTGCACCCGCTTTCACCGCGAAAAATCAGCGTGGCGAAACCATCTCTTTGAATACCTACACCGGTAAAAAGTTGGTATTGTATTTTTACCCCAAAGACGACACCCCAGGTTGTACGGCCGAGGCATGCAGTTTGCGCGACAACTATGAAGCCCTTTTGGCACAAGGCTATGCCATTTTGGGTGTAAGTCCTGACACTGAAGCCAAACATCAGAAATTCATTGATAAATACAATTTGCCCTTTGACTTATTGGCAGATACCGACAATGCCGTAGCATTGGCATATGGCGTTTGGGTAGAAAAAAGCATGTACGGCAGAAAATACATGGGGATCGCGCGCACCACATTTGTGATCGATGAGCAAGGAAATTTATCGGAAATCATCGAAAAAGTGGATACCAAAAACCACGCAAACCAAATCATTAAATAAACAGAATGACAGCAGGACAATCGCCCATCGGGATCGTTGGAAGTGGCAGTTGGGCCACCGCATTAATGAAAATGATATCCGATGGGGGTCGTCCAGTGAAGTGGTGGATTCGCAACCCTGAGAAAGCAGACTACATTCAGTCGCATTTGCACAATCCTGATTACTTATCCAGTGTTGAAGTACATCCCAATTGGGTCAGCGTATGCACGGATCTTCAAGAGGTAGTCAATGATTGTGAAATTGTCATTTTAGCCATTCCCTCTGCTTTCTTACATCAGGGACTTCAAGGCATAACATTGCCAACCAACAATATCTATGTCTCGGCCATCAAAGGAATCGAGCCGAATACACAGTTGGTGATGGCGAAATATTTGGAAGTGCATCACCACATCCCAGCCAACCAAATTGCCATCATTACAGGACCCTGCCATGCTGAGGAAGTGGCAGCGGAAAAGCTGTCTTATCTCACAGTAGCTGCCAATCAACAGTCGGTGGCCCAGCGTGTAAAACAACAATTGGTGGGTCAATACATCAAGGTAAAATGCAGCGAAGACTTGATGGGCGCTGAATATGCTGCGGTAATGAAAAATATCTACGCCATTGGTGCTGGGATTGCGCACGGACTGGGTTATGGCGATAATTTTCTCGCGCTTTATACAAGTTGTGCAATCCGTGAAATGGAGGCTTTCCTCAATGCCATCGACCCCAATGCCCAAAGGGATGTCAACGAGGCCGCTTATTTAGGCGATTTGCTGGTTACTTGCTATTCCCAATTCAGTAGAAACCGAACTTTTGGGAATATGTTAGGCAAGGGATATTCAGTAAAAGCGGCGCAATTGGAAATGAACATGATCGCTGAGGGATATTATGCTTCAAAGCTGGTATATGAAAAGAGCAGTAAGCGGGGATTGGCGCTTCCGATTGCCGACGCTGTATATCAGGTTATATATGAGAATGCCAACGCCAAAAGAACGTTTCGCTCATTGAGCGAAGATAGTTTGCGCTGAGAATTTCACCCATTCCCCCGTTGGTGTTCCAAACAAAAGCGTGGTAACTTTGTATCTTTAACACAAGCATGGGATTCAAAATTTACACCAAGGCCGGTGACGACGGAAAGACAGGACTAATTGGCGGAGAGCGCGTGTCAAAACACCACATCCGGGTTGAGAGTTATGGCACAGTGGATGAACTCAATAGCCATATTGGAATGATTCGCTGCCATGTAAAAGGCGAACAAGAGGAGATTTTGTTGGCGGAGGTCCAAAATGATTTGTTCACCATAGGTTCATTTTTGGCGTCTGCTGCCGGTTCTAATATCGCTTTGCCTGCTTTGGGAGAAGAAAAGATTGGTAGGCTGGAATCAGAAATCGACCGACTGACGGCAGTATTGCCAGAATTAAAGAATTTCATATTGCCTGGCGGATCCGTTCAAGGCGCACAAGCCCATGTGGCACGCTGTGTTTGTAGGAGAGCCGAAAGGTTGGTTGTCCACCTGCGCGACATCGAAGATGTTCCAAGTTTTGTTGTGAAGTATCTGAACCGGTTGAGCGATTATTTGTTCACGTTAGCCCGATTCTTGGATCATAAAAACGGCGGAACAGAGATCATCTGGAAGGCAGAGAAGTAATTTCCATTCACCAATTTTTTTTATCAGCGTAGTTGACGAAATAAAATTTAGTCTTACATTTGTTGCAACAAATAAAAACATGAAAAAAAATATATTTTACACCGGAATTGCAGCAGTAGCCTTGGTTATGGGTTCTTGCGGCAGCAACGCCACTGAGGCTTCAGGGGCCGATTCAGTAGCTCAAGCAGATTCAACTGCGATCACTTACACCGTAGATGCTGCTAGCAGCACATTGGGTTGGTTTGGTACTCACTCAGTAGGTACTGGCGACCACAATGGCACCATCAACATCAAAGAAGGTTCATTGAGTGTGGCCAATGGCAACATCACTGCGGGTTCTTTTGTCATCGACATGGCAACCATCAAATGCACCGATTCTTTGCCTGCAGAATACTTGACCAAATTGCATGGTCACTTGGCAGCAGAAGATTTCTTCAACACCGCCAAATTCCCAACCGCCAAATTTGAAATCACCCAGTGTGAAGTAAAGGCTGACGGCGACAACACTCACTTCATCAGCGGTAATTTGACCTTGCGTGATTCTACCAAGAACATTTCTTTCCCAGCGAAAGTAACGGTTGCTGATGGTGTTACAGCCACTGCGAAAGTAGTTATCAACCGTTTGGATTGGGGAATCAACTACGACAAAGCCAACATGTCTTTGGCCGAAGCGGCACAGAAGAAATTGCAAAATGGTGTTGTAAGCAAAGACATCACCTTGAACATTTCTTTGACTGCGAAGAAATAATTGACTGTCAATGCGAACATCGCACCGCGATGTCAGCTGTGAAAAAGAGGTTGTAGCGTTAACCGCACACCTCAAATAAACAAAGAGAGGGGCCGCTGCGCGGCCCCTCTCTTTGTTTATTTCGTTTTAATCAATCCCTTAGGACATCCGGCGGTTACCCACCCAAACAAATCTCCGGTTTACGTATTGCGCATCCGTAAAAGAAGCATTCCCACTGGGATTACCCCCTGTTACGTGAAAATCACTGAACGCCGCATGTTGGTTTACAAAGGCTGCTCCACCGAAGTTAAAACTCACTGGCGTAAACGCCGCATTCATCTCTTCTTCCACTTGCGCCATGAACGCTTCATCGGTACTGTAACAAGAGCAAGTAATGGCGCCCAAATTGGTGGCACACTCTTTGGCCAAGGCCAAGCTATGGTCGTGACTGTTGGTTTTTACCACAAATACAATCGGACCAAAACACTCGTGCATCCACTGAGATACCTCAGAAGCGTCTACTGCAATCACCGCTGGTGAGGCTGTACGAGCATCGGGAAACTCAGGGTTTTCAACAGAGACCGAAGATAAAACAACCGCTGATCCAGCCGTTGCCTCAACAGACTTTACACGCTGTTTGGTAACATCGTTTTGAATGGCGCCCAATGTGCCAGCACCCATCTTGGGATTTTCCGCCAATCCTTTTACCGCTTGTGCGATTCCAGCAACAACCTCATCATAACTCAATTGGCCATTGGGCGTATCAATACCCGCTTCAGAAACAAACACATTTTGTGGTGCTGTACACATTTGTCCACTATATAAACTGGCCGCAAAAGCCAAATTACCAAACACGGAAGCAACATCTTGCGCGCCCTGCAAAATCACAGAGTTAACACCTGCCTTTTCCGTGAAGACCGTTTTTCCCGACAAAGACTCGATGTAATCACCAAACGCTGAGCCACCGGTGTAATCAATCAATTTTACAGACTCATCCTCAGCCAGTTGTTTGGTAATGGGATTGTCTAACGTATCCACGCCCAACTGAACCACTGTTTCGGGGAATCCCGCGGCCCGCAGGGCCGCTTGCATTTCGGCAACAACCATCGCAATAGGCAACACACTCTTTGGATGTGGCTTCACGATGCTCGCATTGCCCGTCATCAAACTTCCAAACAAACCTGGAACCGTATTCCATGTGGGGAATGTTGAACAACCTATCACCAACGCAATTCCCTTGGGAACCGCTTTGTAATTCTTCTTCAATTGCAAATCGAATTTGCCCATATTTTTCACCCAATCCACCGTCTGCGGAAAGCGATTCAATTCGTGATAGGCCATGGACAAAACCTCCAAAGCACGGTCGTTGGCATGCGGACCACTCGCTTGGAAGCTCATCATGAAACTCTGTCCCGTGGTATGCATCGTGGCATAGGCAATATCAAAAAATTTCACCGCCACACGATCCAATGCATCCAACAATACTGTCGCACGCTGATCCACAGTGGCCTTGCTCCAAACCGCTTGCGCTGATTTTGCTTGCGCAATCAACGTCTCAGCAGAAAACTGAGGGTATTGAATACCTAAGCCCGTCATCATATACGGACTCACTTCCTCCCCTACCCAACCGTTACTGCCCAACTGCGACAATGCGGTAAAATTTTGTGTCAATAAAGCCTGAAACGCAGCCAATCCTTGCGCCATACCGTCTTCCGAATACGCACGGGGCGACTCAGGCCAAGCGGCATAATAAGATCTGTTTTGCTGTGCCGCGTAGGCAGTTTCCAATCGCTCTTTCAATGTATGATTCATAATCTAATCTCTTTATTGGTGATATATTTAGGCCTGTCCTGTCGGACCTCCGAAGCCAAAAGGAACCGCATGGGGAGGCAACCCATTGCCCTCCTCCAATGAGATTTCTCCAAAATGATCTTCGTATCTACCCAAATTGTCGCTGAGCGCCATCACCAATCGCTTGGCATGCTGGGGAGCCAAAATGATACGACTCTTCACCTTACCCTTCGGAATACCGGGCATCATCCTCACAAAATCTACGATAAACTCCGTTTGTGAATGGGTAATGATGGCAAAATTGCTATAGATTCCTTCCGCGATTTCTTCGGTAAGTTCGATGTCCAACCCCGGACCTTGTTCTTGATTCTCTTCCATAATGGCTTTGCACAAAATTAAACCTTTTCGCCATTTTATCGTCTATCTTGCAAATTGAATCAAGCCATGCTCAAATTCACTTCGCCAATCAAACGTCGGGCACTCCAAATCATACTGCTCACACTCATATCCCGCATGGCCATAACCGCAGCATCGGCACAAACCATTACATGGTCTGAACACATCGCACCGATCCTGTATGCGAACTGTACCCAATGTCATATCGATGGGGGTATCGCACCCTTTTCATTGGTGGGTTATACCAAAGCCAAAAACTACGCCAGTAGCATCGCCGCTTCCACTCAAAGTAAAAGAATGCCACCATGGCCAGCCGACCCAAAATACAGAAGGTACGCCCACGAACGAATCCTCAGTACAGAGGAAATCGAACAGATAAAACAATGGGCCAACAACGATGCGCCACAAGGAGATGCCAGCAAAGCACCGGCCGACCCTAAACCCCAAACCGGCGCCACCCTCACCCAACCCACTTTGAGTTTAAAAATGCCGAATTACACGGTAAATACGACCACCGATGAATACCGCTGTTTTGTGCTCCCATCCGGTTTAACGACCGATCAATACCTCACCGCCATCGAAGTGATACCGGGTAACCGAAAGGTGGTACACCATGTGTTGGTATTTTATGACACCAGTAGCATTCCCGCTCAAAAGGATCAGGCCGATCCCAATCCCGGATACCTGTCTTTTGGCGGCACTGGCTCCCCTACTTCCCAACTCATTGGCATTTATGTCCCGGGTCAAGAGCCTTACCAATTTCCCGACGGACTCGGTGCTAAACTCCTAAAAAATGGCAGCATCATCCTCCAAATCCATTACCCCAGCTATGTCCAGAACGAGGTTGACAGCACTCGGGTGCTACTGAAAACCACCACAGAAACGCTGAGAAATATGATCATCGCACCGGCGGTCAACCATGCACAATCACTGCAAAATGGCCCACTGTACATTCCGGCCGATCAAACGAAAACTTTCGTCTCCAAATTTGGCTTAAACAATACCATCACCGTATTTGCCGTGGCCCCTCACATGCATTTGGTGGGCAAAAGCATCAAGGCGTTCAACGTAAATGGAACCGACACCACGCCCATTGTCAATATCCCAGACTGGGATTTTCATTGGCAACGAACCTACGTCATGCGACAACCGTTGATTTTTGCCAAAGGCAGTACCATTTGGGGCGAAGGACGGTACGACAATACTGCTCAAAATCCGAACAACCCCAACAGTCCCCCGATGGCCGTATCCGCAGGTGAAGGCACCAAGGACGAAATGATGTTGGTTTACTTTTGGGTGGCTGGTTTTGTCCCTGGCGATGAATTTAAAATCGTGGATTTCACCCCCTTAAAGAACATTTCCACGCCAAAAATCGCAATGAAATCATGGGTAAGAATTTACCCTAACCCAGGCAAGGGCAACCAACTCTGGCTGGAATCTCAGAATCCGTGCATCACCTATACACTTTACGACGCATCGGGAAGATTGATAAAAACGGGGACCCCTCTCTACAACAACCAACTATCTGGAACGATGATTTCCACCGCAGACGTTCCAACCGGATGCTATCAACTGGTCATGAACTTCGCCAATGGCCAGAGGCAAGCGCAAACTTGGGTAAAGGACTGAATTTACTTTACACAAATCACCGAAATCTCCACCAACGCATCTTTGGGCAGTCGCGACACTTCAACCGTTTCGCGGGCAGGATAGCTTCCCTGCGTGAAAACCGCGCCATAAATGGCATTCACCTTGGGAAAATCATTCATATCCTTGAGAAAAATCGACGATTTAACCACGTGGTTCCAATCCAAACCTGCTTCTGTAAGTAATGCCTCGATATTCTTCATCACACGCTTTGCTTGCGCCTCAACATCCGTTTCACTGTCAAAATTGCCAGTTGTGGGATCCAATCCAATTTGACCCGAAAAATAATAAGTGTTGCCCGCTTGTACAGCCTGACTGTATGGCCCAATTGGTTTTGGCGCATTTTCAGAATAAATGATGTGTCGCATGTTGTTTGATGTAATTTTGTAATTGCATGAAAATAGGAATATTGGCAAGCCAAGCAAAGCAAGACGCATGGATGCGTAAGCAAAACCCTTCCTCTCCATTTTCATGGGTGCAAGATAACACAGCCCATGAAGATTTTGACGTATTCATTGATTTGGATTTCGACAATCATACAGAGCGAATTATATCCTACAGCGGCAACAACAAGACATTCTTCTTATTGGGCGCGGTGAAATGCAACCTTGAACAGGCCTTCCATCAACATGGACTGCGCATGGAATCAATCTTGAACGGCGGGATGAAATGTATTGGCATCAATAATCTCTGCACGTTCCTGGAGCGAAACCTACTGGAATATTCCAACCCTGGCAACAGAGACGTTGAATCCATCCAAAAAATTGCCAGTGAACTTGGATACACACAAACTGAGCACGTAAACAGTCGCGTGGGCATGATTACACCCCGAGTGGTATGTATGATCATCAACGAGGCATTTTACACCGTGCAGGAGGGGACAGCGACGGAAAGCGACATCGACCAGGCCATGCGTTTGGGCACCAACTACCCCATGGGTCCTTTTGAATGGTGTGAAAAGATTGGCTTATCCGATGTTTATGAGACATTGGAAGCGCTGTATTTAGACACGCACGATGAGCGATATAAGATATGTAGCCTACTCAAACAGCGATATTTGCGCTAAGTAAGATTGCTCCACACGCGATCATTCTCGCTTTCATTTATTTCTTCATAACAAAACGGGGCGCCCATGGGCGCCCCGTTTTTGTAACTAACTATATAAATTCAGGGTGTCCTGAGATTTACTTCTGTACGGTGATTTTCTTGGTTACTTGCTTGTCGCCTGACATCACCTGTACCAAGTAAACCCCGTTGCTCAAGCCGTCGGTGTTCAATACCATCACACCTTCGTTGGCAACCGTTCTGGTGCTTACCA
>VFQT010003746.1_pt1 | contig 13504 bp, 12 predicted proteins | sample 3512381 | NCBI WGS metagenome assembly VFQT01 (sample SAMN10412376, study PRJNA504923) | tailings metagenome | isolation source: Relicate 2 Philex TSF3 active mining site | place: Philippines: Tuba, Benguet | collected 2017-08-29 | reverse complement strand
CGCAGGCGGGGCTCTTGAGCTTGAGGTCTCTTCTACTACCAACAAAAGAAACAGACTTAATTTTTTTATTTTCTAAAATTCCATCAACAGCAACTTTATCTCCGTTAATAACATTAAAGACTCCATCTGGTAGTCCTGCTTCTTGCCAGAGTCTTGCTAACCACATCGCACTAGACGGATCTTTTTCGCTTGGTTTCAAAATAAAGCAGTTACCTGCAGCAAGAGCCACCGGGAAAAACCACATCGGGACCATCGCAGGAAAGTTAAATGGAGTAATACCTGCTACCACACCTAGTGGTTGACGAAGAGAATAAACATCAACATCTGTCGAAGCATTTTCTGTATGTGCTCCTTTGAGTAGGTGGCCAACTCCGCAGGCAAATTCAACAACCTCTTGCCCGCGGGTAATTTCACCTAATGAATCAGATAAAACTTTTCCATGTTCAGAAGTAATTATCTGTGCTAACTCAGATTTTTTAGCTTCTAAAAGTTCTCTAAATTTAAAAATTATTTGAGTGCGTCGCGCAATTGAGGTATTTCGCCATTGAGTAAATGCCTTCTCAGCCGCTTCTACTGCTAAAGCAACATCGTTCAAAGTAGCCATGGCAACCTGGGCAGTTTCTTCACCGGTTGCTGGATTAAATATCGGCTTGGTGGTTTTCGCATCAAGCCCAACTTCTTGCCCATTGATCCAATGACCAATAACTCTTGACATTTACTCCCCTATTTTTACTTCACCTAGAAGCAGTCTAGAAGCAACTTAGGAATCGAATCCAAAGCCTAATTTATCTATTAATTTCAGCCAGAGATTGCGCTTTCCGGTCTTATCGGCACGGTCCAAAGACCAACGGGTGAGATTTATCGCGATAAATCTAAATGGTTCTGGGGGGAATCTAAAAGGTTTAGTTCGCACCATCTTAAGTTTGGTTCGCTCAGTTTTGCGGTCATAAAGTAGGTCCAACATAGTTTTTGCAGCAAATCTTGAAGAGCCAACGCCCAATCCAGTGAAACCTGCAACATAAGCCACACGCCCAGAAAAAGCTGTACCCCAGAAAGGTGCAAACCGCGAGCAAGTATCTATTGCTCCACCCCACTTATGAGTAAATCCGATTCCTCGCAAAGTTGAAAACGTGCGATAAAAATGTTCTGCAAGCATTGCAAAAGATTCATCAGAAAAATCATAATCAGGATTTATTTCAGCGCCATAATGATAAACCGCGTCGTATCCGCCCCATAAAATTCTTCCTTCAACAGTCGGGCGAAAATAGTGAAATTGATTAAAAACATCACTGAAGCCGATTGGCTCAGTCCAGCCAATTTGCTCCCACTGTTCTTCAGTTAATGGTTCTGTCATCAACGCGTAGTCGTAGACTGGTACTACATATTTATTTACTTCTTTAATTAAACTTTTTTCAGCTCCAGTTGCCACGATTGCTTTAGGTGCTTTAACAGAACCCAGCGAGGTCTTTACTTTCACACCGGTAATTGTGTAATCAATGTCATCAACCCAAGTATTTTCATGAATCTGAATGCCACGCTCTAGGGCAACACGTCTTAAGCCCCAAACCAATCTTGCAGGGTCTACAATCGCAACATCTTCGTCAAAAAGTCCACCTTTATAGAGCGGGCTTTTAATTATTTTTGATAATTCTTCTTGGTTTAAATACTTAAAATTTTCGCCAAAACTGATTGCACTATTAGCCATTTCTGATAGTTCAAGTGCGTGATCTTCAGTTATGGCAACATTCATTTCGCCATACCATTGAAAATCACAATCAATTTGATTTCGATTTATGAAGTCTTCAATTTCTGCTAAATTTTCATGACCCATTCTTACCAATTTGGGAAGTTCTTCGGGCCAGCGGTTGTAGCCATTGGCAAAACCGTGGGTGATAGACGCTGAAACGAATCCTCCATTGCGGCCAGCAGCTCCATCGCCAATCTGTTCTGCTTCAAGTAAAACAATTCTTCGATTTGGTTTTTCTTCACTCGCTAGTAACGCAGTCCACAAGCCGGTAAATCCACCGCCAATAATCACTAGATCGGCATAAATATCTTTTGCCAAGGCTGGCATTGGCTCTGGATAAATAACATCATCAAGCCAAAAAGCTTCTGGCTTGGCCTTAGCTACTGCTAACTTCGCTTCTTCGCTGGTTACTTTTCCGTAAGGAAACGATTCGCCAACATATGCACTTGTAGTAACACTCATAAATTCCTTTGCGTAATAAAAATGGGTAGAGAAAGGAGAAACTCCTATTCACTTGTGAGTTAACGGATCACGGCGTCATTTAGACGGTGTTCGTGCCCGGGTCTCACCCCTAACGCATATGGACCATCCGGGTTCTTTCGAACCTTCGGTCGTCTGGCTTTGGCAGCTTGATTAAATATCTGCCCCATTAATATCCAGGCTGTTTTTTACTATAGCCAAAAATGGCCCAAATTGCCAACTTTTAGCTAAAAGCCTTGAGTCTTCGCCTTCTAGTGATAATTGCCGCTAGCGCCACTAGGGCCAAAGATCCTAAAAACATCAAAGAAGCAATCACATTAACTTGCGGCGGAATGCCTCGTTGTGCTGCATTCCAGACATAGAGCGGGAATGTCACCAATCGCCCAGAGTTAAAACTTGTGATGATGTAATCATCAAAAGACAGTGAGAGTGAAATAAGTGCTGCCGCTGCAATACCTGGGAGCGCTAAGGGAAATGTCACATACCTAAAAGTTTGAAATGGTGTGGCGTATAAATCCATCGCAGCTTGTTCCAATCTTGGATCCATTCCTGCGAGCCTTGCGTTTACTACAACAACCACAAAACTTATTGTGAAGGTAATTTGCGCTATCAAAATAGTCCAAAAACCTAGTGGAATAAATATATTTAAAAATAATGCCAACAAAGAAGCACCAACAATTACGTCAGGTGTAGAAAGCGGAATGAAGACTCCTAAAGTAGCAGAATCTTTTCCGCTAAATTTATGACGTACTAAAGCAAAAGAAATTAAAGTTCCTAATATAGTTGCCACAATTGTCACTAAAATTGCAATTTGCACACTTAAAGAAAATGCTCGACAAATGGTTGGATCACGACAAATATTCGTCCAAGCATCAATACTGAACTGATTCCAACTCGTATTTTGTCGACCTCGAGGCTTGTTAAAGCTTAAAATAATAATTAATGCAAGTGGAATCATCAGATAAGTAATTACCGCAACTGAAAATCCTTGTAAAAATCTAGCCCTGAGTTGTCTGCCAAATTTTCTCATTAGAGCAATTCCCTTGTGCCGACTTTTCTCAAATATAAATAAAGAAATACCAGAACAATCGCCATTAAAGTAAACGATAGAGCGCTGGCTTGCGGATAATTTCTCAAAATTATAAATTGAGATTGAATTACATTTCCAATCATTTTATCTGAAATTCCACCCAGCAATTCAGCATTGATGTAATCACCTGACGCTGGAATAAACGTCAAAATAGTTCCACTGACAACACCAGGTATAGATAGCGGCCAAACTACCTTCCAGAATCTTTGATTACCAGTGGCATATAAATCACCAGCAGCTTCTAAGAGCCGCTTATCAATTTTGTCTAACGAAATAAATAACGGCAAGATCATAAAAGGCAAAAAGTTATAAATTAAACCTAAGATAACCGCAAACGAAGTGCTAAGTATTCGCTCTTCAGGTAAAACCCCTAAAAAGTTTAGAAAGCCAACAACTGCACCTTCGGAAGAGAGAATAGTTTTCCAGGCATTCGTGCGAAGCAAAAATGAAGCAAAAAACGGCGCCACAATCAAGACCAACATCAAGTATTTATATTTCTTTGCTTTAAATGCCATGTAATAAGAAATTGGGTATGCCAAAAGTAAGCAGAAAAGGGTGGCAATCGCTGCAAAACTAAACGCTCTCACATAGTAAGGCCAGTATTCTGCGATCGCTTGGGAATAATTACTAAATTGCAAGGCATAAGCAAAACCTGCTTCAGGCGAATCTCCTAAAGGGCGCTTTAAGGATGTGGCTAAAAGTGAACCCAATGGAAAAAAGAAAAAGAAAAATAACCAAGCAAAACCCGGAATCAGTAACAGGTATGCGGTTTTAATCCGCCTTGGCTTGGAGGTAACCGTCATCTCAGTTACTTACCAACTCCGGCTCAATTCCTGCAGTTAAATCCTCGTCAGGATCCAAAACAAAAGAGTTTCTTGGCTCCCAAGCCAAAACAACTTTGTTTCCCTTATAACCTAAATCATTTGGATCCACATTTTGCTCAAATGCCGAAAGCTCTTGCCCCCAGGGTGATTCAACAACATATTGGGTAGATACTCCGACAAAAGCATTATCTGAAATGGTTCCAATGATTTGATTCTTTGGTAAACCAGGGGTATCCACATCTACAACTTTTATTTTTTCAGGCCTTACCCCAATCACGATCTTTCCGCTAGTGATACTGGTTTTACCTTTTGGAACATATAAAGTCACACCATTAACATCAACAGCCAATAAATCCCCATCAACTCCCTTTACGCTGCCACTAAATAAATTTGATTGACCCAAAAAGTTAGCAACAAAGGCGGTTTTTGGATTTTCATAAATTTCCACTGGCGAACCCATTTGTTCAATTCGCCCTTCGTTCATAACTGCAACCGTATCTGCCATCGTCATAGCTTCTTCTTGATCGTGAGTCACATGTACGAAGGTGGTTCCAACATCTTTTTGAATCCACTTAAGCTCTAATTGCATTTGTCTACGTAATTTCAAATCTAATGCACCCAAAGGCTCATCTAGCAATAAAACATCAGGCTTATTGATCAATGCTCTTGCTACTGCAACCCGCTGTTGCTGGCCGCCTGAAAGTTGAGTTGGTTTTCTTTCAGCCATTGGTGTTAATTCAACTAAGGCAAGCATGTCTTTCACAGTTTTATCGATGTCTTTAATTCCACGACGACGCAATCCAAAAGCAATATTTTCATAAATTGTTAAATGAGGAAACAGTGCATAACTTTGAAAAACAGTATTTACCGGGCGTTTGTATGGAGGTAGCGGCACAATGTTTTCTTCACCAATCAAAATTTCACCGCTAGTGGGTTCTTCTAAACCTGCAACCATTCTTAGTGTGGTCGTCTTTCCACAACCTGAAGGGCCGAGTAAGGCAAAAAAAGTTCCGGCTGGGATGGTAAGCGTTAAATCGTTTACAGCTGTGAAACCGTCATAACGTTTAGTTAAATTCTTTAGATGCAAATCCTGCACTGTATGGTTTTTTGGCATTCGCTTATCCCCCTAAATGGCAAGTGCTCCCTGCAGGTATCTGCAAGGAGCACTCTAGATAACTATTACTTTGCTTGTCTAATTGCCAAGCAATTTCTGCCAGGCGGCTGAGTACTCTTGCTCTTCAGCGTCGGTCAATTCCTTAAAGATAAAGGTCTTAGCCAAGTCCGCTTCAGTTGGGAAGATCAATGGGTTATCTGCCAACTCTGGATCTAGTGCAATCGCAGCTTCTTTAGCGCCCGCGACCGGAGTTATGTAGTTCACCCATGCAGCTAGCTCTGCTGCAATATCTGGCTGGTAATACCAATCGATTAGCTTTTCAGCATTTTCTTTATTGGCAGCGCCAACTGGGATCAGTAAATTGTCTGTCCACAAGTTACCGCGAGTTTCTGGAAGATTAAATCCAAAATCTTCACCCAATTGGACCAAATCGCCTGACCAACCTAATACCGCAACGATGTCACCTTGCTCTAGTGGTTGCAAATATTCGTTACCCATGAAGTTTTGAATGTGGCCATCATCAACTTTTGATTGTAAAAAGTCAATTGCGGTGTAAAACTCATCTGACGTGAAGTTAGTTGGATCTGCACCTTGCCAGGCCAAAACAACTCCCATGGTGTCACGCATTTCGCTTAGCAGAACCACTCGGCCGGCCAAACGTGAATCAAACAATTGATCAACAGTTGTCATATCGCTGGTACCTAATGCTTCTTGCAATAGCGCTTTATTCCAGCCTAAGCCGCCGTAACCTGATTGCCATGGCATTGTGTAAACGCGACCAGGATCAAAACCAGGATTTAATAATTCTGGAATTAGATTCTTAGCATTTGGAATGTTTGCTTTATTCAATTCTTGTGCATAGCCAAGTTTGATCCAGCGAGCTGCCATCCAGTCTGTTGGTGTAACGATGTCACGACCAGTTGGTTCGCCAGATTCTAAGAGTGGCAAAACTTCTGCCCAGAATTCGTCATTGTCACTGTAATCTTCTGGATACTCAACAGTTAATCCAGTAGCTTCGGTGAATTTATTTAATGTAACAAAGTTGCCATCATCATCAACATCCATGTAGGCAGTCCAGTTTGACCAGACCACGTCAGCTGAACTGGACGAACAACCAGCCAAAGCTGATGAAAAACCTACGGTAGTTGCCGCAACACCGGTCACGCCTGCTGCCTTTAAGAAACCACGGCGAGAGAGAAACGGTTGTAACTCTTTCGGCGCTCTTTCTTTGTTATTACGCTTTGCCATTTATTTCCCTTCGCTATGTTTACTTAACACTAACCGTTGCTGATCATCACGTGTTTGATTCGAGTGTAATCCTCAAACCCATACATCGAAAGATCCTTGCCGTAGCCAGAGTGCTTGAAACCGCCGTGAGGCATTTCAGACACCATCGGAATGTGGGTATTAACCCAGACACATCCGAAATCTAATGCTTTAGTCATTCTCATGACTCTTCCTACATCTTTAGTCCAGACGCTGGATGAAAGCCCGTACTTAACTCCATTAGCAAAGCGGAGCGCTTCTGCTTCATCAGCAAACTTTTGTACTGTGATAACTGGGCCAAAGATTTCATTTTGAATCATTTCGTCTTGCTGTTGCATGTTTGCCACCACAGTTGGCTCTATAAAGTAAACGCGATCTCCTTGTCGAGATCCCCCTGCGGTTACCAGAGCATGATCTGGTGCCCGATCTAAAAATCCGGTTACCCTGGCTAGTTGATTTGCGTTATTAACCGGTGGCACAAAAGAATCTGGATCAGCTGGGCCTTTAGCAAAACTCGTTTGAGTATTTTTCGCTTGCTCGCTTATTGCTGCTACGAAATCATCATAAACACTTGCTGAGGCAAGAACTCTTGTTGCAGCTGTGCAATCTTGTCCGGCATTGAAGTAACCGGCAACCGCAATCCATTCTGCAGCAGCTTGAATATCAGCATCATCAAAAACAATTACTGGAGCCTTGCCACCTAATTCAAGGTGAACTCTTTTTAAATTCAATGCCGCACTTTGCGCTACTTGCATACCTGCACCAACTGAGCCGGTAATTGCAACCATTTGCGGAATTTCATGCTCTACTAATGAACGACCAGTGTCACGATCTCCAGTTACCACATTCAAAACACCTGGCGGCAATATTCCTGCTTCATGAATTAGTTCTGCCATTCGAACTGTTGTCATTGGAGTTGTATCACTTGGTTTTAAAACAACTGTGTTACCGGCCGAAATTGCAGGAGCAAACTTCCAAACTGCCATCATCATCGGGTAATTCCAGGGAGTCACTTGACCAATCACACCAATAGGTTCGCGACGAATATAAGAAGTGTGTCCTTTCATATATTCTGCGGCAGATTTGCCCTCAAGGTTCCTTGCTGCAGTTGCAAAATATCTAATTTGATCAACCATAGGGCCGATTTCTTCAGCCATAGTTACGCCAATTGGTTTACCAGTATTTTCTGATTCAATAGCAACTAATTCTTCAGCTTTTTCTTCGAATAAATCTGCAATTCGAAACATTGCTAAAGATCTTTCTGAAGGAGTTGTTTCCTTCCAAGTTTCAAATGCTTTAGCTGCGCTCTTATAAGCTAAGTCAATATCTGCTTCATTAGAAATTGGCGCTGAAGCAAAAACCTCTCCAGTTGTGGGATTTATCAAGTCTGCAGTTTGACCAGATTTGCCAGCTACAGATTCACCATTTATGAAATTCTTTATCTCTTTCTTCTGGCTCAAGATGCTCCTCTTTCGCAAGGTAATTAGCGAAAGACTAGTAAAGAAGTGCTTTAAGCCGCCACCCTGGCTAGGTAACCATTTAATTACATTTAAACCTCAATTTTCACATCATTAACAAGGCAAATTCACCCTTAAGATGTCGCTATGAACCAGCCGGGTGCAACTGCGCGAACCAAGATCAAGCGAGTTCCTGAACGAGCGGTTTCTGATATCGAAATTCGAAACCAAATCTTGGATCAATCAGTCTTGGCGCACGTAGCGATAGTGGATGAAACCAACCAGCCCTTTGTAATCCCTATGGGGTTTGCCCGAGATGGCGAGCGCTTACTACTCCACGGCTCAAATGCGTCTCGTTTGATGAAATTGTTAGCAGCCGGTAGCCCTGCCTGTGTAGAGATAACGATTCTAGATGGCTTAGTTTTCGCAAGAAGTGCTTTTGAATCCTCCATGAACTATCGAAGTGTTATTGCATTAGGCAAGGCAAGAAATCTTGATGGAGCTGAAAAAGATAAAGCCTTAGAAATTCTGACTGAGAAACTGTTTCCTGGAAGAGTTAAAGAAGTTAGAGCAACTAAACCAGATGAATTAAAGGCAACGCTTATCGTGGAATTCCCTCTAACTGAAACATCTGTAAAAGTCCGAAGTGGGCCACACGATGATCGACCAGAAGATTTAGATCTGCCAATTTGGGCAGGAGTGCTTCCTCTTAAAAAAATTGCACTTGATCCAATTCCTGGCGATGAAAATGCTAAAAAACTTTCAATTCCTCAAAGCGTAAAAAACTTAATGAAAAATCCACCTCAGTCATGACCTATCCATCCTTTTGGTTTACTCAACTTAAGGAAATATCTGAGCGTAAAAAATTAATTAACGATTTAGAAGTAGATGTTGCAATTGTTGGTGCGGGCTTTACCGGGCTTTGGACTGCTTATTACTTGAAGAAACTTTCGCCAGAAACTTCTGTAGTAGTTCTTGAAAAAAATCATGTTGGTTTTGGAGCTAGCGGAAGAAATGGTGGATGGTGCTCCGCCTTATTTGCCACTAGCTTAGATAAGTTGGCTAAAAAATCCAGCCCTAAAAATGCTCGCGAGCAATATCTAGAAATGGTAAAAACACTAGATGAAATTGAATCCGTTTTAAATATTGAAGATATTGATGCAGACTGGCAACGCGGTGGCACTTTAAGCCTGGCTCGAAATCAAATTCAACTCAAAAGAGCTGCAGCAGAAGTTAATCACTATCGAAGTTGGGGTTTTGATGATTCTTATCTAAAACTGTTAACCAAAAACGAAGCAAGTGAAATACTCGCAGCTTCAAATGTGCTGGGTGGCACTTTCACTCCACATTGCGCAGCAATCAATCCAGCAAAACTTGTGCTGGGGCTCTCTAGCGCAGTCGAAAAGCTCGGGGTAGAAATCTATGAAAATTCATGCGCAGTCGACATTGCCCCAAGTCTGGTAACGGGAGCCGCCTTTAAGGTTCGCGCCAAATACATTGTTAGAGCGCTTGAAGCTTTTACCCCGACAATACAAAAATATCGAAGAGATCTAATCCCTGTATATTCATTAATGATTGCAACTGAGCCTTTACCCTCTGAAATTATTGAAAAAATTGGATTAAAGAATAGAACCACCTTCGCTGATTATCGAAATACCATTATTTATGGCCAAAGAACTAAAGACAATCGAATAGCTTTTGGTGGCAGAGGTGCTCCCTACCCCTATGGATCAAAAATCAAACCAAAATTAGAACAACATGCCAAGACACATAAAGATCTAGAGTTAACCCTGAAAGAACTTTTGCCACAAATCAAGGATTTTAAAATTTCACATACTTGGGGCGGGCCGCTTGGAATTCCTCGTGATTGGAGCTCTCACGTCTCGTTCTCTCCACAAACCGGTCTAGCTTCAGCTGGTGGCTATGTAGGTGATGGAGTAGGTACCAGCAATCTTGCCGGTCGCACTCTCGCTGATTTAATTCTAGCTAGAAGTACCAAGATCACTAAACTTCCTTGGGTTAATCACCAATCCAAGAAATGGGAGTTAGAACCACTTCGATTCATTGGGGTAAATTTTGGTACTTTCTTGGCTAAATCAAGCGATCGTTTAGAAACAAAGAGATCAAAGCCTACGTTTTTAAGCACATTATTAAAAAAACTAATTTCTAAATAAAAAGCAAAAAGCCCGAAGATTTCTCTTCGGGCTTTTTGAGTAGAAACTAACTACCCGCGATATACCTCGTAGGTGTTATCTTCTTTATAAACATAGATACCGATTTCAGCTTCAGTTGGGTCTCCAACTTCGTTGAGAGTAATCGGACCAGAAACACCGTCATAGTCAGCGACGCCGCCGCCAATGATGATGTCAGCACACTCAGCAAAGCTGGCGCACTTAGTTCCGTTGCCGGATCCACCTGAAACTTCTTGCAACTTGGCAGCGATATCTGCAGATTCAGTTGAACCAGCAGCTAGTGAAGCCAAAGCAAGTAGCACAATTGCGTCGTATGACTCTGGACCATAAGCGAACACGCCGCCTAGATCTGCATTGCCATCAGCTACCCAGCTCTCGTTCATACGAGCAGTGAAGTCAGCATTTACATCGGTTAGACCTGGCAAAGTTCCCTTTGCTCCAGTTAATGATCCTGCTGGCAAATCTTCGCTGTAGTTAGCCAAGTTACCGTCGACGAAGTACAACTTGTCGGCTGGGAATTGACTCAACAATTCAGGAAGAATGGTCTTAACTTCTTCGAAGGTAATCAAGACGATTGCATCTGGATTTGCAGCCAAAACTTCTGATATTTGTGAATCGAAGTTGGTGTCACCAGTGTTATAGGTTGGAGCAGCAACAACTGTTCCACCAGCAGCTTCGAAAGCTTCGGTGGTGAATTGTGCTAAACCAGTTCCGTATGAGTCGTTCAATACGATCATCGCAATGTTCTTGTGACCATCTTCAGCGATCAAGTTACCTAGTACTTCACCTTGTAGTACGTCAGATGGAGCGGTACGGAAGTAAAGTCCATTATCTTCGTATGTAGTGAATGCAGCTGAGGTGTTTGCTGGTGAAAATTGAATTACACCGGCACCTACAACTTGATCAATGAATTGCAAAGAAGTTCCTGATGAGGCTGCACCGATAATTGCCTTAACGCCTAAACCGAGTAGACGTGGAATTTCAGTTTCGTATGCCTTATTGTCAGTATCTCCAGAATCACCGTATTCGACATTAACTGTAATGCCTTTGGCGGCTTCGTTAATATCTTTAACAGCAAGAGCAACACCAGCTTCTTCTGGTGGTCCTAGAAATGCGAGGTTTCCAGTTTGAGGTAGAGCGGTACCAAGTAGCAGTTCAAGTTCGCCTGCTGGAGCACTTTGCTCTGTGGTCTCTTCTGGAGCAGCCTCTTCTGCAGATTCTGTGCTGGAGCAACCAGCTAGAACTAATGCAGAAACGCCAAGAACCATAAAGCTCTTGAACAGCTTTGACTGCTTTTCAAATAAACCCATGTTTCTCCTTATTGATAAATGGGGTATTTCAACCCTGAATACAGAGTCAAGCCCCTACGGTATGGGGGTTTTTTGTCAGATTCAAGTCGAAAGTGTCACATCTAGGTAACAAAACGACAAAGATTGGGTTTTAAGCCCCTAAAGATCCCAGATATAGACCAATAACCTTAGGGTCGTTCAGTAAATCGCGGCCCGAACCGGTGTAGGCATCTTTCCCTTGGTCGAGCACATATCCTCTATCGCAAATCTGTAAGCAACGGCGAGCATTTTGCTCAACCATGATGGTAGTCACTCCAGCCTTATTGATGTCTGAAACTCGAATGAATGCTTCGTCTTGTCTCACTGGTGACAACCCTGCAGATGGCTCATCTAGCAATAAAACTTTTGGATTCATCATTAGCGCCCGGCCCATTGCAACCATTTGACGCTCTCCACCAGATAAAGATCCGGCTCTTTGCTTTAGTCTGTTCTTTAAATCTTTGAAGAGCTCTAAAACAAATTCAAGCCGGTCTGCATAGATATCTGGTTTTTGATAAACACCCATTTGAAGATTCTCTTCAATAGTTAAACTTGGGAATACATTGTTATTCTGTGGAACCATTCCAACCCCACGACTAACAAGTTTCTCGGCTTTTAAGCCAGTAATGTTTTCACCGTTAAGGCTTACCGAGCCAGATCGAATCTTTACTTGACCAAATATGGCTTTTAGTAAAGTAGATTTACCTGCTCCATTCGGACCAATGATTCCAATTAATTCACCTTGATCTGCATAGAGATTTGTTCCATTTAGAATATTTACACCAGGAAGATATCCAGCAACTAAATTATCAATCTCAATTACTCGATTAGCGCTCATTTTAATTATTTCTTCCTGTGACTGTTCCTAAATCTAAATCTTGATGGCTTCCCAAATAAGCATCGATAACCGCTTGATCTTTCATAACCTTATCGGCTTCGCCTTCAGCTACAACGCGACCTTCCGCCATGACAACAACCCAATCTGCAATGTGACGAACCATGTGCATATCGTGTTCAATGAAGAGTACAGTCATTCCTTCAGATTTAAGATTCAAAATATGTTCTAACAAAGACTCAGTCAATGCCGGATTTACACCTGCCATAGGTTCATCAAGCATTACCAAAGTGGGCTCAATCATCAAGGCCCGCGCCATTTCTAGCAGTTTTCGCTGACCTCCTGAAAGGCTGGCAGCAAAATCGTCCTTCTTTTCATAGAGTTTAAATTTCTTTAAAATCTCAAGAGCTTTGGCTTCAATTTCTTTTTCTTGAGATTTCCAAATTGCTGGAATTAAAGAGGCAAGCAGTTTTTCGCCCTTCTGATTCTTGGCACCCAGCTTCATGTTTTCTAAGACTGTTAACAAACTCAAAGCCTTAGTTAGTTGGAAGGTTCTAACTTCACCCATTTGAGCGACTTTAAAGGCTGGAACTCCAGCTAGTTTTTTTCCATTAAAGTTCCAGGTACCAGTATCTCCCGTATCAAAACCCGTCAACAGGTTAAACAATGTGGTTTTACCAGCGCCGTTAGGGCCAATTAATGCAGTTATGGCATTTCGGGGAATTTCAAGATGATCAACATCAACAGCCTTTAAGCCACCAAAACTCTTGCTTAATTTGTCAACCACCATAATCGGATCTTTTTTAGCGCAGCCTGGTTTAGCTTCACCAATATGAAGATCGGTTGATTTTTTGGGTGCAGAATTATTTGACAAAAGTCAACTCCTTCTTGTCTCCAAAAATGCCTTGCGGACGATAAATCACTAAGAGCATCAAGCCAATTCCTACCAAGATAAATCTAATCGTGGATGACTGTTGGGTAGAGAGAAAGCTCAAGGGTCCGGCTTTAACCAACTCAGGCAGCACATTGGTTAGAAATGCCTGCAATACCCAAAAAATTGCCGCACCCAAAATTGGGCCAAATACCGTTGCAGCACCGCCGAGAAGCAACGCCGTCCAAACGAAAAAAGTTAGAGAAGTTACATACACACCCGGGCTCACGGCTGACGGTA
>VFQT010003745.1_pt1 | contig 13508 bp, 11 predicted proteins | sample 3512381 | NCBI WGS metagenome assembly VFQT01 (sample SAMN10412376, study PRJNA504923) | tailings metagenome | isolation source: Relicate 2 Philex TSF3 active mining site | place: Philippines: Tuba, Benguet | collected 2017-08-29 | reverse complement strand
CGCTGCAGGATCTTGCCAGCAGGGTTGCAGCAGCAAGATCCGCTGCACCAGTGGTCGCTGAAATTAGCGATCCCGCGCTTCGCTCTGGGTATACCAGGATGCTTGCTGATTGGGTCTCGCTGGATGTTTCTGAAGTCAGCGCATTGGTCAATGAGGGAAAAAGCGCTGCGGTTCGGCAGAGAGTAGAGACACTCAGAACCTCGGATGCCCTTCCTCAATCCAGCCCGGTTGTCGACAAGTATGAACAGCAAATAATGCAGGTGGTTGTTCAAAACCCAGCAGCATTTTCTAATTCGCAACTGAGAAGAATGCTGGCCGCTGGCTTCACTTCTCCTTTGCATAGGAAACTGGTGGAAATGGTTCTGGAGCATTCTGACCAAATACAGGATCCAGGTTTTGTAAATCTGCTTGTGAGCTCTGCGCCAGAGGAGCTCGTCCCTCTCATTCGTGAACTGGCTCTAGCGCCTTTGCCAATTAAGTCAGAGTCTGATTTACCCAAATATTCGATAGGTGTCGTGAACGGGGCCATGATTAAGGCTCTAGACAGGGAGAAGAGTGACCTCCTAGCTGCTCTGAGACGAGCTGAAGGCGTGGGCAGTGAGGAGAATAAGGTTGCGATCCAGCGCCAGCTAATGGAACTGGAGGAAGAGCGACGTTCCCTTATGAGATAGCCGAGGCATCTGCTAATCTTTCCTAGGCCCTAGGGCCATTCCTCGGTAGCTCAATTGGCAGAGCATTCGGCTGTTAACCGAAGGGTTCTTGGTTCGAGTCCAAGCCGGGGAGCCACTTTCAGGGGTGGAAATGAATCGACAGGTCCTAGCCACCTCCATTTCAGTAGGTCTCGCAACTGGCCTTTACGGAATATCATTTGGTGCCATCGGGGTCGCTGCCGGCTTAGATATCCTCTCGGTAATGCTCCTCAGCCTGCTGATGTTTTCTGGAGCATCGCAATTTGCATTTGTAGGAGTGGTGGCCGCTGGTGGCCTACCAGTCACAGCAGTAACAAGTGCTTGGTTGATGGGAATTCGAAATTCCTTCTATGCCTTCAGGCTCACTAGCATCCTTGGGCCAAGAAGCCTGCACAAGTTACTCGCTGCCCAACTCACGATTGATGAATCAAATGCAGTCTCGGCCGCACAAAGCGAGCCCAAAGACCAGAGGCTTGGGTTCTGGCTAACTGGGATTGCTGTGTTCATTTTCTGGAATAGCGCAACTTTGCTGGGAGCTATAGCAGGAAACCTAATTGGTTCTGTTGAGCAGTGGGGCTTAGATGGGGCGGCGGCTGCAGCTTTTCTTGGACTGCTCTGGCCGAGACTGAAACAGAATTGGCAGCTCGCTCTTATCGGGGGATCGATTGCTTTAGTCACCACACCATTTCTACCAGCAGGGATTCCAATTCTGATTGCAGCTATCGCTGCTCTTCTACCTCTTGGAGGCAAGAATTGATCACCACAGTGATTCTTGCTTCCCTGGCTGTCTTCAGCTGGAAGTTGCTTGGCTACCTCGTGCCAGAAAGATTCATCACTGACAAGTTCAAGGACTTTGCTGAGCGGGTCACTGTCGCACTGTTAGCAGCACTGGTGGTCATCCAGGGACTGACACTGAGCGGGACCGTTGTTGCCGACGCACGAATCGGATCGCTCATAGTTGCAGCCCTGCTACTTTGGTTAAGAGCTCCATACATTGTGGTTGTGATTGCAGGGGCACTGGCCGCAGCTGCTCTTCGGATGCTAGGGCTCTAAATCATCTTCCCCTGGCAGCCAACTGATACCGGGAGTACCCCAACCGTATTCGCGAATAACCTCTAGAGCTTCATCTCGGTGTGGTGAAGAAAGCCGATCCACATAAAGAATGCCTTCTAGGTGGTCAAATTCGTGCTGGAAAATTCTTGCCATCCAGCCGTGAACTTCAAGCGTGTAGGACGCTCCATGCTCATCAAGAGCCGTGAGGATTGCTCTATTAGCTCTGCGTAGAGGAAATCTTTCGGTAGGCACTGACAGGCATCCCTCAGACTCTGTTTCCGGATTGAGTTCTTCCGAGGAAAGTTCAAAAAGTTCCAGCTCAGGATTGATTGCAACATTTCTGAGCCGCTGCTCTTCAAATTCGTAATCGTAGACGAAGATTCGCAGCCCCACTCCCACCTGGGGAGCAGCCAGCCCAACGCCAGGGGCTTTATCCATGGTCTCGTACATGTCTTGAATGAGCTCCCTGATTTCAGGGGTGATTGACTGCACAGCTTCAGCCCTGGTGTGCAGGACAGGATCACCCGTGATTCGTATAGGAAGGATGCTCACAGGTCCAATTTACATAGCTTTTTTGGCCTTTGGTTTAGGCTTGGAAAGCTGATTTCCTAAGGAGAAACTGCTTGCTAACACCCGAGCTAATCCGGGCACTCGCAATTCTGCTGGCAGTCTTGGGGGCAGTCTCTCTGTCTCTAGGTGCTCAGTTTCAGAACGATGCAGTTGTTGAACATCATGTTCCCAAGCAGAGGAAGTTTGGTTCTCTTCGATTTAGTCAGATTCTGGACCTACTAAAAAGGCCTCGCTGGCTGACTGGCACATCTTTTATTGTTTTAGCTGTTCTTTTCCAGCTCGGTTCTCTAGCACTTGCCCCTCTGATTGTGGTGCAGCCCATCGGTGCCCTGGCTCTGATCATTACCTCAATTCTGAACGCTCGCATTCATAAAGTGAAGCTCAATGGCAAGACGCTACTGGCAATTGCAGTCATATTGCTGGGAGTAGCGTCATTCGTCAGCGTTGCTGCAACCAGCGCCATTTCCACTGAGATGAGCGACCAAAAACTCTTGCAGGTTGTTGGAATCATGCTTCTGCTTCTGACTGTGTTCGGTCTAGCGTTCGCTTGGTCTAAGGGAAATGTTGGTCCGCTCAGTTACATTTTGGGTGCAGGAGTTCTCTATGGTTTCACCGCCTCCCTTGCCAAGGTGGTAATACTTCGGATTTATCAGGCTGATTACAATCTGCTGACCTTACTGGCAGTAATAGCTTTATTGGGAGCAACCTTCCTTGGAGGCTGGTTTGTCCAAAATGCCTATGCATCAGGACCTCCTGATCTAGTGATCGCAGGATTGACCGTTGTGGATCCAGCGGTAGCGGTTGGGATTGGAATTGTGATTCTGGGTGAGGCTGCCAAGGCGGACGTAGGGCAGGTGTTCAGCTTTATCGTTGCTGGCGCTATCGCGATGGCTGGTGTTCTGATGCTCTCCAGGGTTCATCCGCAACTTGTGGGAGAGAAAAGATAATGGTCAAAAAATCCATGAAGATAGTTTTGGCCTGCGACACTTTCGCTCCAGACATCAATGGTGCAGCGCGCTTTGCAGAGCGTTTAGCGGGTGGTTTGGTGAGAAATGGACATGAAGTCCACATCATCGCACCGGCCTTTGACAGCTCCGAGGGGCCCAGAATTGAAAATCATGACGGAGTGAACATGATTGTTCATCGCCTCCGTAGTCATCGTGTTCCCCAACACAAGACCCTGCGTTGGACAGAACCCTGGGGCATGACGGGAAAGATTGGAAAAATCCTTGAGGAGGTTAAACCGGTTGCACTTCACATCCAGTCTCACCTGATGGTCGGCCGATTTGCCTACGCTGCGGCGAAGAAACAGAACATCAGAGTTTTAGCGACTAACCACGTGATGCCAGAGAATCTCATTCGCTACTCACTTTTACCAAAGTTTCTTCATGGAGCAGCTATGAAGTTAATCTGGGCGGATGCTGGTCGAATGCTTCGCAAAATGGATGCAGTAACAACGCCCACAAAGCGAGCGGCTGAGCTTTTAGAAAAGGCTGCTGGGGTTTCAAATGTCCTGGCAATTAGCTGCGGTATTGATGCTTCCAGATTTGCCAATGACTCTGCAGTTCAAAACGAGAAGCCAGTAGCTCTATTTCTCGGTCGCTTGGATGATGAAAAGCGGGTTGATGTTTTGCTGAAGGCGGTTGCAAAGCTTACCGAGTATCCCACCCTGAGAGTCGACCTCGTGGGTGATGGTGGAGAGCGAGATCTACTCAAAAAGCTTGCGCAGAACCTTGGTATTGCCGATCGGGTTTCTTTTCTTGGACACGTTACTGATGAAGAGCTGCCAGGCATTTATGAGAGAGCCACTGTTTTCGTAATGCCCTCGATAGCTGAACTCCAGTCAATTGCGACCATGGAGGCAATGGCCAGTGGTCGACCAGTGATTGGGGCGGATGCCATGGCACTGCCTCACCTAATTCATGATGGTGACAATGGCTATCTCTTCCCACCAAATGATGTCGATGCACTCGCTGATCGTCTAAGAAGGGTGCTGGGGGCTAATCAAGCTGAGTTAAACCGTTTGAGTGAAAATTCCTTGCACCTGATTCAGTCTCACGACATTCAGCGCACACTTAGTATCTTCGAGGACCTCTATCAAGGCATTGGAGAGGTCGCACCAACCACAGACGACAACAAACCTTTCTACGCTGCCCCAATCGGTCGCCTTAGTGACTCAGTGAGAGCAAAGCTGCTTGAATGGCGCTCGGATGCACTGGCGTTGAGGCAGAGGGCAGAGGAACTTCGCCAAGAATCCCGCGAACGAATAGCAGACATGAGAGTTGAAGTCCGAGGCCAGTTGGTTGATTTGCGCAAGGAAATTCAACGTCAGGCTCGCAAACTCAGGCGCAAGACCGACTAGCGGTAGGCTTGTCTGGACTAAAGGGGCGTTAGCTCAGCTGGTTAGAGCAGCGGACTCATAATCCGTCGGTCGCGGGTTCAAGTCCCGCACGCCCCACCGGTATTCTTTACACCTTCAAGACTCCGAGCGTTGTTCGCTTTCGCGAGCCAACTTTCTTCCTCTTAGTAATCCAACCTCATAAGCCGTAATGGCAATCAGCGTCGCAGCTACCAGTGGCATTACAAACCACAGCATTATGAGGGTGAATCCGCTAGCTGCATCGTGCTCGGTTGAGGCAAGAACCAAATAGAAGGTGTAGGCGATATACAGTCCAACAAACAGTGCTCCTTCCCAACGCGCCATCATGAATCCAGTGAAAGCAATAGGCAGCAGTGCGACAGCGGCAGCAATCATTAGAGGCATGTCAATAGCAAGAACGGAATTAGCAACTGGTATTCCTGATCCAAAAATGATTGCAGGGAGACCAAGCACCATTCCAATGTTGAAAATGTTGCTACCCACAATATTTCCCACGGCCATATCAGTTTCACCTTTACGAATAGCGACTATCGACGTAGCTAATTCAGGCAGCGAGGTTCCAATCGCCACCACAGTCAAACCGATGACCAAGCTGCTGACTCCAAGTGAAGTTGCGATGCTGACCGCTCCAGTGACCAAAGTTTGGGCTCCTAAAACCAATAGCCCAATTCCAACCACCAGCAGGATTAGTGCTAGCCAAATTGAAACCGGTTTGCTGTTGAATGGAGGTGTCTCGGATGCTTCTCCAGGCTTGTTTGTCTCCCTGCGACCAATAAAAATGCTGATCACCGTGTGAACAACCAACGCTGCGAGCAACAAAACGCCATCGAGTAAGTCCACCTTGCCATCGAGGCTAAGAAGAAGAAGCAGAAATGAAACTAACAGCATCACTGGAATGTCAAAGCGAACAAGCTGCCTCTTGATCACCAGGGGAGCAACAATCGCCGAAACTCCAAGGATGAATAGGACGTTCACTATGTTGCTGCCAACGACATTTCCAACTGCCAAATCTGGCTCACCGTTCAGCACTGCGCCGACAGTCACGGCAAACTCTGGTGCGCTGGTAGCAGCCGAGACAACAACCAGGCCTATAACTAGAGGTGAAATTCCCGCCTTTGCTGCCAAGGTTCCAGCTCCCCTAACCAGCGCTTCTCCACCAAGAATTAGAAGAGCTAAACCAGCGACGACCAAGAAAATGTCAACAATCATGAGTCTGAGCGTATGGGATATTCCTGAGGAATAGGTCGAAGCAAAACGCTTACAGAGTAAGCAAATTAGGGCAGACGAGCTCCTAGATCAACTAATCCGTTTGGCCTTTAGGCTAGCCCTGTGAAGAAATCTGGATTGAGTTCCGCGGCTGCCCAAGCCAAGCTCAAACAAGATGGACCAAATATCCTCTCCGCCGAAGCGCCAAAAACCTTTATTTCTCAAGTCCTGTCTGTGCTCAAAGAGCCGATGATTCTCCTATTGCTTGGAGCGGGGGGCATCAGCCTCTTCCTAGGTGAGCCCATTGAGGCACTCGTTCTTGTCCTGGGAGTGTTTTTCATAATTTCTATCACTCTGGTTCAGTCAAGAAGGACTGATCAGGCCCTTGCTGCATTGAAAAAGCTCTCCGCCCCAAAGGCTCTAGTTTTGCGAGACGGAGAAGCAGTTCTAATTTCAAGTGATGCAGTCGTAACTGGAGATTTGATCATTCTGCGAGAGGGCGATCGGGTGCCAGCGGATTGCGAATTAGTAGAGGTTTCTCAGCTTTCGATTGACGAATCGACAATGACTGGAGAGTCCTTTGCCATTGACAAACTGGTGGGGCAAAAAGCACTCTCTGGAACCCTGGTGGTTCACGGCTCGGCCAGGGGAGTAGTGGTTGCAACAGGTAACAGGAGTGAGATTGGTCGGATTGGATCAATGCTCAGTCCGAAAGAAAAGAGAACACTGCTGCAGCTGGAAGTGGACCGATTGGTCAAGGTAATCGCATTGATTGCTTCACTAGCGGCTCTCACTGTTGCAGTGGTTTATGGAATTACCCGGGGGGATTGGCTGGAGGGATCGCTTGCGGGAATAGCCGCAGCGATGGCACTTCTACCGGAAGAACTGCCAATTATCTTGACTGTATTTTTTGGGATCGGTGCTTATCGAATGGCCAAAAATAACGTCTTAGTTAGAAGCAACCCTGCGATCGAGATGCTGGGTCAGATTTCAGTTCTCTGTGTTGATAAAACTGGAACGATTACTAAGAACGAGATGGTTCTGGTTGCTGATTCTCCAGAGGTTGCGCTAACTGGTTTACTTGCGTCTCCGCGAGAGCCCTTTGATCCGACCGACAGGGCCTTTCATGTTGCTGCCACAGTAAATCCTGACTGGGAGTTTGCCAGGGAATATTCAGTTCCGGATAACTTCTTGGGCGTCATTCAAGCCTGGAAAACGAACATCGCAGAATACCTGGTAGCTGCCAAGGGTGCACCAGAAAGCATTTTGAATCTTTGCAATTTGACCCAGGAAGACAAGTCCTCGATTTTGCAAGCGGTTGATTCAGCAGCAAGGGAGGGTTTCAGGGTCTTGGCGGTTGCAAGGCTGTTCTCCTCCGAGATTCCCTTAGATGCAAAAAGTGAAAAGTTTGAATTCATTGGTCTTGCGCGACTAAGTGATCCTGTAAGAGAGGGCGTGCAGGAAGCAGTATCGCTTCTTCAGGGTGCTGGTGTTAGAACCGTGATGATCACAGGGGATTATCCAGTTACAGCGAAGTCGGTTGCACATCAAATCGGTCTCAGAAATCAAAGCCGAGTTATCACGGGTGATGAAATCGATGAGCTTGATGATCTGGAACTCAGACAGGTTGTTGAGGATGTAGACATTTTTTCTCGCATGCGACCCGCCCAGAAACTTAGATTAGTGGAAGCTCTTAAGTCAAATTCAGAGATTGTTGCAATGACAGGGGATGGGGTAAATGACTCCCCAGCCCTGAAGGCCGCCAACATAGGCATTGCAATGGGGATGAGAGGCTCTGAAGTAGCACGCGAAGCCGCCGATCTTGTCATAGCGGATGACAGTTTCATTTCTATTGCAGAAGGGGTCAGGGCTGGCCGACGAATTTTTGGCAATCTGCGCAAGGCTGCCACCTACATAATTGCAATCCACATTCCAATCTTTGCCATGGCTTTAGTACCGCTCCTCAACCCTGCTTGGCCCTTGGTTCTCCTTCCCATTCAGATTGCTCTCATGGAGTTACTTATTGACCCCGCCTCATCGCTGGCTTATGAAGCAGAGAAGTCATCTCAGTCGCAAATGAAGACAAAACCAAGGCGAATCGGCGAGAGGCTCATAACAAAAGCTATTACGAAGTCATCTTTCAGTCAGGGGATAGTCTTGTTTGCTGCAGCTTTGGCTATCTATATAAATAGCATTTTGATGGGTGAGAGCGAGCAGGCAGTGAGAGGTCAAACTTTTGCGGTATTGATCTTGGGAAATCTTCTGCTCATGCTTGGTAATCGATCGGCCTCCGCTCCCGTTTTCTCTCTCATTGGAGCAAGAGGAAATACCCACGCCCTGGTTATCTTTCTTGTTGGACTTGGTGTTGTGGGACTATTGTTCAGCTCTAGCTCCTTAGCAGGGCTTCTACAGATGCAGCCGGTGAGTTTAGAGCGTTGGCCCTGGGTTTTGCTTGCTGGTGCCTCGGGGCTTATTTGGTTGGAGCTGGGAAAGATTTTCAGAATCATGCGCCAGCAATCCGAGCGGTTAGCTCCTAGGTGAAACCAAACCTATTTCGTATAGTATTTGCAGATTAGCCCCAGAAGTTTTGGTGCTTAGACAAAGAGGCCGCAAATGAAAATCACCAATGTCGATGTTGTTCTAGAAGAGCGCCCTGGATTCACCCCTGCCTTTGTCTGGCGGAAAAACCTTCCTGGTTCAGATGGACCTAGCACAGGAGCTTGGCTGGTTATAGAAACTGATGCAGGGATCACGGGATTTGCTTCGGCGCCCAGGGGCGTGATCTTCAAAGACTATGTGGATAGAAGGTTCAGGTCGGAGCTAATCGGACAGGACCCCCTTCAGCGGGAATACCTCTGGGAGCGGGCCTGGGAGCTTGATCGAATCGAGCGATTTGCCCCGAATATGGCCCATGTGGTTGATGTTGCGCTTTGGGACATCGGTGCTAAGCAGGCGAATCTTCCCGTATACAAATTGCTCGGAGGATTCAGAGAGAGTCTCCCGGCCTATGCCTCAACAGTTACCTACTCATCCATCGAAGAGTTTTTGGATATTGCTGATCAGGCTCTCGAGCTTGGCTATCCAGCTATCAAGCTTCATGCATTTGGTGATGCAAAAAAGGATGCGGAGCTGGGAAGAAGACTTAGAGAACACGTTGGTGATGATGTGCCCCTAATGTATGACGGTTCTGCCGGGTTTGACCTCATGGATGCTGTCTATTTAGGAAACGCTCTCTATGATGCAGGCTTTGCCTGGTATGAAGAGCCGATGCGAGAGTTCAGCATCACCGCATACAAATGGCTAGGGGAGCGAGTCAGAATTCCTTTGCTGCTAGGGGAGGTAACTGATGGTGCTCACATGAGTGCTGGAGATTTTGCTGCAATCGGTGTTGCGACTTCGCTTCGCACTAGCACTTTCCTTCGAGGTGGCTTTACTGGAGCAATGAGGATCGCCCATCTTGCCGATGCTTATCATCTTCGGGCCGAGGTCCACGGAATGGGGCTAGAGAGCATCCACCTTTGCATGGCCATAAAGAACACGACCTACTATGAGTCGCTGGTCTGGGGTAATCCCATCAAGCGAGAATCCTTTGTGGACGCCCAGGGGCTGATTCACGGCCCAGCTGGTCCCGGGGTTGGATACGAGTCCAACTGGTCCAAATCAGGAGTGCCCAAAGGGTTAGAAAAATACGTGTCCTAGTTAGCTCTAATTAGGGCTCGCTCGGCAGTTATGCTTTCCTCTAAAGAGTCCAGCGTCGGCATCTTTGCCCAGCTGGGATAACCAGGAAAGAGCAAAGATGACTAACAAGCCGTGGCTAGCTCACTATCCAACTGAAGTTCCTAAGGAACTTCCACCTATTTCGTTCAAGCATCTGCCAGATCTAATAAGAGCCACGGCAGATAAGTATTCAAAGACAAAGGCTTTTACTCAGGTCATGCCAAACGGTATGAATGGATCACTTACCTATGCTCAGGTTGATGCGCTATCTGATCAGTTTGCCAGCTACCTCAGGGAGGAGCTCGGATTAGTTGCAGGCGACAGAGTCGCTGTTCAGATGCCGAACTGCCTGAGCTATCCGATTGTTGCCTTTGGTATTTTCAAGGCGGGATGCGTGCTGGTAAACACCAACCCGCTCTACACAGCGCCAGAAATGATTCATCAGTTCAGTGACTCTGGAGCCACCACCCTGGTGGTTATAGATATGTTTGCTGATCGTCTGCCACAGGTCATGGCTAAAACAGAAATCAAAAACGTTGTCACCGTGAAGATTTCTGAGTTCTTCCCCGGCGTAGTCGGGGGAGTCATCAGGATTGTTCAGAAGTTTTGGAACAGGTCGCTACCCAAAATAGAAGTGACTCACACCAGATTTGCGGAAGCATTGAAGTTAGGAAAATCAAAAGCATCTAGTGACAGGCTCTCGCAGTATGTGTCTGGTCTGAACATGGAGTCACTGGCCGCTCTGCAATACACAGGGGGAACAACCGGTGTTTCAAAAGGTGCGATGCTAAGCCATGGAAACCTGGTAGCCAACACCTTGCAGATGATTGCCCATTCAGGAGATGGAATGAGGCCTGGCAAGGAAATCGTTCTAACAGCCCTTCCGCTGTATCACATCTTTGCCTTCACGGTGAATCTTCTCGGTTTCTTCTACAACGGCGCTAGAAACATTCTTATTCCGTCGCCAAGGCCACCCAGTAACCTCAGAAGGGCATTCGATAACTACAAGATCACCTGGTTGAGTGGCGTAAACACACTCTTCAATGCCTTGCTGAATGAGCGCTGGTTTCAAGATGCTCCTCCAAAGCACCTGCATGCCTCAGCAGCCGGTGGAATGGCTCTGCAGGCTTCTGTGGCACAGCGTTGGCGAGAGCTCACTGGAACCCCAATTGTTGAAGGTTATGGCCTCACAGAGTCATCACCCGTTCTTACCTTCAACCCGCTAACTGGAATGGCTAAGGACGGAACAATCGGAATCCCAGTTCCTTCAACTGAGGTCATGTGTGTTGACGAAAGCGGCAAGGAAGTTGCCATTGGAGAACCAGGCGAAATTGTTGCTAAGGGACCGCAAATCATGCTTGGTTACTGGCAGCGGCCTGAGGAGTCAGCGAAGACTCTCAAGGATGGCTGGCTTCGAACAGGTGATGTTGCTCAGATGGATGCTGATGGCTATTTCACAATCGTTGATCGCAAGAAAGACATGATTTTGGTTAGCGGTTTCAATGTCTATCCAAATGAGATAGAGGAGCAAATTGCGGCCGTTCCAGGCGTGCTAGAAGTGGGTGTAATCGGAGTACCTGATGAGAAGTCTGGTGAGCGAGTTCAGGCCTATGTGAAGAATTCAACCCCGGGAGCCACCAAGGAAGAGATTCTGACACACTGCCGAGCTAACCTCGCTGCATACAAGATTCCGCAGGAGGTCATCTTTGTCGATGAGCTTCCTAAGAGCCCCATCGGAAAGATTCTTCGTCGCACTCTTCGCGATGAAGCCCTTTCAGGCAAAGCCGCAGGCACTGACACAAGCAAGGGAGCATAAGTCATGCAAATGGTTAGATTTCTCACAGAGCAGGTGGCTAATGAGGCCACAGTAGTAAACGAATTTGAGCAAACACTGCTCAGAATCTTCATCCTGATCATCATGTTTGGTCTAGGTGCTGGCCTAACTCCAAAGGACTTCGGACTTGCCCTCCGAAGACCATGGGGACTCGTTATTGGTTGGGTAACCCAGTTCGGAATCATGCCCCTTACTGCCTATATCTTGATTGTCGCTGTTCTCTTTCCGTTTTCAACGGGTGGGGCGAGTGAGGTAATTCTGATTGCCCTGGGTGCCCTAATTATGGGCAGTGTTCCCGCTGGTACGACTTCGAACCTTTTCACATATTTCTCAAAAGGCAACTTGGCCCTGAGTGTCATGATGACGGTCAACTCGACCCTATGGGCATTCATCATGACCCCGGCGGCGCTTTTTATTTACTCAAGATTCCTAGGGCTGGATGAATCTCTTGCCATTGAATTCAGCGAACTTGCCCTAGTCATTTTTGGTCTTATTGTTCCTGTTGCTCTAGGAATGCTCCTGAGGAGATTAAGTTCCAACATTGGAGCCGTGCTCGAGCTCATGGGTGGAGTGTTTGGACTTCTGTTTATTCCTTTCCTCATCATCATCTGGGTTCCGAGGAACTGGCAGTTGCTCCTCACGACCGAGTGGCCCACCTATGCCGTTGCTATTGGCTTAGGGCTTGTCGGAATCGTTGTTGCCTACTATTTCTCCAAGCTGCTTCGCTTGCACCCGATGAACGCGAGAACCATTGCACTCGAGACTGGCATCAATAATGGCCCACTCGCGATTGCGGTAATTGTTGCTGTCTACATCGACAACCCCGGTGTGGATCAGATTCTTTTAGTCCCAGCTCTCTATTCGCTCTTCATTGTCATCATCTCAACCCTGGTGACACTGGTATTTAGAAGGGCTAATCTTGCAGCCGAGCAGAAGATTCCAAACCTTCTCTAAAGAGATTTAGGAATTTTTTCTAGCCAGATAGCAAGCCGGACAGAGCGACTCATAGGTGACCTTGTCACCATCGATTGCAACCTGTTCACCAGCAAAGACAAATGAACCATTTACGAGTCTTCCATTGAACATGGCCTTTTTGCCACATCGACAAATGGTCTTTAGTTCCTCAAGCGAGTGAGCGATTTCTAAGAGTCTGCGTGAACCAGGGAAAGCTTTGGTTTGAAAGTCAGTTCTAATTCCATAGGCCAAAACAGGAACGGAATCTAACACGGCGATTTCTAAAGCCTGATCAACCTGCTCTTCTATCAGAAACTGAGCTTCATCGAGCAGCAGGCAGGCAACCTCGCGACCTGTCTTACTTTGACTTTCATCTCTGTGCTGATGAAACAGCTCTCTCAGGTTGTCCTGAGGTCTGACGAGAAAATCAACCTCGCGGGTAACTCCGAGGCGGCTGACGATGTTTTTATCACCCTTGTAATCAATAGCTGGTTTAGCCAAAAGGACATACTGGCTGCGCTCTTCGTAATTGAAGGCGGCTTGCAAAAGTGCGGTACTCTTGCCCGAATTCATTGCGCCGTAGCGGAAGTAAAGCTTGCTCATGATGGTTGAGATGAGTGTATTAGGCGGTGGGACATGCAGCTGTTATTTGCTGACCAACTTGGTCCTCATTTTGACCTTGGGGGAGAGAAGGTACTTCCCATCGTCAAGAGTCAGTTCAAAAAGCGCCGATATCATCGCCAAAAGGCCCACCTAATCCTCTATGCCCTGAGGGCCAGAGCCAAAGACAGTGGCGTCCAGGCGATTGAGCTAGATAGCTACAGAGATCTCGCGACTTTGGACCCCGGGGTATCCAAAGCGGTCAACCCGACCAGTTATCCGATGCGAAAGCTGGTCGATTCTCTGGGCATTGAAGTTATGCCAAGTAGGGGCTTTTGCTCAAGTGACGCTGACTGGTTGGAATACGCAGGCTCAGGGAAGAGGCTGAGACTTGAGGATTTTTATCGCAAGCAACGTCAGCGGCTAAACCTTCTCATGGATGGCGGTGAGCCAGCTGGAGGAAGGTGGAACTTTGATGAGGAGAATCGACTTCCTCCTCCGAAGC
>VFQT010003743.1_pt1 | contig 13518 bp, 8 predicted proteins | sample 3512381 | NCBI WGS metagenome assembly VFQT01 (sample SAMN10412376, study PRJNA504923) | tailings metagenome | isolation source: Relicate 2 Philex TSF3 active mining site | place: Philippines: Tuba, Benguet | collected 2017-08-29 | reverse complement strand
TGCTTTATAAAAATGAGTTACTGCTTTTTTTGCTGCAAGAGCTGTTAATAAAACAAGCAGTCCTTTTGTATTATAAACAAATAATTTTAAAAATTTGTGTACTCTAAATGATATTTCATCCTCTGATGGATAATCCATCTTATAATTTTTTATAGCTTCATACAGCCCTACAATAAGCGCATAACAAATTAATGGGATAGTGGCATCTGCCGTTCTGCCTTGTTTTTTAAGATATAATTGCCATGCTTTAACCCCACCAAAGGATAATGCATGCATCAATAATTCATAAGGAGCTTTTTGAGCATTAACAACTGATAATTTTTTCCATAATTGAGTATAGCTTTGATAGGTGTTTGAATAATATGCAGCGTCCGTTGCTTGATCATAAGGAAATCTACTTCTATTGATATTTTCTCGAATTTCATCAAAAGAAACAGTGGTTACGTTATTATCCGACCGCGATGTTAGACCAGTTTCTTGTGCATATACAAAACTACTTAAAAAAGTACTTACCAATAATAATATTTTTAACTTCTTCACTCTAACCTCCATATTTATTATTTCTAATATAGAATATATTGCCTGAGTAATTAGTCAAGACGAGCTTATTGAGGATAAATAGGTACCTTTTTATAATCTTTGTAAAAAAATTTTAAGCCTGCGATAGTCATTTCCAATTAAAACAGAAAAAGTTTCATAAAACTTTTCATAAAAAGAAGACGATACAACACCTCTTTTTTTAAAAAAAGCAATTAAAGCTAACAAAAGTTCATCAACATTACACTCATTTTGTAAGCTAAAAATAAGGTGTAAAAACTGATCGGTTTTACAAATCTCTTTAAGATTATCATGGCTTATTGGTTGAACAAATGCATGAAGAAGCGCAGGCGTTGGGGCTAATCGATAAAAATAAGAGCTATCTTCTAGAAATCCAATAAGTACACAAGCAAAGGTTGTTTGAATAAATTCAAAAATATGAGGCTGTTCTGCTCTTAATTCCGGTAACGTTTTTTTATAAGCAAAAACATGCCTGCTTTCTTCTAAAGAGCCCATTGAACTTTTATATACAAGCCCAAATAACGTTTTTTCTTTAGCCTCAATAGAAACTATAGACCCAAATTCAGGAATAAAATCCCACTGCCATGATTGCGCAACCCACCCTTTTAAAGAACTTTCTATAACTTCTGCAAACGGCTTATCATCAATCATTGAATTGTTCCTATCTGTTTGACTTTTACCTTACTACCATTACCCTAATTCATAAGAGATATCAAAAAATTAAATTTTAATAGCCACTCATAACTATTATTACTATACGATAAGAAAAAATGAAAAAAACAACATTAATGACTCCAGGATCAGAGCACACTTTTACTATAGAAAAAGATAGTGAAGGCGTGCGTCTTGATCTTTTTTTGATAAGCATTTTTTCTGATTGTTCGCGTAATTTTTTTCAAACGATTATTGAACAGAACAATGTAAAAGTTAATAATAAAATTATAACCAAAGCAGGATATCGTTTAAAAAATTTAGATATCGTTTTTTGTACCTTTCCTAAAGTTAATCAGCGATCTTGTTTATCTACTATAGAAGCTGAAAAATTAGGTATTAAAATAGTATTTGAACATAAAGATTTTCTAATTATTAATAAACCAGCAGGTCTTTTAGTTCATAAACCACACAAAAACAGCACTGAATATGATGTTGTAGATTGGCTGCTTCATCATTACCAAACTATTTCTCATGTTGGTTTTTCAGAACGACCTGGCATTGTACATCGTCTTGATAAAGATACATCGGGTCTTTTAATTATCGCACTTACCCCACAAGGCCATAGCTACTTTGCACAACTATTTAAACAACGAACATTAAAAAAAGAGTACCTTTTGTTAGTAGAAGGACACCCTCAAGAACAAGGAATTATAGATTTCCCTTTGGGTCGCCACCCAGTTGTACGAACTAAAATTACACACGTACATAATGGAAGAGCAGCTTGCACAGAATTTAAAGTGATTACTTACTTTAAAGATACCACTTTAATAAAAGCTAATCTTATCACTGGAAGGACTCACCAAATTCGTGTTCATTTTTCTACTTTAGGATACCCACTAATAGGAGATACGCTGTATGGAAAATCATCGCGCTTTATTAAAAGACAAGCGCTGCATGCACATCACCTATCATTTGAATATGCTGACCAGCAATATACTTTCACACAAGACATCCCTGCTGATTTTAAATATTTACTAGACTTGCAAAAAAAATTACAGTAAATTTACTTGCAGCTAAGAGGGAATCGTAGTAGTGAAGCACCGCATTTTTTCTTAGCGTAATTCCTGTATTTTTCTTTTATTATTTTTATAACTTATTCTTTGCACAGTTACTGTTCTAGGAATAGTTGGTTTATAATCTTTAATTTCTAAAGGTGCTTTTTTACTCTTTTTATTCTTTTTAAGCAATGTCTGATTGATTTTTTTTTCTAAAGTAATACTTTTTGATGTATTTTTTATTTCAGTAAAAAGTTTTTCATAGTCTTTATAAACATCTTCTTCATTAAAAAGATGTGAAACTTCACAATTGGTACCGTTAAGTCCTGCATGAGTACAATTTGCCGATCCACTATGCACCAAGTTATAATAACTATCTTGAATCTTTACTCCTTCTAAAATAAAAGATTTACAATGCATAAGACCATTACCTTCACCATTATAGACGCTAACATTAATATGATCATGTTCTATAAGCTTAAGCAATCCCTTATTAAGACCACGAACTTCATCAAGTACCATATATGAGTCATCTATATATCGTCTTACTGTAGAAAAAACAGATGCATCAACTACCAAATCAACTGACACACCTTCTGAAGCTTTTTGCAATAAAGCTTCTATAATATGTTTATTAGTTAAGGTATAAGCAAGGCCTTTAATTGATTGTGTAGTAGCAAGAAGTGGAATAAGTAAAGCATCTTGAAATTGTGGATTTCTAGATGTAAAAACAGTTACAGCTTGCAGAGTTACTGATCTTAAAAAAGATGCTTCTGATGCATGTATTGTCATTACACAAAAAAAATACGCTATAATTATTTTATAAAACTTCATTCCTGATCCTTTTTAAGCAAAAATTACATCGTACTTACACAACAAATAGTATTGTTACTTTGCCATAAAAAAAAGTTCTTTAGAAAGAAAAACGCATTTCAACTTCTCCACCAAGATCACTTCTTTCGTCTTTTGACCCCTTGATACTAATATCATCAGTTACCAAATACTCAATTTCAAAACGAGTATCCTCTGAAAGACTAAAATTTTTCTGAATAACACCATGCACATGATCACTAACATCAAACTCAATACCAGCTCTAAAGCCTCCGCGACCACTTTGATCTGAAAAATTAGGAACTAAACGAATATGTTTAAATGGCTCTAACCATGATGGCGTTTGCGCTTGAAAACGAGTTGCATTTACAATAAAATCTTTAACGTTTTGCGCAATAAAAGCAGGAACGAGTAATGATAAAGATTCTTCAGTAGACCCTGTAAAAAGTAATGTTGCAATTTGTTCTTCAGGTAATGCTGGAATAGAACTTAACCCTATATGTGGATCGGTTAATGTCCCACCTACTTGTACACGTACATGATATTTTTTGACCATATCTTGAGCAATAATATCAAGTAGTGGATTATAAGGATCGCCTGGTAAAAATTGAATAACGCCTTTTAATAACGATACTGGCTTATAGGGAAACATAATAGAACCACCCAAACATTTAATCGTTCCTGCAAGTTGTGGCGATTGCAAAGTATTAGTAGCAGTTAAAGCAATTATTGCTTTAGTATCTAATTGTCCTGTTTTAATAATCATAGGATCAATAGTTCTTAATGAAAGATTAAGTAATAAATCTTTACGTCCCATCATCATAGTTGGAACTAAAGCACGTGTAAAATCACGTTGATCTTGTGCTGAAAGTGGGTTTTCTGTGCATTGTGATTTATCAAAGGTTAAAATACCTTCTAAAGTAGGTTGAGCATTATTTTTTTGCGAAAATAAAAGATCGCCAGATATTAATCCAAAAAATGATTCTTTCCAATTAATAAAACATTTATCAATAGTTAAAGGGATAGATACCGCACAAAGTGCATACTGATCATCCCAAGAAACAAGAGCAGAATCAGACTTAATAGTTCCTGAATCAAATGTTGCCTTTAAATTTTTTATTGCTACAAAAAGAGGATCCCAACTTACTCGCATATGAGCAAAAAAATGAGACAAAATATTAAACGTTTCAGGTATTTTTATGGCAGTTTCAGATAATTTTAGATCACCACCAATACCATTTTGATCAACAACACCATCAAACTCTAACGCTCCTTGCCCTATTAATTGATAATCAAAAAAAGAAGAAACTAAAGATTTAAACACATCAAATTTCATATGCGCATGAATAGTACGTGATCCATCTAATGCACCCGCAACTTCACAAAGTGAGGCTTGTTCTGAATCTCTTAAAAAGAAAGAAAGTGGCATAATATAAGGCTTTAACTGCAACACTAAACCATATGTAAAAGCATTAACTGATCCATCTATTTTTAAAACATTTTCTGTGTAATCTATAGAACCTTTAACCAATGCCTTTTCATCTGTTTTTTCTTGTTGCAATGCTATAAAATAGTCTCCTTTGATATAAAGTGGATCTTTACTTACCACTTTAAAATCATATGCTGCATTATTAGAGAAAATAGTCCATTCCTGAAATCCTGTAGAAATGGCTCCAGCCGTTGAACCACTTACAGTAATAACCCCATTACTATTATTTTTTTCTATAAAACCAGTTGCTTCCACTTGCCCCTTCTTTAAAGAAAGGGTGCTTACAAAATGCTCTGGATTAATGCCAAATGATGCGCGAAGCTCATCACAACAAAAACCACGATACGCCGGATTATTAATAAGTAATGATCCAGAAAAGCCGTGCTGCTTATTGCCATACCAATGAATATTAACATTTCCAGAAGTATGATGTTTTTCTATATTACTTTCTGGAAACAACCAGCGCATTGCAGATATAAGTGGCATAGTCATAGCACCAGAAAAAATAAGATCTTGCTGTGCAGAGATTACTGATGTCGGAGCCAAATAAAACGATTTATCATTATTTTCTGCTTGTATAGTAACCTGCTGGTTTTTATAAGAAATAGTAAAAGAACATTCATTTTTTTCTTCTGGCAAGTAAGGCAAAAAGGCATTACCCTGACCAGTTAAGGTCATATAATTTTTACCATTTAAAAACTCATTTTCAAAAAAAAGAGCTCCTTTTGCCTGCTCATACAAAAAACGTCCAGAAACTTTTGTAAAGGTATCAGAAAAAGAAAAGTTGGCCTTAAGCCCTTTATTAGAACGGTAAATATGTCCATTCATAATCGATTCAGACAGTATGTCATGTTCTGCATCATGTATAGTAGTATGAATATTACCCATTTTTGCATTATAAAGAATAATAGGTAATCCTTGAGCTCCAGCAGATACAAATGTTTGTAAATGATCAAAAATTGCAGGCTTTGCATTATATAAAGCAGAATATGCCTTACCATTATGTATGATGGTAGAAAGCAAAAATGTATAATTACTATAAAACCATGACATTAAAGAAATATGCAAATGCATAGCTTGCGCAGACCATTGCCAAGAATCTTTATAAAAATTTTCTTGATGAGTAGATGCTGAATTACAAGCCACTAAAGGTGACACTGTAACATCTTTAAAAACTAATGCTAAAGGGAAAATCTTAATACTGACATTCTGTGCACGAAAAACACTTTTATAGCTCTCTGCAAAAACTGTTTGTATAAGAGTAAAAATAATTTTTTTAAATCGAACATCTTGTTCAATATAAAGAACAGAAAAATAAATTCCCACCAAAAAACTTAAAGTTATTCTGCTTAAAAAAAATCTTATTTTCATAACACGCATCCTATCAGCTCTTTGATAAAGTGTATAAAAAGGAACAAGCAGAAGCAACCAGATAAGAAAAAATTAAAAAAATAAGCTAAGATTTTTTTTCATATAGCAGTATTATATAAAAAAACAGATTAAACCTTTTAAGCGAGGCTGAACTAATTATGATTTTTTTTATGCTACCTCTTTTTTTAATAGAGCTTATACATGGCCCATCATCACTCTTTTCAAAAGAAATTGAAAGAGTTAAAAACTATCAATGCCAACTATGTCCTGCAGCATATTATAAAAGTTCCCATTTAAAACAACACCACAACACCAAGCACATGAAAAAACCTACTTTGTACAAGTGCAAAATATGCAAAAAGGCTTTTAAAAGAAACGATATGCTAACGCGTCATAGAAGGATCCATACTCCTCGAGAAACCTGGAATAATCAATGTTCACAATGCAATAGGCGATTTTCAAGAAGTGATCACCTTAAAAATCATCTTAAAACACATCTTCCCGTTACGACATCAAAAAGTGAATGCCTTCAACATGCACAAACAATTCCAGAAGAGCGTATATATTCATCTAGAAAAACACCTCCTAATGATTCGCTACAAGAATTTACTGATGCAGAAACAGCAATAATCGATCACTATTTAGATACCATTGAAAAAGTCCCTGTAGAGATTGCAGAGATGTTTTCTGAGGTTTTTAATCCTACTGATACATAACATGTGTGTTTTATATTAACGTGAACTGAATCTAAGAAAATATGAATAAAATAAAAAATCCCTGAATCCACGCTTTAAGCATCAATGCTTTCGCTCTGGATGACGAAATCAAGTCTTTTTCACTAAAAATTTTAGACTGTGTTCGCGTTAAATAATATATCGTTAAAAATCAAAACCACAGCTAACACCAACTTCAGCTACTTGAATTGATCGAATTCCGTTAAAAGGAATTTTACAAAACAATGAAGTTAAAGGAGCTTTTTGATTTCCTGTAATAACATTCCAATTCAAAGCAGTTTGCAGCATAACAGAATGCATGGTCCAATCTTTTAAAAATTCTGCAGTATTAGCAATAGTAGAAGAATAGGCATTAGAAACTACATAAAAATAATCTTTGCCTTTTTTAACGTACTGATAAGCGCACATTACAGAAAAACCATCAATAATTTTTGCTTGAGTAAACAAATTAAATTCTTGCAAAAATCCTGGATCTTTTTGAACATCTGTTTTTACTGGCAACAAAAAATCTGTTTGAGTGCTATGAACTTTAATACGACGTAATCGAGTATTATTAAAAGTATGTAAAAAATTAACATCCAAACCCAAATCAACACGATGCTTAAAGTTAATCTTTAACCCTCCACCTACTACTAAACCCACAGATCCATCATTACCAAAGGGCATATTTAAAATCAGATCTTGATCTTGTCTAAGTCCTGTAGGCAACATAAAACCTGCTCGTATTGATGCAAAAACATTTTTAATCCATGGTTTATTTTGTAAAAAATTATGTTTATACATCCCCAGTACCGTCATATCTCCTGGACCTGTTTTTGACCAATTGTTTAGTCTTAATCCATCGCACAGTTGTAATACATTTGCTGCTAAGTTATTGGTTAATAATGTTTTAGTAAGTGCATCAGCAGCATTAAGATTTAATGTTTGATCTGCCCATGTAAGATTACTTAATTTCATTGAATATACAGGTAATGAAACACCTACAAACCAATGCTGATCAAAAACTTTATACAAAGAAAACAAAGCAGAACAAGGTACAGAAACTTTACCATCAAAAACAATTCTTCCACGCACGCCATTATCATCATTAACATTAAACTGCTGCGCAATAGCATCTTGTTGAGTGCCAGCTACAAAACCTTTAACCATTGCCAAGGTATTTTCATTTGGTTGTAAATAATGCAAAGGATTTACTTTATCGGTACCATTATATGCTTTAACAGCAACTCCACCATGTAGTTGCACTGCAGCAGCTACATTTTTTTGACCATGCGGTTCATTCATAAATGGATGTTCAAAAGAACGAGGAAAACCAAGTGGTGGTAATGTGTACATCGATACACTGATACTACAGCTTACCACTGCAAGCAACCATTGTTTTTTATTCATTATTCACCTGTTTTATTCGTTAACTACTAAACCAAAAGAACCTGTCATCATCCATCCACCTTGTGCTGTGTTGCGCACTGGCATGTTAATTGAATCAGATGCTCCAATACCAAGATCAATATTTGTTACACCACTTTTACTAAATATTTTATTAAGTGTCGAATAACTTAAAGGAAATGATTGAAACACCGGATTTTCTATTGCTGTTTTTGAACGAGTTGTAGTAACTATTGCCCCATCAGAATAAAAGAAGTTTCGGTAATCACCTAAATAGGCCATAGGCCCTGTAGTATCTTTAAGAAGCTGATCTTGAATCAATTGCAGCGTACCATTATTAACACCTGCTGTTGCATCAGCCACTGAAAAACGGTAAACCGCCGATGTCTTTTTACCTACAGATCCGCTCATCACATAAAGCATTCCACCAATAGTGTTTCCTGCAAAATTATTTTCAAGCTCAGTTGAAGAAACAGGAATTAAACGTGTTGCACTACTGTATCCACCAGGAAGATCTACCTTAGTCCAATTAGTTGAAACATTAGTTGCAGTTGCAATACTTGATCCATTACTTATTCTATAAAGCCCTTCGCTCGTTGCAAGAACACCTAAAGTTCCTGATGCCACAAAATCTGCAAAGGTTGCCCAACTTGGCAGTCCCATGCCTGCAGGGGTTGCAATCACTGTTCCCGTTATACCAGCAGCTACACCACTAAGCGTATTGCTTGCAATTCTACTCAATGATGTTGGCGTTAAAACATAAATATTTGATCCAGAGCTCCACAACTTAATAACGTTTGTAAAATTGCCAATCAGATCAAACTGCATTGTTGCAGGCATATTAACAAAATTTTTACGTAAATTAGCAGATGGCCAGCCCCCCTGCGGATTGCCTCCAGCAGTATCACGCAATGCTGCAACACCGCCAATACCACCAACTAATAAATAACCCCCCAAGCCGCCGCCTGCATCGTTAATTATTGCAGCACTTGTTATTGCACCAAGCGTATTAAGTGCGCCGCCGGAAATTGATGCCATAATTGAAGTTGATGCTCCACCTCCAGGATCAGCCAATGTTCCATTAGTACTTGTTAATTTATTGGTAGTAAAATCACCAACTTGGGGAAAAAGACGCCAATCAATACCTCTTCTAAAACCTGCTCCTATTTGCACAATAACAACTTTTTTATTTCCTGTGGAAACTGCTAACGAAAGTCCATTAGGATTCGTTTGAGTAAATGCTGCGGTTGTAAAAGGAAATACAAAATGACCTAAAATCCCTCCATTGCTTTCTGGAAATTCTTGTTTCAACTGATTGACTAAACCAACTGAGCTATTTGCAGTCGTCCCTCCAGATAAACCGTCTAATGCTCCATCTGACCATTGAGTCATTTTTAAAACTCTATATTCTACACCGCCAACATCTCCATCTTTTTGCAGAAAAGTAAACGTCCCTTTAGTTGGATCATATCCAATTCCTGAAATAACATGCGAATCTGGATTGGCGTCAACAAACGCACGTGCCCAGGCAGTCCATCCTTTAATTGTTCCATCAGCATTAAATAATGCTTGAGAATAGTAAATTCCTGCAGAATGAGGATCAGAATTACCTGTTGATGTTACAAAAACAACATCTCTACAAATAACCATATCCGCTATAGACATTCCTAATGCACCCCCACCAACTATTGCTTGCGTGCTTGTATTGCTATACAAATGCCCTGCTGCTGTTGCTGGTGTAGTAAATGTACGGCTATAAAAAAATTCAGAAGTTGCTTTACCAAAAATTCCTGTCGACCAATTTGTTGTTGGTGCACTGGTAACTGCAGCAAGCACACCATGCCCTGCATCAGTCACCCATGAATTATCTGTTGGTGAAATGTTTTTATCAACTAAAGGCAATGCAAAAACTTTTTGTTGAGGAGTAGTTAAGCCAGGAACCGAAACACCGCTATCACCATTAACAATTAAATAAGAAAGACCTGTGCTGGTGTGCATAGTACGCACTTTATAAGCAACAGCTGTCGCATCTTGTTGTACGGAACCTACAATACGATTTGCATCGTTAAAAGCAGCATCAACAGCTATTGGCACAAAATTAAGTTTTTTTTGACCATTAACAGAAGTTATATATCCCATAAAAACAGATCGAACACCGTCACCTAATCCATTGTCGCCTCTCACTTGAGCGCCTACATATAAACGCTGCAATTGATTATCCCAATACATATCAATACTGCTATTTAAAGCAGCTAAATCATTATTAATTCTTAAAAAGGGCGAGCTTATTGCAATAGCGACTGCACGAACATCATCAAAAAGAGGATCTGCTTGTTGCTGTACAAGGCCGTTTTGATAAACAGAAAAAACAGCAATGCCACTTAATACTCCTACTCCTCCATTACTATTAACTTTTGCAAATACTGTACCACCATTACCAACCAAAATAGTATAGCCAGAAGCTGTTGTTATACCACTTGAATCAGCACCATTTGCATCTTTTAAAACATCATTTTTTAATAACGTAGAAACAGTTGATCCAGGTGCACTTGTATAACAATAAAGATTTGTTGGTGCGCCGGTTGGTACCGCTAAAAGATTTGTTCCTGATAAACCAATAGTTGTTGGATTAACATTATAAAAAGGATGTGCTCCCAAAACACCGTTAACATAAGCTTGAGCAGGTGCATTTGGTGCTATAACACCTGAAGAAAGTTGTGCAACAGAAATAGCATAACTTTCTGCCCTAGCACCTGGAGCAGCGCTTGCTCCCATGTAAAAATAACCGTTAACACTATCAAATGCCCATTGAGAAATATCAAAAGAAAAAGTTGCATTGGCTCCAGCGTTTGGGTCGCCGGTTAAAAGTTTTGCAGAAAAGAGTGATGAATTAAAAGTCATGCAAAGAACAAGCATGCAGATTTTTTGTAAAGAGTGCTTCATAAAATATCCCTTTAAAAAGTGCATAAAACATTTTGAAATAGAGAACATTCAGTATAAAGTTTTTTTTGCGCGTGTCACCCTACTTCGTTAAAACTCGACCTAACACTCCTATTAAGAATAATACAAACTCAATCTAGAAATTATAAAAGGAACACGCACTGCAACAGTCATCCAGAGGCGAAACGGAGTGAAGGCGTGGGATCCAGGTTTAATGATTTAAAATCAAAATAATTTTAAAAAAAATAAGAATCTTCTCACATACCAGCGCTATAAAATGACTATAAAAATATATGACTTTTTATTAATTATCCCTGGATCCCACGCTTCAAGCATAAATGCTCTCGCTCTGGATGACTGACAAAAAAATCCTTCAATAAAAATTTGCAAAACAATGATTGCATGCTATCTTTGCATCATTAATCTAAAAGGAGAGCACAGCAAAAAGGACTTTCTGTGCACAAAAACATTACCAAAATTTTTTCTGCAACAACTATTGGCGTTGATGCCCATTGCGTTGAAGTTGAAGTTGATCTTTCCTTAGGGCTTTTGAATTTTTTTATTGTGGGACTACCGGATACTGCTATTAAAGAAAGCAGACAACGGATTCAAACTGCACTCAAAAATTGTGGGATTATACTGCCTGATAGAAAAATAACCGTTAATCTTGCGCCTGCCGATTTAAAAAAAGAAGGCACACTGTTTGATCTGCCGATTGCAATTGGCATTTTACAAGCGGCACACCTTCTTGCTATGTCACAAACATTTTTAGATGAAACATTATTTGTTGGAGAACTTTCACTTGATGGTTCTATTAAACATGTTAAAGGTGTTCTTGCCATTGCATGCGATGCACAAAAGCTAGGAAAAAAAAGATTAATTGTTCCTAAAAGTAACGCTCAAGAAGCAGCTCTTATTAAAGGTATAGAAGTTATTGGCGTTGAAACATTGGTTGAACTTATTGCATTTTTGCGCCATGAAAGACCAATTCAAGCAACACCTCACAAAATGATTACGTCCTCTACCGCTTCTTATAAAGAAGATTTTGCGGAAGTAAAAGGACAAGAACAAGCAAAGCGTGCACTTAAAGTTGCAGCTGCTGGACGCCACAATATTTTATTTATAGGACCTCCTGGTTCTGGCAAAACCATGCTTGCGCGACGACTTGCAACTATTATGCCACCAATGTCTTTTAATGAAATAGTTGAAGCAAGTAAAATTTATTCAGTTTGTGGTAAACTTGATGGCAGACCTTTAGTAACACAAAGGCCAGTCAGAACACCGCATCACACTATTTCACAAGCAGGTCTTATTGGTGGAGGATCGTACCCACAACCGGGCGAAGTAAGTCTTGCACATCACGGCATTTTATTTTTAGATGAACTTACTGAATTTAAACGAGACACTATAGAAGTGCTTCGCCAACCGCTTGAAAACAAACAAGTTTCTATTTCTCGTGCACTGCAAGCAATCACCTATCCTGCATCATTTTTATTAGTAGCAGCACTTAATCCATGCCCTTGTGGTTTTTACGGAGACAATAAAAAGAAATGTTCTTGTTCTAACCAACAGATTGAAAAATACCTTCAAAAACTTTCTGGTCCACTGCTTGACCGTATTGATATTCAAATTCATGTGCCCAGCGTTGATTACCAAACTGCTATAGAAAAAGCAGTCACTGGAGAAAGTTCCTCAGAAATGTTTGAGCACATAAAAACGGCTTTACGCTCACAATATTATCGGTTTAAAGGTCAACATACTTATAATGGCACTATGCCAGCACAAGATATTGATACTTGGTGCCAACTTTCTGAAAAAAGCCAAGAACTTATTAAAAAGGTTTTTGATAAACTTAACTTGAGTATGCGCGGATATCATAAAGTATTAAAGGTGGCTCGCACTATTGCAGATCTTGAAAAATCTGAGCTCATTCAAGAAGAACACCTTAAAGAAGCATTAGGATACCGCTGCTTGGATCGTCATTTTGAAAAAACATGGACATAATATTTGATTTAAAAAAAGTGACTTTGACTAATTTTTTGTTAAAATAACGTATTAATTATCTCTTACACACTCTTTTACAACATTAAGGATTTTTATGAAAAAATTTTTAAGCTTATTATTATTAACTTCAATTGGTTTAACTTTTACTGATGACACAACAGAGCTTAAATCTCATCTAAAAGAATTGAGTGATTGGGTAAAAAAAGAATGTCCAGCTGACCAAACTCCTGAATTTCTTAATTCTGAAGATCTTAATAATGCGGCACTAGAAGATGCTTTAAACAAAAATTTAGATGTTGTTTTTGAAGGCCCATGGGCAGAAGCAGCTGCTAAAAATGAAGCGGACAAGCAAGAAACAGTAGAATTAGCAAAAGCATTTGGTTCAACAATTTCTTTAAAAAGTTTCATTGAAAAACATATCCAAAATCCTATAGAAGTGCTTAACGAAAAACAACAAGCTTTTATTCTTGATGCTATTCAAAATGCTTTAATTATT
>VFQT010003742.1_pt1 | contig 13521 bp, 10 predicted proteins | sample 3512381 | NCBI WGS metagenome assembly VFQT01 (sample SAMN10412376, study PRJNA504923) | tailings metagenome | isolation source: Relicate 2 Philex TSF3 active mining site | place: Philippines: Tuba, Benguet | collected 2017-08-29 | reverse complement strand
GACCACACCATCACCTGACACAGAATACGATTCACCGCATGAATCCTCAATATACCATTCACGCGACAGGAGCTGTGCGATAATTTTGCTACAGTTTTCGATGCGAACCGTATAGGCATATACGAAGCGTTCAAGATGCGGGTCAGATTCGGCAGCCAAGTATTCCGGGATCACCGATATGCGAAATCCTTGGGTCTCTTTGTAATAGAACGGGGGCGATCGCATGACTGCTCTCTCACTTTATACAGATTGCGGAGACGAATCTGTCCCCATCATAACACGTTCCACGGCCAACGCGAGGAGAAACAGGGCAATTACCTGTGCAACGACAATCCCGCCTTCGAGCAACCAGACTTCAGCCCGAAAACCGGCCGTGGCGAGCACCATTGCGCTCCAAGCCAATACCACATGCCAAATCTGCACCCTGCGGTGCTGCCGCTCGCGCCACCACAACCACGCCCCAGCAATTACCAAACAAAGAGCTTCGTAGGCCTGTACTGGATGCCGCCACGCCCCGAGTGTATCGATGGCCCATGGGCCTTGCCACGGCACACCAGCCCCGACGCCAGCGACCAGCGCACCCAACGACCACAATGCATGCACCATGATGGCTGGCACTCCGAAGGTCACAACCAGCTGTGTGAAACCGGTGTTGCTCTGACGTGCAACATAGAGTGTCGCAACAATCGCAGCTGCCAGCGCGCTCCAGCCATGATATTCAAGGGTGCGAATCTGGATGAGCTGGACAAAAAAGCTGTCTGCAGACACTTGCCCACTCACCAACGCACCAATCCGGCCACCGAGCCATGCCGCCAAAATGACAACGATGTAGTGCCAGTCTTTGAGGGTCACGCCTTGACGGAGCAAACGGCGTTCACTCCACGTCCACCATACCAACAAACCGGCCATCAAAAACAATCCATATGTGCCCAAGCGTAGTGGGCCCAACGATACAAGTGGCATCATTGCGCCACCTCCGATATTGGTTGAGTCAACACATCAGCCATGATGCGCAGCAACTCTGCAGTCACCGGACCACGATAGACCAATCGCACCACGCCTGTGGCATCTACGAAGGCAGTAGTGGGCAAATCGTTGGACTGTAGGACCGTGGCCATATTTGATTTGAAATCGGGCCACACTGCAAAGGTGTACTGATGGGTTTGCATGTACTCGGTAATTGTCTGCGTGGATTCCCCCTGATTGACAGCGACGAACTGTATCCCGCGGCGAGCCAGCTCGGGAGCCATTTCTGCCAGCATGGGCATTTCGGCTTGACACGGTGGGCACCAACTGGCCCACAAGGTGAGCACTGCAGGCTGACCTGCGAGCTGAGCGGTCGTCACCGACGAGCCATCATCAGCCATGAGCTGTACTGCAGGCAGCGTATTGGTCGTCGTCGCCAAAATGACTGGTGCTTGGGCCTGGCGGGTCACAATCAACCAAATCAAGCCCACAACCACGACGACTGCCGTGAGTGGATGTAAACGATGTTGTTTCATGATATTGTCACTAACGAGTGATTACGGATTGCCACGTAGGATTCATTAGTACGTCGTGCCACCACTCGACCAGGCACAACGTCTTCAAAGGCCGGTAACATGAGATATTTTTGGCTCCAAATAAAACACGGCACAGTCTCGGCCACGGCACGTTCGCTCGGCAACAACATGCAGGGGTGCAAATGCCCCGAGATGGCAAAACCAGGTGTCGCGCGTGGCTCATGCAAAAGCGTCACCTCTGCAAGTTCGTAACCGGGATTCATGCACTGTAAACCACAATCGCGTGGTGGATCGCCCATCCCCCGTTCGTGGTTGCCACGAATCAGCCACATGTCAATCTGCGCAAACGAGGCTCGCCACTGCGCAAAGGCATCGACGACGTCACTGGCATAACCGTGACGCATATGAAATACATCACCCAAAAAAACCACACGCTCAGGTTGCATGCGTGCGAGCAACTGTTGGGCACGGGTGAGCGTCTGTTGCACCGTCTGCTGGATGTGTCGCACATGCGGGACTCCGCGACCTAGGTGTAAATCTGCCAACAACACGGTGCGTTGCGACGACCAGTAGACTGCTCGATCAGGCAGTAATTCGAGGTCAATACCTCCTTGTGGAACAATCAGCACGCTACCTCTCCTAAGACCGTCATCACCGTTTGATAATGAATATCAACCGTATCTTCGACATTATACCCGTAGCCACCGGCCATCGTCACCATCAACGGTAGACCGTGCTGAATAGTCATTGCCCGCACCATGGCATCACGCTCAGCGAGCCCGGATTTGGTGAGCTTCAAACGACCAAGTCGATCACCCTCGTGGGCATCAGCACCCGACACATACATCACCACATCTGGGCGTGCGACATGCACCACATGATCGAGCGCCGCTACCAAGGTTTGCAGGTACTCATCATCTCCGGTGCCATCAGCAAACGCAATATCACAATCACCGGCAATTTTACGAAAAGGATAATTGTGTGCACCATGCATCGAAAAGGTATAACACCATTCATGGTCACGCATAATATCTGCTGTGCCATTGCCCTGATGTACATCAAGATCCACGACCAATACGCGTGAAAGTAACCCGATTTTGCGGAGGGCCATTGCTGCCACAGCACTATCGTTGAAAACACAATATCCCTCACCATGCCCTACACAAGCATGATGCGTGCCCCCGGCCAGACTCACCGCCACACCGTCTCGCAGAGCGGCACGCAACCCTGCAATCGTCGCACCGGTGGCACGGCGCGAACGCTCGACCATGGCCAACGACCACGGGAAGCCAATACGACGCACTTCAGCCGCCGAAAGGCGCCCCTGTACCACACGCGATACGTAGTCCACATCATGCGCCAACAACAACGCGGCATCATCGGCAGCTGCTGGCACCACAAGTTGGTGACGCTGTCGCCATGGTGCACGCTCCACACGTTCACGCAGTAGGCGATATTTCTGCATGGGGAAGCGATGTTCGGGCGGGATTGGCAATACGAAATGGTCAGTGTAGTAAATATTCATATCCCCATTATTATACCGATTTCTCTGCCCTACATACCAGTAGGTGTACAGTATATGAAAGTGAAAGCTCTTGCATATTTTATGTATATGAATTAGAATATCCCCGCTGAACACTATTTAATCAGTTAACACTTCGCCCAATCGGTCACGGTACATTCGGTACTGTGTACTACCCACAAGAGAGGGGTCTATGTCTGACCAGTATACCGTTACAACCAGAAACAGTTGGGGGAGTCGGATTCGTAATTCGTTTTCAGGCATTCTGTTTGGCGTCATCCTCATCCCACTGGCACTATGGGGTTTGTGGTGGAACGAAGGTCGACCTGACCTCTCAGAATACGCCAAGGAATCTGTCGCCATTGATGGGTCAACCGTTGACACCAGTGTCGATGGTACGTTTGTTTCGCTGACAGGTAAAATCACCAGTGACGAAGAGCTCGGTGATGCACCGTACTTTTTGCCAGGGGCATACATCACCTTGTCACGTTCCACCGAAATGTATGCCTGGGTCCAGAAGACCGAAACCAAAGAAGAAGTCGACAATGTAGGCGGTGGTTCTACGACTACTACCACGTATACCTACACCAAGGAATGGACTTCGTCACCTGCCGACTCCAGTTCGTTTGAGTACCCCAGCGGGCACGAAAACCCCAGCAAGACCATTGACAATGCCTCATTCGCTGTCACAGAAGCCAAAATCGACGCCTATACCCTCTACCCGAGTGCAGGCGTAGAAATGCCAGGTGGGTCAGATGTCAACGGTGATAGCGGTGAACTCCCCGCAGGGTACGTCAAGAGCGGCAAGTACATCTTTACCCGTGATGGTGCACAATCATCGCCTCAGGTCGGCGATGAGCGCATCTCGTATAGCGCATTGCGGGCTGGCACCACAGTAACCGCATTGGGTTCGGTCACCAACGGCGAATTCACTTCCTACATGTACAAGGACAAACATGAGTTCTTCCGCGTATTTGTGGGCACACGCAACGATGCCCTCGAGACGTTGCACACCGAATTCCTAATCGTATTATGGCTGATTCGCGTATTTGGCATTTTAGGCATCTACATCGGTTTGCAGATGCTTGTGAGCCCCATTGCACGCATCCTCGAAGTACTGCGCATCGTTGGTTCAGCATTTGAGGGCATTGCCGGGTTCATCAACTTTTTCGTAGCGCTGACGATGGGTATTTCAACAATCATTATCAGCAAGATCTTCCACAATATTTACATCTTGGCGTTCTTGGCAATCGTGCTGATTGCAGGCGTAATCTGGTATCTGCGCAAACGTAGCGCAGCGCAGACTGCCGCCACGCCAGTAGCAGCCGCCGCCGTCGCTGGGAATGGCGGTACCACCCCCGTGGTGAGTGACGCTGCTACCAACACGGATGTCGATAATTCACCGCCAAAGATGACCTAGTCGCCATAATTCGGACGTCAACCGCCCCGTGTGCATGCACACGGGGCGGTTGTTTTGTCACTTCCTCGCAAAACCGGTTATGGCGTTGGCGCAGTCCATTTGCCCTGTTCTTGACGAATTTGCATGAGCAACCCCTGGAGCAAGATGAACGACGGGCGTGGACTCCAATCCGGATTCAGAATGCCAAAGGCCGCCTGTTCGTGCAACGGATTCCCTTCTTCATTCCACAAAATGGCAAAATTCAGATTCCACAAAAACATGACTCCAACCCAAGAACGACCAGTTTCGTCACGATAATCGTTGTAGACCATCTTGATGGCATCACCGATGTACTGCGCTTGTTGCTCCATGCTGACCACATTGCCGTACTCGTAGCCCGGCGTATTATTGGCCGTCGCCCAGCCAAACTCTGTCAACCAGATTTGCTTGTCGCCCACACCAGATTCAACCATGAGTTTACGGACTGATTCGATATGACGGAAGTAATGTGTGGGGTGATCGTTCCAGCCTACTGGATTCCCCGGCTTATCAGGCCACATGGTGTCAGGCGGGTTAGCAGCAGCACCAGGATGCATCCCCTGCGCATCAAAGTAATCCTTGATGATGCCGTTTTTATAGGCATACAGCATACGCAGATAGCGCTCATCATCCATGGCCAGATTGACATCATTGACGCCGGTCGAGGAAGGAGCAGCGGCGATTACATAGGTATATGGCCGCACCGCCTTGATGCGCTTGTAGCCTTCCATGAGCATTTCAGCATAGAGGCCTACTGCGGCTTCATCGACTTGTCCGCCGGTTTCAACCGCCAAATTCGGCTCATTCCAAATTTCAACTGCCGTCACCATGCCACCATAGCGTTCGACCATATTGGCAACGAAATCCCCAAACGGCTTGGGGTCTTTGGGGATACCATGTGTGGGATGATAGAACTCGGGTGCTTGCACCACACTCAGCATGATTTTGGTGTTGAAGCCAGATGTATCAGCAATGATGCGATCGACCTCATCCCAGTAGTACACCCCTGGCGAGGCTTCGATGTCCTTCCAGTGGATTTGCTGGCGAATCCAGGTAAATCCTGCGATTTCAGACAACGTCATGACACGCACACGATCGGTATAGAACATGTGCGCCACCACGCCGAATTCCGTCTCGTCGATACGTGGATAATTCCCCAACGAGAGCAATTCCGAATCAATTTGACTCGACGTATTCACATCAGCAATCAAGCCACTTTGGCTATCAATGTCTGGCGGTACTACTGTCGGCTCAGGCGCCGCGCTCGCACTCGCACACGACATCAACAGACTACAAATGGCCAGCATCGACCAAAAAACAGATAACTTCATGAGCATATCTCAAGCGTAATATCTTTGGACACAAACACGGCCTGTTGTTGTTGGATTTGTAGGGAATCAACGACACGCAAAAACAACATGCCGTTCGCGATCAAGCGGTACAAACCGTGTTCATCGAAGCCCAATACTGCTACACGATACAACGATGGGCGCAACTCACACGCCGGAATGGTGAAGCGCAACGTATGAACACCTGCAGTGAACTCATGGACGGCTTCATGGATGTAATCACGCTCCCAGACCACGACATTCTCAGAGGCACTCACAAATCGCAACGACATCCGAGCTCGCCATACCGGTTGATCGACCTCGAGTTTGGCCTCTACCACCAACGGCTGGTTGCGATCCCATGCATCATCCACGAGCCCAGACACGATTGCAGTATATGGAATACGCAAACTTGGAGTCGTTGCAATATATGGACCAGACAAGGTATTTGTGGCAGTGGACGCACCGTGAGGTGGCATAGCAACAGTTGCCATATGCTGAGAATATGCCTCGGCCACCTCGTGAATCGAGCCATCTTGATGCACGCGCCCATCTTCGAGCCAAATGCCGCGATCGGTAATCCGCAATATTGCCGAAATACTATGCGCTACCACCAAAATCGTCGTACCGCTTTGTGTGAGTTCAACAATGCGATCAAGGCACTTTTGTTGAAATGCCTGATCACCCACAGACAGACCTTCGTCAGCAATCAAAATATCGGGCTGCACCGCAAAGGCACTCGCAAACGCAAGACGCTGGTACATGCCCGACGAATACACCTTGACCGGCTGATTGATGTAATCCCCGATATCAGCAAATGCACAAATATCAGCAAAAATCGTGTCTACTTCGCTACGGGTCATGCCCATGACGGCCCCGTAGAAGTAGATATTTTCGGCACCAGTCAATTCGGGATGGAAGCCAATCCCCAATTCGAGCAGTGACGCCACACGACCAACCACCTCAATGCTGCCGGAATCTGGCTGCAAAATGCGACTAATCATCTTGAGCAGCGTACTCTTGCCAGCGCCATTTCGTCCGAGCAGCGCAACTTTTTCGCCTGGCCGGATATCAAACGAAATATCATTGATGACCAGCCTAGCAGGGCGTGCTGCCGGGCGACGTTGCCAAAACTTCCAATGTACGGGTTGCACATCGCCAAACGACTTATGTACGTGTGACAAACGAATCGCTGGTTGCATTACAAACGCTCACTTATCGAATCATGGACACGCCGAAACAGCCAATATCCGCAGGCCAATATGACGAGGCCAGTCAACAGTGTACGCAAAATTGACTCTGCCGCGGGAATACCCGGAGTGGGAAGCACCCCGATTTGTGGTAACCCATAGATGACTTCGCGGTAGTATTCCACGATAGACGCCATGGGGTTTACCCAGCGCACCACACGGGCAAACGACTGATTCACGATCGTCAACGAGTATACGATGGGGTTCAAGAAAAACCAGATTTGCAGGAAGATACCAACAAAGTGGATCGTATCGATGAAGTAAATGGCCAATGCCGCTAGTAATAACGCTAACCCTACCAAAAAGATGAGATGCACCAATAAAATCACTGGCAAATAGACAATCGTCCACGGCACACTCCAGGTACCATACGTCAGATAACGAATGAGCACCATGAATATGAAGAGCACCGGCAACGAGAAGACGAAATTGACCATGCTCGTAAACACGCTCGAAATGGGCAGCACCTCACGCGGGAAGTACGCCTGACGCACCAGCGTGGCATTGTCGTGCACACTCCTGACCGCCAGAGCCACCGCTTCGGAAGTAAATAGCCAGGGCAACAGACCAGCAACCACAAATAAGGGGAACATGGGATAGGCGTTGCCTTTGAGGAAGTACCCAAACACTACCCAGTATACCAACAACTGGGCAATGGGCACGATTTGCGTCCACGCAAAGCCCAGTACGCTGTTTTTGTAGCGGATCAACAGGTTCCGTTGCACCAAGTAGACCAACAATACGCGATATCGCCAGATTTCGTTGATGCGATTGACCACATCCACACTGCGATCAAACAAGTACAACAACACCGCCAACGCGATACCTGCCCCAATTGCCCCCATGATGGCCCAGCCAATGTTGCGCGGCAACGATGTAGTCGGTAGCGTTGCACTTTGTGATCGCCACACGACATCTGGTTGGGTGGGGACAAATACGAGTCTGGGGTACGCCACTAGCATTGCCGACTCGAAATCATCAATGGCGGCAATTTTGGCGCGCAAACGCTGTACGACTTCTGCGTCATCATTGCCTGGGATTTCGATGAACGTCAACTCGGCATCACGGTATTCGACGGCACGCAACAAATCATATTGATCGGAAACAGGGAGGAGTTGTAGTGGTGTATAGAGCGAAACAGGCTCGACAGGGCGATTGAAGACAAACACATCACGTCGCAGGAATTCGCGCAACAAGCGAGTCGGCTCATCTGCCGCAGATTCTCCTTGCACTGCCAGCGTGATTTCCCAACCAAGCAGATTCCGCAGAATTTCGCGGCCACCGGCAGCACGAATCGTCAACACCAGCATATCGGCGTATTCATTGGCTATTTGCTGCGAAAAAGCCGCAGAAGTCGCATCAACAGTGACGACAATACCGGCCGCTGTTTGCGTGATTGTCGTAGCAAGCTCTGATTCACCGAACCCCGCGTAACGCGCCGCCATGATGCGATTTGCCTGGTAGCGTACAGCCTCAAAATCGCCATCAAGCACACCATTTGCATCGTATAATTCGGCATATCGCTCGCGGTCAATATCCACGGTCACCGTTGCACGGTAGAGGACCGGTTGTGCATATTGACGTGGCAGAATTATGCCGAGTAGCACCACGATGGCACAACACGCAAACAACACGAAATAGGTCTGTTTTTGACGAAAAACGTTACTCATCTGCTGTGACTCGAATCTTTGCAACGGCACCAGCAGTCAAGTCCAATGTGACCTGCGCAGCCCCTGTAGAGCGATCAGAATAACCATCTGGCAATTGGATGACCACCTGCTGGATGGCCACCGATGCGGGATTACGGACAATCACCGTGTTTTGTGTGGCATCGAAGGTCGTATGCAACTGATCAATCAGTTGTTGGCGGCGGGCAATATCAACAAGTGGGGCAACCCACACATCACCCGTTGATGCCACGGTATCGACCACGCGTTGCCATGCCGCGATTTGCTCAGGCGAAATGACTTCTTCGGTGTGTGCCCAGAAATCAATCATCCCATCGCGAGTACGTATATCGGCGAGCAACGCCAATGCTCCATCGGCACGTGCCACCGTCAGGTAGTAATCGGGGCACACCATGATTTGCTCGTGGCCCGGCAAGGGACGACAACGAGCCTCAGATGCAGACACAATATGATACTGCGGCAATTTGGGGTTCCAACTCGTCCGCGTCAGCGACGTGATGCCGGCCTCAGCAATCCGTGACCACACCTGGTAACTGACCCCGGCACTACTGCTCCAGGGGAAGGCGAGCGAGGTGGCAGGCGCCACAGATTTGGTAGCCGCGACTGCATTCCAAGCTGCCAAATCAGCCATCCATTCGGCTTCGGAAGCATATCCACCATAAAAATGACTGAACGTGTGGCTCTGCAGATCATGGCCGGCATTACGCACCGGATTAATGAGGTCACCAAAATACCAACCAGGATTATCGTGGTACGTGCCATAGGGATCCAGACTAAACCACGGTTGTCGCGCCCAGGTATCGCCACGCCAGCCATTGGCTTGTGACGCCCATGCGAATGTAGGATTATCCATGAAGGTCGCCTGGCACAGATTATCGTCGAGGAAGTTGTACCCGTTCACGTAGTAGGTGGCTGGGAAGTTGTACGGCGCAAACAAGGCCAGTGTAGTAGTCAGCCCTTCACGCATGCGCATACTGCGTATCATGGGGTCAATGCCCGCATTGGGATCATCTACCGACCGTGAATGCACGAGTCCGCCCATGGCGGTTTCCCAATCATACGAAAAAGACACCGCCGCATTGTACCCAGCCGGCCATGGGCGCACATGCACCCGTGCATCCTGATGTGCATGCACATCTTGTAGTTTCCCCCCCACACGTGTGGCGCGCACACGGAACAAGTCGAGATACAGACGATCATCGGATGCGGGTTCAATCTGGATGCGCACACTGGTTGCGTGTGCGGGGGCTCGATCGGTTGCTGCCACAAGACTCCACGGCAAAGTATCGGTGTCGCCCTGCCATGCCCGCACTGACTGCCATGGACTGGTACGCTCAGCGATTACCGTATCACCAGCATACCACCACCAGCGCGTACGCACCGCTGTGGCCGAGCGACTATCCGCGATGGCACGTACTGAAACGCAATACTTTTGATTGGGCTCCACGGTGATTGATGGCAGGCGCAACCACGTGCCAATCCCCACCATGTGGATTGATTTGGCATCAGCATCTAGGCTAAATTCACCCACACGCACACCGGGAGCTCCTGCGAGCCATTCGGCGGGCAGGGTATCAGCTACATCCAAAAGAGCCGTATCGTCTAGCAACACCGGCTGCCAACGTGCTTCACAGTGTTGTTCACGCGTGACCGCCCAAAAGGTCAGCGCCACTATCATGCATGCCACACCCGTCAAAAATATACGTCGCATCATACTGTCTGTACTAACTCATCATGTCGCACTAACGAAGCTGGAATGCCTGTGTCGGGTCGGTCATATTGGAGGTTACTACCTGCTGCCACACCACTGGTGCCCGTACGATGCGATTTATCGATTCATCATAGCGTACCACACCAAAGTCAAATAGTTGGGTTGATTCAGGGCCATTGACCGTATCAACGAGCACTTCTAGCGATTGTGCAGACCCCAACAACGCATCGCCGTCGATGCGTTCGTAGTAGCGGGCAATGGCATCGTGCATAGTCAAGCTCGTCTCAGTAAAGGTAATCACCGACTCCGTATCAATGATCTCGGTTTCGGCACCACGGACAACGATGCCCTCGAGGGGCACAGCCGCTACAGCATCGACGATTGCTTCAGGGGTATACCCAACCCGAATCGTCGTGAAATCCTGCATGAGGGCGGCATCACGCTGATACGTCGGCCCCACAGGATCCCCCAACACCTCTCGACCACCATGTGCTACCCAAAACCGCCAAATCGGCATCGGCATAATGGCATCATCGAGCTCCATGAAGTCGACCACCGGCACGAGTCGCTCAGGGTCTGCCATGACGGCCTTGAGCCCGGCCAAATTGCGCTCAAATTCTGGCTCATCGCCACTTTCGAGCTCGGGGATGATAGCCGGCAAATTAACCCCACGCGCCCAATCGTGCATGCCACCACTAATGTCGTACGCTTCCCAGAAGCGGGCATATTCATAGTCAGCGGCCTCGGCATAGGTTTGCGCCATGGCAATCGCCGTGGCGTCTTCGCACAACGGTGGGAAGACCAAACCGGCTGCTGAATGCAAGAAGATGACTGCTGATTTATCGTACAAAAACGAACGAATGACTCGACTCTCGACTTCAGAATCTGCGTAGTCGCCACCAGTGTTTGAAATCGTGCCATATGCGCCAAACACTTGTTGCGCCCAATCATTGTCACTACAGGCATCAAATGTGGTGTTCATGTTGCGATTCAGGTCGACTCCACGCGCATTTTGACGCACATTCAACTCAACACCATCCGGATTCAAGACAGGGACGATAAACAACGATATTGACGGTGGTACATCTTCGGGGTGATTACGGAACCAATCAATGAGCTGACGACTCAGCACGGCCGTGTTTAATTCGGGGGCACCATGGGTAGCCCCGACGACGACTAAGCGATGTGGTCCCGTACCAAAGCGGTATGCTTCAATTGGTCGCCCTTGCCAACTTTGCCCGATGACGGTTACCGTCACCTGCTGTGCGCTCACTGGCACAACAATCAGGCACATAGCAAGCAGCAGGCTTATCCAAGTCGCTAATTCAAATCGTCGTTGTCGTAGTCGGTACACAGCCAAACCTCATTCACCATAGTTGTCCACCCCGCAGATATTATACCAACATGCACTCCTCAGAAAATGACAACTTATTGACGTTGGCCTCATGGCACAATTCAGCCAGAACTCACGATGAGTATTTGATGAACGGACCACCATGCAGTTGAAAAACGCCACACCTCATTCCACACAAATTCGTCAAAAATGGATTTGACAAGCGCCATATGCGCATGCTATACTTCCATCCGTTGTGAATGACACGGGCGTATAGCTCAGCTGGTTAGAGTGCGATCCTGATAAGATCGAGGTCGGTGGTTCGAGTCCACCTACGCCCACCATCACAACTCATTTTGGGGCAATAGCTCAGTTGGGAGAGCGACTGCTTTGCACGCAGTAGGTCCGGGGTTCGAATCCCCGTTGCTCCACCAATCACAGGCACACACACCTCTTGGGTGTGTGTATTTGTTTATCCTGCCTATACTCGGGTCATTCCATGCATCATCCACGCATTATGCAACCCCTCAAAATCATGCTCTACGGTGTGCTCATCCTATTGAGTTTTTTTGCGCAAATCCGTAGTACCCACGATGGAGGAGTGTCGTATCTTCGTCTAGCACCCAATTCTGTAAAAGGGTGGTACAAGGTCGAACAGTCCGACACTATTCCCAGTTCGCGAGGGGTCATTTCTGCACAATATCAATGGACATATGACCAGGCATCACTGAATATTTGGCCGATTCCAGCTGGTATGCGACTCTTTTCGATCACATACCTTGCCCCCTTCGGCAACGTTGATATATTCCAAAATGAAGTCCACATTGCGCAGCTGACACAAACCCCACACGTACGCACGAGTCAGATTCTCCTACCAAGTGATTCGCGATTTGATATCACCTTCGTCCAACAATCTGCACAACGGATAGACAATCGCATACTCGGATTTATGATGTTGCAGATGCAATGGTATGCCGTAGACGTGCGCGAAGGTATCACACTCCAACTCTTGTGGCGCGTCCTTTCCGGTATCCCGCTGACCACACTCGTATTTTTATGCCTAGGGTGGTTGTATACACGCCTGACGTGGCAACGCCTCGTGATGACAGCACTACCGCTCGCCTGCACGCTGGTCGTTGCGACGCAATCAGGGTGGCATGCTATTGCAATGCAGCCACTATGGCAATTTGTGGGATGCGCCGGTGTACTCGGCATCATCATTGATCGGGTGATACGGCGCTTTGGATTTCAGGGATCTGCATCATGGTTGCTGGCAATATGGGTTGTTTCAACAGTACTTCTATTCACCCCTGATGTTCAAGGTGACGGAGTGGGGTATTATGCGTACATTCGGTCTGCATTCATCGATGGTGACTTACAGTTCGCCAATGAGTTCAATGCTTCGCTATCTCCATTTGCGTTTGTCCCAAATTACCCCATCTATGAGCCTACCGGCTACACGATTAATCCATGGAGTATTGGTCCTGCATTACTACAAGTACCATTTTGGATTATTGGTCATGGCGTTGCTTGGCTAACGAATGTCATCGATGTAACCACTTGGCGTATCAACGGGTATTCAGCACCATTTGTCACCATGGTGGGGTTGAGTAGTGTCGTTGCTGGCCTGGTGAGCATCTTCGGGATGTACTACCTGCTCAGGCGGCAGTTCTCGCAATCTATCTCCGTCTTTAGCACGGCTTTTATGTTTTTGGCGAGTAATTTACTGTATTACGCCCAAATCAACAA
>VFQT010003741.1_pt1 | contig 13522 bp, 17 predicted proteins | sample 3512381 | NCBI WGS metagenome assembly VFQT01 (sample SAMN10412376, study PRJNA504923) | tailings metagenome | isolation source: Relicate 2 Philex TSF3 active mining site | place: Philippines: Tuba, Benguet | collected 2017-08-29 | reverse complement strand
GGGCGGCCTATGCCCGCCAGGTGTCGCAGGTGGCGGGCGTGGAGGCCGTGGTGGCCCCGGCGGGCGTGTTCACCGGCGGGCAGCGGGTGGGCCCCGCGCCCAACGCGGATGCGCTCACGAGCGCGGGGGGCGCCCAGCGCATCGTGGCCACCAGCTCCATCGTGCCCGGCACCGGGGAGGCGCGTGGCCAGGTGGGCGACATCCGCGACATCAACGGCGCCGCGCTCGTGGGAGGCGCCGCCGCGGAGGACGCCGACACCATCGACGCCATCGCGGGCGCCCTGCCCGCGGTCATCACGTGGGTGGTGCTGAGCGTGCTGGTGCTCCTGTTCCTCTACACCGGCAGCGTGCTGCTGCCGATCAAGGCCGTGGTGATGAACTTCCTCGGCCTTGCGGCCACCCTGGGAATCCTCGTGTGGATCTTCCAGGAGGGCTACCTCACCTGGCTGGTGGGCGGCTTCACCGTCACGGGCACGGTGGATACCTCGATGGTGGTGCTCACCGCCATCGTGGCCTTCGCCCTGGCCATGGACTACGAGCTGTTCCTCATCTCGCGCATCCGCGAGGAATGGCTGCGCACCGGCGACAACGAGGCCTCCGTGGCGTTCGGGATGCAGCGGTCAGGCCGCATCGTCACCGCCGCGGCCATCCTGATCGCGGTGGTGTTCGGCGCCTTCATCACGTCCAGCGTGACCAACATCAAGTTGCTGGGCCTGGGCGTGGCGGTGGCCATCCTGATCGATGCCACCATCATCCGCGGCGTCATCGTGCCGGCGTTCATGCGGATCGCCGGCAAGTGGAACTGGTGGGCGCCGGCCTGGCTCCGCAAGGTCCACGACAAGGTGGGCCTCACGGACTGACGCGGCAGGCCCTCAGGCCAATCCCAGGTGCACGCGCAAGGCGTCGTCCACGGCCCGCGAGAGGTCGTCGGGCAGTGTCCCGACCACGCGACCCACGCGTGCCACATCGACGGAGCGCACCTGCTCGGCCTGGGCCTTGGAGTCACCCGGCAGGCCGGTGCGCTCGGCCGGGAGGAGGGCCTGGAAGCGGTACACGCGTGAGGTGCTCGACGTGAGCGGTACCACGGTCACCGTGCCCCTCCCCAGGTCGTCCGCCATGCGGTTGGCACCGTCATTCGAGACGATCACCGCGGGGCGTCGCTTGCGGGCTTCGGCGCCGCGAGCGGGGTCGAACTCCACGATGCGGATCTCGCCGCGCCTCACCTACGCACCTGTGAGGCCGTCGCCCGACGCCGAATCCCAGAGCGGGCCCTCCGCCTCGTCCCATTCGGCCCACGCCTGGGCGTAGTCATGGGCCAGGTGCTGGTCGCGCAGGAGGGCCACCGCCTGTTGCAGCACGGATGAGCGCGACGTGCCCCGTTCAGCAGCAAGCTGGTCGAGCAGGTGGATGTCGTCGTCGGGCAGGCTCACGCTGACCTTCATACCACTTACGGTACTACCAGAGTGCTACCGAAGTACTACCGATGTGACGAAAGCGATCCGGGGCGTCCGGCTATCGGCTGAGCGTGATGACGGTGGGGTAGTGGTAGTAGCTGGACGTGCCGGGGCACTCGACGGTGATCCTCAGGCCCCCGTACTTCTCCACCTCGGTCGTCTGCGAGTGGTTGTACGCGCAGCGGCCGGCGTCGGTGGCACCCCACTGCACCCAGTCACCGCCGATGAACTTGCCCTTCTTGTTCTCGGGCAGGTAGGGGGACAGGCTCACCTCCACGGGGGCGGAGAACGGGGCGGGCTCCGGGTAGTTCACCTGCCGCGCGGGCTGGAACCCCACCACCAGGCGCGCGGCCGCCGCGGTGGGCTTGGCCAGCTGCATGCACCCCTGGGTGATGGCCTGGAACATGGAGGGCGTCGCCTCGCTCAGCCGGTGGCCCTGGAGCGATTCGGGGCTCACCACCCAGTGCGCGGGGTCACCTTGGTTGATGGTGATGTGCATGGGGCCGGGGAACCGGTTCACCACCTTCAGCCCGCCGTAGCCCCAGCCATCGGGGCAGTCGATCTCGCGCATCTCACCGGCGGCCTGGCGCGTGGTGCCGGGGGTGCCGGTGGTGCCCGTGGCTTCTGCCGGGGCCCGGGTGGTGTCCTGCGCGGCGCTGTCGCCGCCGCATGACGCCAGCAGCACGGTGGCGGCCGCCAGGGCGATGCCCATGCCGACGGGCGTCCATCGGGGGGTGGTGTCCATGCCGGAGAAGGTACTCCGCCCATCGAGTTGCCGCGGGGAGTGATCCGATCCGGCCCGGCGGACGTATCACGGTCGAACGGCTCGCGTGGAGCGGGCCCCGACCGAAGGAGCACCACCCGTGAAGATCCGCACCCGCATGGTTCCCGCCGCCGCCGTGATGGCCGCCGCCGCCGTTGCCGCTGCCCCCGCCGTGGCAGCGCACCACTCGTCCACTCCTGCCAAGCCCAAGCAGAACATCGTGCAGGTGGCATCCAGCAATCCGCAGTTCTCCACGCTCGTCTCGCTCATCAAGGAGGCCGGCCTGGTGAGCGCGCTGTCCGCCAAGGGCCCGTACACGGTGTTCGCGCCCACCAACGCGGCGTTCAAGAAGGTGCCGGCGGCCACGCTGGCGCAGCTCAAGGCCAACCCCGACCAGCTGAAGGCCGTGCTCACCTACCACGTGCTGCCCAAGCAGGTGCTGGCCGCGCAGGTGGTCAAGCTGAACGCCGCCAAGACGCTCGAGGGCAGCGGCATCAAGATCCGCACGCGCAACGGGGTGGTGCGCATCAATAACAACGCCCGCGTCACGGCCACCAACGTCATGGCCAGCAACGGCGTGATCCACGTGATCAACAACGTGCTCATCCCGCCGACCAGGTAGGCAGGGGGACGGTCGATCACCATGTCCGGCGCGCAGGCACTCGCAGCGGTTTCCGCGGGAACGCTTGCGCGCCGGGCGGGTGCGGCCCGCGTCTACGATCACCCCGTGGTCGTGGATCCGCTCGACGTCGTCGATCCCGCCGCCGCGGATGCGGCGCTCATCAGCGCGATGGCCGCCGGCGACCAGGAGGCGCTTCGCAGCCTCTACGACCGCTACGGCCGCATGCTCCACGCCATCGCGGTGCGCATCACCGGCGATGGCCACGCTGCCGAGGAGTGCACGCAGGATGCCTTCATGTCGGCATGGCGATCGGCGCACGCGTTCGACCCCGCGCGGTCGCGGCCAAGCACATGGCTGTGCGCCATCGTGCGTAACAGGGCGCTGGACGCCGCCCGTGCGCAGGCCAGGCGCCCGGTTCCACATGATGCAATAGAGCCCGACGGCAGGGCGCCCGACACCGCCGACCTGGTGGAGGATGCCGACGCCGCCGTGCAGGTGGCCGAGGCCATGGCCAAGTTGCCGCCCGCGCAGTTCGACGTGTTGCAGCTCTCGTACTTCGATGGACTCTCGCAGTCGCAGATCGCCGAGAGGCTCCAGTTGCCCCTCGGCACCGTGAAGAGCCGCATGCGCCTGGCGATGGAGCGCATGCGGGAAGTCGCCAGGGACCTCGGCCTGGAGGCGTGACCAGATGAACACCGACGACCACATGACCCCTGACGACCAGGACACCCTGCGCGCCCTGGGCAGTGCGCTGCCGCGGGTGGCGCCGCCGGCCGACATGGCCGATCGCATCAGCGCCGCCGCCGCGGGCGAGCCCCGCGCGCAGGTGATCCCCATCCAGCAGGCACGCAGTTGGCGCCGTCGCACGGTGGTGGCCTCCCTGGCCGCCGCGGCGTGCGCCGCCGCCCTGGCGGTGGGGGTGACCCTGTCGGTCACCGGCACGTCAGGCCCGGACGCGCCGCTCACGGCCAGCGCGGCGGTGGTGGCCGTGCAGGGCACGGATTCGGTCGCGGGCACGGCGTCGCTCTACGGGGCGGATGCCCCGGGCGGGCAGGTGCAGGTGGCGCTGCGCGATGTACCCGCCCCGCCCGCCGGCCACCACTACGAGGTGTGGGTGCTGGAGAAGGGCTCCGACGAGATGACCTCGGTGGGGTCGTTCACGCCCACCTCGTCCGACGTGGACCTCACGTTGCCGCTGCCCAACCCCGCCGACTACGCCGCGGTGGACATCTCGGTGGAGCCCAACGGCGGGCCTCCCGCCCACTCGGGCACGAGCCTGGCGGGCGGGAAGTTCCGCGCCTGATGCCCCTCGACGGCATCCCCCTCGGTCGCGCCGCGCAGGAGCTCCTGTTCCTCGAGGCCCGCAGCGCCAACAGCTTCACCGACGATCCCGTCACGGACGATCAGCTGCAGGCCATCTGGGACCTGATGAAGTGGGCGCCCACCTCGGGCAACACCAACCCGCTGCGCATCCTGTTCCTGCGCTCGCCCGAGGCCCGGGAGCGCCTGGTGCGCCACATGGCCGAGGGCAACCAGCAGAAGACGCGCACCGCGCCCATGACCGCGCTGCTGGCCGCCGATCGTGATTTCCACGAGTTCGTGCCGCAGCTGTTCCCCGATCGGGCCGAGCAGGCGGAGTGGTATGCCCAGATGGACGGCCGGGCGGAGATGGCCTACTTCAACGCCACGCTGCAGGCGGCCTACTTCATCATCGCCGTGCGGGCCGTGGGGCTGGCGGCCGGCCCCATGAGCGGGTTCGACTACCCGGCCATGGACGGCGAGTTCTTCCCCGATGGGCGTCATGCCTCTGTGCTGGTGGTGAACATGGGCCAGCCGGGCCCGGATGCGTGGTTCCCGCGCCTCCCCCGGTTGGATTTCGCCCAGGCTGTAACAGTGCTGTGAGTGTTTTTCCCGCGTAGAGCGCCCTTACGCCATAAGTTCACAAGTGAGGGATGTCCCTGCCGGAACCCCCATCGGAATGGGAAATGTTGCGTCACGCGACACGGATTCGTGGGAAAACCGGCACCGAAACACGTTGCGCTCCGCGGATGGGCTGCCTAGGTTGATCCCAGCGTGTGCGTCACCAACGGCGCTGAGTACCCGCGTCGGCACGTAGTCCTCGTAGGCGAGTAGGAGCCCTTAGCTATCGCGGCACGTCACTTCGTGAGGATCCCCTTCGTGCGCTCTCGCGCCGCCGCAATCCTCATCGGCCTGTCGCTCCCGCTCGCTGCAGGGGGCCTGGCATCAGCCACGCCCCTCCCGGATGCCCTCCCGGGCACCACCACGGCGCCGTCCGCGGCTCCGTCCCAGGCTCCCGCCGCTGGCTCCCCCGCCGCCGCGGCGCCCGTCACCCCGCCGGCGCCCGTGTCGCTCATCACGTCCAAGACGCGCTCGTCGTTCGTCAAGCAGTTCCAGGTACGCCTGCGCGCCAAGGGCGAGCGCATCAAGGTGACCGGTCGCTTCGACAAGGCCACCGAGGCCGCCACCCGCCGCCTGCAGAAGAAGATGGGCCTGCCGCCCAACGGCCTGGTGGACGCCTCGTTCCTCACCTCCATCGGCATCAAGATGCGCGGCGTGGCGGGGTCAGACGCGCCGCTGCCCAACCCGGCCGCCAATGCCGCCGTGGTCCCGGAGCTCATGAAGCACATCGGGGTTCCCTACCGCTGGGGTGGCGCCACGCCGGCCGGCTTCGACTGCTCGGGCCTCACGATGTTCTCCTACAAGGCCATCGGCAAGTCCATCCCCCGCACCACGTGGGACCTCTGGGCCGCCTTCCCCAAGGTGCCGTTCGACCAGCTCGCGCCCGGCGACATGGTGTTCTTCAGCAACCTGGGCCATATGGGCGTGTACATCGGTGACGGCAACTTCATCCACGCCCCGCGCACGGGCGAGTTCGTCCGCGTGCAGGCGCTGGGCACCCGTCTCCACAACTACGTGGGTGCCGTCCGCCCGTAGCGCTGTGCCGCCGTGGTACCGAAGTAGTACCATTTCGCCATGGCGATCAACGTTCGCTTGACGGATGAGGAAGAGGCCGTCCTCGATGCCCTCGCGCGGCGCTCGGGGAGGTCCAAGAACGACGTCATCCGCATGGCCCTCGTCGAGAAGGCCGTACGCGATGGCCACCGCGCTGACGTGGAGGCGTCGCTTGACTGGGCGCTGGATCGCTACGGCGACGTGGTGCGGCGGCTCGGGGAAGCCTGACGCCCGTCGTCCTCCTCGACCATGAGGACCTCCTGCGCATCGCCGACCGGATGGGCTTGGCGGTGCGTGATACCGGCTTGCTGGCGGCAGCGGCTGCGCGACCCAGGGCATCCGCCTTCGGTGACGAGGCCTACCCCGGCCTCATGCCAAAGGCAGCGGCCGTCATGGAGTCCATCGTCTGGTCGCACCCCCTGGTCGACGGCAACACGCGGCTCGGCTGGGTGGCGCTCGTCCTGACGCTCGACCTCAACGGCGTGCGCCTGGATGCCCCGGATGATGAGGCCGTGGAACTCACCATCGCGGTGGCCGCCGGCGAGGCCGGGCTGGGGGAGATCACCTCGGCGGTCGAGCGCTGGATGTTGCCGCTGCAACGCCCGTCTCACTGAACGGGACTAGCATCCCGCCCCCCATGGATGCGCTCCGGCGGACAAAGATCGTGGCCACGCTCGGCCCGGCGACCGATGACCAGGCCACGCTGGTGGCCATGATGCGCGCCGGGGTGGATGGCGTGCGCATCAATTGCTCGCACGGCACGCGCAACGACTTCATCCGCCGTGCCTGGCAGGCACGCGATGCCGCGGCCACCGCGGGGCGGCACGTGGCGATCATGTTCGACCTGCAGGGGCCCAAGATCCGCCTGCATGAGTCGTCGCGCAGGGCCGACCTGGACCAGGGCGACACCGTGCGGATCGTGGGCGATCCCAAGGCGTCGGGGGCCACCGGCGCGCTGGTGGTGGACTGGCCCGGCGTGGTGGAGGCCGCGGACCCCGGCACCTCCGAGCTGGTCATCGGCGACGGCGCCCCGCGCATCGCCATCGCCGAGCGCACCAAGGGCGCGCTCATGGGCACGTGCGTCATCCCGGGCACCGCGCTGCCGCGCAAGGGCGCCTTCCTCACGCACGCCCAGGTGCGCAGCATGGCGCTCACCGACAAGGACCGCGAAGACGTGCGCACGGCGCTGGACGCCGGTGCCGACTTCATCGCGCTGTCGTTCGTGAACGGCGCCGACGACATCCGCGAATTGCGTGGGGAGATCCTGGGGTCGTCCGCGCGCATCATCGCCAAGATCGAGACGCTGTCGGCCATCCAACACCTCGACGAGATCGTGGACGCCGCGGATGCCGTGATGGTGGCGCGCGGCGACCTGGGCGTGGAGGCCGGGGTGTCGCGGGTGCCCTTGCTCCAGAAGCAGATCATCCAGGCGGCGAATGACCGCGGCAAGATGGTGATCACCGCCACGCAGATGCTGGAGTCGATGATCGACGCGCCCGAGCCCACGCGGGCAGAGGCATCGGACGTGGCCAACGCGGTGATCGACGGCACCTCATGCGTGATGCTGTCGGGCGAGACCGCCGTGGGGCGCTACCCCATCGAGACGATCCAGCAGATGGCGGCCATCGCCCTGGACGCCCAGGACGGGGTGACCCCCATCGTGGTGGAGGGTGGCTTCGCTTCAGCCGATGGCCGCACCACCGCGGAGTCGGTCATGCACGCGGCCGTGCTGCTGGCGCGCGAGATCAAGGCGTCAGCCCTGGTCATCCCGACGGCTACCGGTGGATCGGTGCGCGCTGCCGCCCGGTTCCGTCCCCGTCGGCCCATCCTGGCGCTGTGCAGCGATGGCGAGGTGGCGCGTCAGCTGGCGCTGGAGTGGGGGGTCATCCCCGAGCCGCTGCACCAGCGGCCGGAGGAGCCCATCGAGGCCCTGGTGGAGCGCTGCCTCATGCGCGCCCAGCGGCGCCTCAACCTGCCCGATGGCGCCCGCGTGGTGCTGACCAGCGGCCCGCAGGTGGCCACCCCGGGCGCCACCAGCCTCATCGCCGTGCACCGCCTGGGCTCCGCCGGCTAGGAGGGGGCAGTCCCGGCCGGGGCCCTGCCCCTAGTGGGTGCCGGTGACGTTCAGCACGATCACGCCGCCCACGATCATGGCGATGCCGAAGATGCGCGCGAACGTGGCGGGGTCATCGAACACCCAGATGCCGAGGGCGGCCGTGCCCGCCGCGCCGATGCCGGTCCACACCGCGTATGCGGTTCCGATGGGCAGGTAGCGCAGCGCCCACGACAGCATCCCGAAGCTCAGGATCGCGCAGATGGCGAACCCGATGGTGGGCCAGATGCGCGTGAAGGTGTTGGAGAGCTTGAGCAGGGTCGCGAACGCGACCTCGAAGAAGCCCGCGACGATGACGAGGAGCCAGGGCATGCCGGGTGGGATGTACCAGCCCGAGGGGTGACGATGCCCTGCTCCGGGAGTAGCGTGCCGCCCCATGCCATTCGACGTCCGTCGCCTCGTGGCCGATCGCCTCGGCGAGAACTACGAGCTCCATGAGCGCCACGTCAACCCCACGCTCGTGGATGTGTTCCGCACCATCGGCTTCGACCGGGTGTACGCGCGTGGCGAGGGGGCCTACCTGTGGGATGACAGGGGCGACCAGTACCTGGACATGCTCGGCGGCTTCGGCGTGGCCGCGATCGGCCGCAACAACCCCGTGGTGGCCGCCGCCCTGCGTGACGTGCTGGACATGGACCTGCCCAACATGGTGCAGATGGACTGCGCGCTGCTGTCGGGCCTGCTTGCCGAGGCCCTGGTCCAGCGCACGCCGCCACACCTGGACGCGGTGTACTTCTGCAACTCGGGCACCGAGTCGGTGGAGGCATCGCTCAAGTTCGCGCGCGCCGCCACCGGCCGCGACAGGTTCGTGCACTTCCGCGGCGGCTGGCACGGCCTCACCATGGGGTCGCTGTCGGTGATGGGCGGGGAGGAGTTCCGCGAGGGGTTCGGCCACCTCCTGCCGGCGGATGAGGTGGAGCCGGGCGACCTGGAGCACGTGGAGCGCCTGCTGGCCCGCGAGGACGTGGCCGCGGTGATCGTGGAGTGCCTGCCCGGCCACACGGTGAAGCTGCCCCCCGCCGGCTTCCTGGCCCGCGTGCAGCAGCTGTGCCGCGACCACGGCACGCTGCTGGTCTGCGACGAGGTGGCCACCGGCTATGGCCGCACGGGCACCATGTTCGCGTTCGAGCACTTCGGGCTGGAGCCCGACATCATCGCCACCAGCAAGGCCCTGTCCGGGGGCTACGTGCCCGTGGCCGCCACCATCTGCCGGCGCCAGGTGTACCAGGCGGTGTTCAGCAGCCTGGAGCGCGCATGGGTTCACTCATCCAGCTTCGGGCGCAACAACCTGGCCATGGCCGCGGGGCTTGCCACCCTCAGCGTGATCGACGACGCCCACATGCTGCGACGGTCAGCGGAGCAGGGCGCCAAGCTGCGCGACGGCATCAATGCCCTGGCGGGCCGCCACGAGGTGCTGAAGGAGGCGCGCGGCGTGGGCTGCCTCGTCGCCATCGAGCTGCAGCGGCCCAGCGCCACCACCCGGCGCCTGGCATGGGACGCCGTGCACGCCATGCACCCCGGCCTCTACCCCCAGATGGTGGTGATGCCCGTGCTGGACCGCCACCGCGTCCTCACGCAGGTCACCGGCCGCGCCGATCCCATCATCCGGCTCATGCCGCCGTTCGTGATCTCCGATGACGACATCCGGTGGTTCGTGGACGCGCTGGACGACGTGCTGGCCCGCAGCCACCGCGTGGCGGCGCCGCTGGCGGGCATGGGGCGAAGCGCCCTCAAGGTGACCCTCAGCGGGCGCCGGCGCCAGCGGGACTGACCCCCGCCCCGCCGGGGAACGATCCCACCTGGCGCAGGCAGTGCCGGGCCACCTGGGCGCCCCTCTCGCACGCCTGCATGATGTCCGCGCCCTCGTCCAGCGCCATCAGCACGCCTGCGGCGAACGAGTCGCCGGCCCCGCAGGTGTCGGCCAGCTCATCCGCCGGCAGCGGCGTCACCTCATAGGTGCGCCAGCCGGTGCCGCGCTCCCACACCCGGCCACCCCGGGCGCCGTCGGTGAGGATGCACCAGCGCGCGCCCGTGGCATCGAGGTCTGCCTCGCTCGCGCCCGCGGGGTTCTCGCTGGCCGACCCGATATAGAGGTCCCACTGGTGGCCGGCCGCGGCGTCCTCCTCGAGCGCGCGGGCGTCGGTGGCCCGCACGCTGCCGTGCGCCGCCGCCGCCACCCGCAGCTCGGTGTGCCGCCAGGCCGACCACGTGATGCCGGTGTCCTCCGTACCGATCACGTCCAGGATCTCCTGGTCGCGGGGCGGGTGCAGGTGCCCGGTGTAGATGGTGCGCTCGCCGCCCTTGGGCACCAGCACCAGGGCCCGCGCGGTGCGCTGGCAGGGCACCCAGTCCACGTGCAGGCCCACGCCCTCGCAGGCCGCGGCCAACATGTCGCCCTCGCTGTCGGCTCCACGGGTGGTGACCAGCCGCACGTTGGCGCCCTCGCGCGCCAGCCACGCCGCGGTGTTCATGGCCCCGCCGCCCGGGCTCTCACGCACCACCTGCCCGCGCACCTTCTCTCCCTCGGCGGCCAGGTGCGGCACGCGCATCAGCACATCCAGGTACGACGGTCCGGTAATGGTGATCACGCGCCCATCGTAGGCCGTCTGCGCGCCCGTGGGCGGTGATCGCGTGCGAGGAGTAGGAACTCCCCGTGGGAGCGTCATCGCCCAACGACCCCGCCGCCTCGTTCCAGCGCAGCGCGCGGGCATACGAGCAGCTGGTGGCGCTGAACCAGGCCGGGTCGCGCCGGCTGGTGCGGTCGCTGCCGGAGGGACCGTTCGCGCGGGTGCTGGACGTGGGCTGCGGCACCGGGTTCGCCACCATGGAGGTGGTTGCCGGTGGCGGCGTGGAGCAGGTGATCGGCGTCGACTCATCACCCGCCATGCTCGAGGTGCTCGGCGAACACCTGGCCGCGCACCCGGGGATCAGCGCCGACCTGCGCGCGGCCACCGCCGACTCCACCGGCGCGCCGGACCGGTGGGCGGACCTGGTGCTGTGCACCATGGCCCTGCACTGGTTCCCCGATCGCCCCGCGGCCATCGCCGAGATGGCCCGCGCCCTGGCCCCCGGCGGCGTGCTGGGCATCCTGGCTCCCGGCGAGGGGCACGACCGCCCCACCGTGGACATCCTGCGCGCCACGGGCGACCCGCTGGTGGCGCGCCTTGCCGAGTCGATCGTGGGCAATGAGATCCCGGTGGGGTGGCTGGACCACCAACTGCGCCAGGCGGCCCTGGAGCCCATCGACGTATGGGCCGAGACCCGCGAGCGCGCCGTGCCGTCCGATGCCCTGGCGGATCGCATGGACGCGGTGGCCACCCACCTGTGGGCGGACCTGCCGGAGGACGAGCAGGCGGACGTGCTGGCCCGCGTGCGGCAGGTGTTCCGTGACGCCGCCGACCCGGACGGCCTCTACCGCTACCGGTTCGTGAAGACCTTCGCTACCGCGCGGCGTCCCCGAACAGGTCCCGCGCGATGACGATGCGCTGGATCTGGCTGGTGCCCTCGTAGAGCTCGGTGATCTTGGCGTCGCGGTAGAGCCGCTCGGCGTCGTACTCGGCCGAGTAGCCGTAGCCCCCCAGCGTCTGCACTGCCACGTCGGCGGCCTTCACCGCCACCGATGACGCGAAGAGCTTGGCCTTGGCCCCCGCCGCGCCGTGCGGCTGGCCGGCATCGCGCAGCGCGGCGGCGTGCAGGGTGAGCAGCCGGGCGGCATCCAGCTGGGCGGCCACGTCCGCCACCGGGAACTGCACGCCCTGGAACCGGGCGATGGGCCCGCCAAAGGCCTCGCGGTCGGTGGCGTACCGCACCGCGAGGTCCAGCGCGGCCTGCGCGATGCCGCACGCCTGGGCCGCCACCGTGATGCGCCCGCCGTCCAGCGTGGCCAGCGCCAGCTTGAGGCCCTCGCCCTCTGCGCCCAGCATGGCGTCCGGGCCCACGCGCAGCTGGTCGAACGACAGCCCCACGGTGGATGAGGTGTGCAGCCCCAGCTTGGGGATCTCCGGGCCCACCTCCAGCCCCGGCCCGGGACCGGTGATGAACGCGCTCACGCCCTTGGCGCCATCGCCCCCGGTGCGCGCGAACACCACGAAGACCTCGGCGAACCCGCCGTTGCTGATCCACTGCTTGGCGCCCGAGATGTGCCAGCCGTCATCCGTGGCCACCGCCCGGGTGCGAAGCGCGGCGGTGTCGGACCCGGCATCGGGCTCGGTCAGCGCGTAGCAGCCGAACACCTGGCCGGTGGCCAGGCGTGGCAGCCACTCCTGCTTCTGCGCCTCGGTCCCGGCGCGCAGCAGCGGTGCGGCCACCAGGCCGTTCTGCACCGCCACGGCCACTGCCGTGCCGGCGTCGGCGCGCGCGAGCTCCTCCACCACCAGGCATAGCGAGGTGGCGTCCAGTCCCGGCCCGCCGTACTGCTGGGGCACCGATGGCGTGAGCAGCCCCAGTTCGCCCATGCGGCGCAGCAGGTCCATGGGCACGTGGTGGGCCGCGTTCCACTCGGCCGCGCGCGGCGCGATCTCGCCCGCCGCGAACTCGCGCGCCAGGGCCTGCACCTCGCGGTGGTCATCGGAGAGGGTCAGCACCGGCCAAGTATCCCGCACACCCGCACGGTGGGCCGTCGTCCACGCCGCATGGCACATTTCCGCGCATGGGAAAATTCAAGGAGTTCGTTCCGGTCGTCGGTGCCCTCGTCATCGTCGCCCTGTGTGCCCTCATCCCGCTCGGGGTGGGGCTGGGTGATGACGGGCTCTCCGACGTGAGGTCAACCACCGCGGCCCTCGCCACCACCAATGTCGAGGGGCAGAGCCTCCAAGCCACGGTGAATGAGCAGCAGCAGGCCCTCACCGAGGCCATCGTGGCCGCATCGGAGGATGGCAAGAAGCCTGCGGAGATCGCCAAGGCGGTGTTCGCCACGGGTGCCGGCACGCTGGTGCAGGCCGAGGCCCAGGCGCTGCAGGGCGTGCAGCAGATCATCGCCCAGGCCAAGGCCCAGGCGCAGCCGCCCGCTCGGCCCTAGGGGGCTGACCTCCAGGACGACGAAGGGGGCCCATGCGGGCCCCCTTCGTGCGTTCGCCTTCCCGCGGTGCCGCTACGCCTTGCGCGGCGGCTTGCCGTCGTGGTCGCACAGCTCGGGGTGCCAACGGTGGAAGTGGTTGGCGTGCTGCCCGCTGTACGACCCCTCGGGGTAGTACTTGTCGTAGAAGTCGGTGTCGATGTGCTGCACCTGGGTGGTGAGCCGCTGGAACATGGGGTCCATGGCCACCGGGAACCGGCCGTAGGTGTCGTAGGCGTACTGGCAGTAGGCCTTCACCATCTCCACGGTCTCGTCGTGCGGGCGCGGGATGGCGCCCGTGAAGGCCTCGTTCATCGACTCGGTCTTGTAGGGCTTGCTCACCTCGGGGTCCATCGCGCCCCACTTCATGGCCATGAAGGCGTCCACGGCCTCGCCCATGTCCTTGTAGTACGGCGGCACGTAGGCCTCGAAGTAGCCGTCGCGGCCCACGGCGTAGGTGTTGCCCTGGTTGTCCTCGTTGAACCGGAAGCCCAGGCCCAGCACGTCGCCGCCGCCCATCACGAACTTGGGCAGGTAGCCGGTG
>VFQT010003740.1_pt1 | contig 13523 bp, 7 predicted proteins | sample 3512381 | NCBI WGS metagenome assembly VFQT01 (sample SAMN10412376, study PRJNA504923) | tailings metagenome | isolation source: Relicate 2 Philex TSF3 active mining site | place: Philippines: Tuba, Benguet | collected 2017-08-29 | reverse complement strand
CTCCCATCGTCTAGTGGCCTAGGACACCACCCTCTCAAGGTGGCGGCACGGGTTCAAATCCCGTTGGGAGTGCCAGTTCTGTCTCGCTACACGTTTGACCATGCCGGAGAACGGTTTTGGTTGCGTTGTGACAATTCTAGTCGCAACACCCGTCAACTAGTTTTAGTTGCAGAGTGGTGTCCAATTATCAATTTTTTCTAGACGAAATGGGGAATGCATGAAGGCCGAGGGGTTGACGCCGCTGCAGATACTTCAGCAGGCACAGCGGCTTATGATGCCCCTGTTTCAGCGCCCATATGTGTGGGGCAAAGAGGCGCAGTGGGAGCCCTTGTGGGATGACATCGTCAGAATGGCGGATTCTCTTCGGCCGGAGGTGGTCGTTCCTCCTAAGCCTCACTTCCTTGGCGCGGTCGTGCTGCAGCAGCGGCTCGTCTCCATCCAGTCATTGCCGCAACGGTGGGTCATTGACGGCCAGCAAAGATTGACGACTCTCCAAATAATAATTGATGCCGTTCAGGCGTGCATGGAAGAGAATGGACTCTCCAGTCCTGCAGTCCGCCTCAGGGACCTCATCGAAAACAAGGAGCAGTACTGTCGAGAGGTCGACGATGCCTTCAAGCTGTGGCCCACAAATCGAGACCGAGATGCATTTCGAGAGGTGATGGGGGCCAAGCCTCCAGTGAACTACGCACAGCTCCAGAACAGGAACGAGAGAATCGTTCAAGCCCATAAGTTCTTCAGTGAATCAGCGCGTCACTACCTCCAGATTGATGACCCAATGCTCAGGGCCCGACGAGCAGACGCTCTCGAGACGGCAATTACCCAGCTGTTGAAACTCGTGGTCATCGACCTTGATGCAGATGAAGATGCCCAAGAGATTTTTGAGACGCTGAACTCGCGGGGGGTCAAGCTTTCCTCGGCCGACCTCATCAAGAACCTCATCTTTCAAAGGCTCGAAGACGAGTCGGCAAATTCGGAGCAGGCTTACGAAAAGTATTGGAAGCGGTTCGAAACCGCATTCTGGGAAACCGAGATAACGGCGGGCCGCTTGAAACACCCCAGAACCGCTGTCTTCTTGAATCACTTTCTAATCGCACGTACCGGCCAAGTGGTCACCGCCGGTGAGGTGTTCTACCGATTCAAGGAGTATCTCGCCGACTCTGGAAAGACGACTCTGCAGTTGTTGAAGGAGATTCACGACATCGCTGAGGTGTACGAGAAGTGCGTCGAACGCGCTGAGAAAGACGGGAATGACCTCAAACCGATAGAGCTGTTCGTCTATCGGACCCAGGTGATGGACGTTGAGGTTGTCAAGTCAATACTTATTCATCTGCTGGACCCATCGCTGGCTGCCATCAATGAGGATGATGTCATTCAAGCGTTGACGCATGTGGAGAGCTGGCTTGTTCGACGTGCCTTGATGCGCGCGACCACCAAGGGCTACAACCGCTTCATTGCCCAGATTGTTACCGAACTTCTCAATTGTCAAAGAGCAGATGCTGCAGTGACAATTGAGAGATTTCTTGCAATACAGACAGCTGAGTCTTCGTACTGGCCGGATGATTCGCAGATTGAACGTCACCTGTCAGACTTCCGTCTCTATCGAATGTTGCCACGTGGTCGCACGCGCATGATTCTCGAAGCGTTGGAAGACCAGCTTCGAGGCATTACCAGAACATCGGTGGGTGAAAGTGAGCAACGCTGTCCCCGTCGGACGCTCACGGTGGAGCACTTGGTTCCTCAGAGCTGGGAATCTCATTGGCCATTGTCGCCGGGGGAGTCCGAGGACGGGAGGAACCGTCTTGTTCAGTCGCTTGGAAATCTCACTCTCTTGACAAAGAAGCTGAACAGCAAAGTGAGCAATGGACCCTGGGAAGGGAAAGACGGAAAGCGAACAGCGTTGCAGGGCCACAGTTCGCTACTACTGAATGCGAGATTGGAAACCGAGTACGGAGCAGATTGGGGAGCTCACCGGGTTGCAGCCCGCACGACAGCTCTTTCTCGTCATCTACTTGACATCTGGCCCGTACCAAGTGGTCACAAAGTCAAATTTACGGAGGAAGTGCCGCCTCAGGGAACCTACGTCTCGCTTTCAGACCTGATGGCTGCAGGGATGCTTGACGATGGAACGGTTCTTGTGCCGGCATCGTCCACATTCTCGGAGCGTTCAGCCATAGTTCTGACAGACGGTTCCCTTGAGCTCGATAATGGGGAGACATTTTCGTCGCTCAGCGGAGCAGCAAGGCGCGTTCGCAACACGGATACCGCGGCCGGGTGGCACTTCTGGAAAGTGGCATCGTCTGGGCTCTTGATGTATGACATTCGCGATGAATATCGAGCTCGGTTCAACTTGGACCTCGCTGAGGACGCTGACGAACTTGATGCAGTCGATTCAGAGGAAATAGGGAACTGAGATGACCATCAACCTTGTTTCGCCGAAGAGAATTGACTGGGCAAAGCCGGATGGCTGTCCGTCTGGGTTTGACACCGAATACGTAGTCGTAGGCAACAGCGATGGTGGGGGAATGGCACTCGAGGTGGCCGTCACCTCATGGACCAAGTCCGAGCCACCCACCCGAGAGGCGTTGACCCGCCTGCACACCATCCGCCTTAACAAACGAGCCCAGCCAGTGGTATTGGTCGTCGAGACACCTCAGGGGGCTCTGGTCTTCGGCCCTAACACGGCCTCTGCCCCGATGGGTCCGCTCTCTGTCGACCAAGTTCAGCGTGTCGTTCAGGCGGCACTGGATGAACCAACTGCACTCGCGGCCCGCGCGCGCCTTGCCGGACTCGTCCAGGCATTGGATTCCACGTCGATGCCAGGGGTCAAGAACTCCGGATTGTTCGCGAATCACGAACTTCGTGTCGGCGTACCCCAACGCTCCGATTGGGCCGATGCTTGCGCTCGGTCGAATGCCTTGCTCCCGCTGAAGGGACAACAACTCATTGAGAAGTTGGGTTTTAAGGCAGGACGTGCCGGCGCTCACGCGCTCCTTCTCACCGGAGGAGGTCCCAGGGCCGAAGCAATCGCGGTGATGCTTGATGAACGTGAGGCCTTCGATGCTGACTCGCCACGATTTGCCGTATCTCCCGTGGCGTATGGGCTCCGCATGGCCGAGCAGTCAGACGTGCCGTGGCTCATCATGCTGCGTGGTACTCAACTGCGTCTGTACCCGGCTCGTATCGATTTCGGTGTCGGCCGCAAGGGTCTCGCCGAGACCTTCTTCGAGCTTGACCTCCCGCAACTCACTGATTCAACGTCTGGATATCTCGACCTCATTTTCTCGGCAACCGCGCTCGGGAAAGATGGCACAGCCTATGAAATCTTGCGCAGCAGCACTCAGTACGCGGTGGCTCTTGGGGAGAGACTCCGGGACAAGGTCTACGACGACATCATTCCGGAGCTTGCCGTCGCAGTCGCTGAAGCCCTCGTGGAACAGGGCTACGAGATGGACTCTGATGGGCTCGACCTGGCCTATCAACTAACGCTGCGTGTGTTCTTTCGGATGCTGTTCCAGGTCTATGCAGAAGACAGGAAACTCCTTCCGTACGGCGAGAACGCCAAATACGACCGCAATGCCATCAAGACCCTCGCAAAGGACCTCGCCGAAAACCCCGAGCAAGAATTTGATGAGGACTCAACCTCATTGTGGGACGACCTTGCACAGGTATGGCGAGTCATCGACTCAGGTGACACGTCATGGGGAGTGCCCCCATACAACGGTGGGCTCTTCTCCAGCGACAAGGAACTCCACGAACACGGTCACATCCTGAAGGACATCCGCATCTCCAACGCGGTGATGGGACCGGTGCTGAAGGCGCTGCTTCTCGACGAAACAGACGACGGCGAACTCGGGCAAGTTGACTTCCGGTCTCTCAGCGTCCGCGAGTTCGGAACCATTTACGAAGGACTACTCGAGTCGAGCCTCGGCCTTGCCGAAGTTGACCTCACACTTGATGACAAGGGCACATGGATTCCTGCAAAGAAGAAGAGCGACGAAATCTATGCCTACGCCGGCCAAGTCTACTTCCACAACACCAGCGGCCAGCGCAAGGGGACAGGCTCATACTTCACCCCGTCGTTCGTTGTTGAGCATCTACTTGAGAGGTCTCTCGACCCTGCACTCGATGCGCACCTTGGGAAAGTTGGCGCACTGCTCGCCAAGGGTGACCAAGCCGGCGCAGGGGAGATGTTCTTTGATTTCAAGGTTGCCGACCTCGCCATGGGTTCAGGTCACTTCCTGACGGCCGCAATCGACCATATCGAGCAGCGAATGGCTGCGTTCCTCGCTGAAGAAGGTCACATTGTTCCGGGCGTAACCGCAGAACTCCAGAAACTCGAACAAGCCGCAAAAGTGGCCCTTGGCCCCGACGCACCGGAACCCGAAAGGTCCTCACTGCTTCGCCGACAGATTGCGCGGCGCTGTGTGTATGGACTTGACATCAACCCCATCGCCGTGGAGCTCGCAAGAGTCTCCATCTGGATACACACATTCGTTCGCGGTCTACCCATGTCGAGCCTCGACCACAATTTGGTGTGCGCAAACAGCCTTACTGGGATTGGCAGCGTGGAGGAAGCCTTAGATGTTCTCGTGCCCGGACGAAAAGGGACGTTGACCCTGTTCGACCAGCCCATCGAAGATGCCTTGGAGAGCGCCAGAACCGTACTTGTTGACGCTGCAGTCTTGGCTGAGACCAACAAAGAAGAATCTCGTGCTGCATCTAAGGCCGCCAAGAAGGCACTTCGCGAATCTGAGCAGGCACGACTCTTGTTCGATGCGGCAGTGCTGTCGCGGATTGGGCGTGCGGACCTCGTCGCAGGGAGTGACCCGGTCACAATTGCGCGGATGGCCGCTGAACCCCACGTACAGGACGAACTTGCGCCCTTAAAGCCGGGACATATGCCTGTGCTCTTCCCTGAAGTCTTCCTTCGGGACGACTCAGGGTTTGATGTGTTGGTTGGAAACCCTCCCTGGGACATGGTCCATGTTGAGGAAGATGTTTGGTGGGGTCGCTATCTCCCGGGAGTTCGCGGCAAACCAGTGAAAGAAATGAATGCCGATATTGCGCGTTTTCGCAAAACTCGGCCCGACCTCCAGGAACGATTCGAGAAGGACCGACAGGATGCCGATGTAATTCGCTCAGTATTGCTGAGTGGACCATTCCCAGGCGTTGGCTCTGGGCATGTCGACCTCTATCAAGTGTTTGCGTGGCGTAATACTCAATGTCTTCGGTCAAACGGGCGATTTGGCCTTGTGCTTCCGAGAGTGGCACTGAGTGGCTCAGGTTCAGCAATATGGCGACAGGAATTACTGACATCCGGCCAGCTCGATGTGACCTATGCAGTCAACACCAAGCAATGGGTCTTCGCGGACGTTGACGGTCGATACTCCATAGTTTTCGCTTGCGGAATCAGAAATGCGACGGAAAATCACGTTCGTATGGCGGGTCCATTCTTTTCCCTCGAAGAGTTTCGACAAACATCCAGCTCTCCCGTAGTCATCACGTCCGAGACAGTCAAAGTGGGTAGCCCCACGTGGGTTCTCCCAGTGATTTCTTCTCCGCTCGCGGGGCAGGTCTACGAGAAGATGCGCCGTGCCCCTGCGCTGTCTCGCCATCCACAGTTTCAGTTTCGACCAGTTCAGGGCGACCTAAATGCAGCATCTGATAAAGGTCAATTCAAGAAGGGTAGTGACGTGCCGGTCGGGTCAATACCTGTGCTAGCAGGCGCAAGTTTTGAGATATGGCAACCTGATTTCGGTGCGCCGTATGGTTCGGCGAAAGAGGAGAAGATTGCACAGTGGCTTCTTGAAAAAACCCAAAACGCAGCACGAAACAAACGCTCCGCACACTATGGAATGACACCGAAAGACCCCAGGGACTTAGATTTCTCTCGGGCCCGAATCGTTTATCGTGGCGTCTCCAATGCGACCAACTCTCGCACGTTCATTACAGCTCTCGTTCCACCAAAAGTCGTCATGACACATGGTTCGCCATACTTCAAACGACTTGCTGGAACAGAGACCGACGAGGCGTTCTTGCTCGGAGTTCTCAGTTCCGTGCCGTTCGATTGGTACATGCGCAAGTGGGTGGAACTGAATGTCACCTTCGAACTCATCCAGCCGGCTCCAATTCCACCTTTAGGCGAGCGTTCAGATGTTGAGAAGAGGCTGATTGAGATAAGTGCCCGATTGGCGGCGCAGGATAAGCGATTCAGCGCATGGGCGGGAGCCGTTGGGGTCGGAATCGGTACTGTCAAGAACACAAGTGAGCACGAATCTCTAGTGGCCGAGATTGATGCTTTGGTGTCGTTGCTCTACGGCCTTGACCGTAACGAGATTGAACACATCTTCAAAACATTTCACCGCGGCTGGGACTACGCCCCACGACTGACAAAGGTGCTTGAGTTTTTCGACAGGATTTCAGGGGCGGAGAAATGACAAAGAAGAAACCATTCCCGCCAGTCTTTGCGACTAATCGCCCGACATCAGGGGAGACTGTCGCCGATGAAGTGAACCGCATGATGAAGGGTTTGCGGGAGGAACTCGCTGTTCCCCCGAATCTTGCTCTCGCAACCGCGTACATCAACCCGCAGGGTTTCGCCCTCATCGCTGACGAGGTTCAGCAGGCCCCCAGGGTTCGAATTCTTCTCGGGGCAGAGCCAGACGAGCCTTTGCAACGCCGGCTTGTGTCGGGGGAGATTCCGTCTTTTGAGTCCGTAGCTGCCGATTACGAGGCCGGCCTGCGCAGGGAACGCGACCTGGTGGGCTTCGACGTCCAGTCCGACGCCGCAGCACGTGCACTCGTCGCTTGGCTCAGGTATGCGGAAGTGGGGGAGCCGCCGAAGGTTGAAGTGCGCCGATTCACCAAGGGCTTTCTCCATGGCAAGGCATTCATTGCCGAACATCCCCGCCTGCCTGCAGTGCTGGCGGGTTCGTCGAACTTGACTCTTGCCGGACTCTCATGGAACCGGGAACTCAATCTCGGATACCCGTCGGGCGAATACACAGGTTTGGTCATCGACTGGTTCAACGAGTTGTGGGACGAGTCAGAGCCGTACGACCTTGCCGGGCTCTATGAAGCTCGTTGGAGCCCGCACTCGCCATGGATTGTGTTTCTCCGGATGCTTCACGAGCTTTACGGCAGCGGCAAACCTGTGGGAGAAGAGCGCCTGGGTTTGAACGTGACCGAGTTTCAGCGTGACGGCATCGTTCGCTCGCTACGCATTCTTGATGAACTCGGCGGAGTTCTTGTCTGCGACGAAGTCGGACTCGGCAAGACCTTCATAGCTGGCGAGGTCATCCGCCGCATCTCACAGGAAAACCGCCAAAAGGTCCTTGTCGTAGTGCCGGCCGCGTTGAAAGACTCGACCTGGGGTCCCTTCCTCCGCAAGTACGACCTCATCTCGGCCCGCGTCGAGGTCGTCACGTTTGATGACCTTCGCAACGGCACGAAACGCGAGGTGCAGAATCTCGACGACTACGCGTTTGTTGTCATTGATGAAGCCCACAACCTCCGCAATGCAAACACATTGCGGGCCGAAGCGGTCATGCAACTTCTGTGGGGGGAGCACCCCAAGAAGGTGATGCTGCTAACCGCGACCCCAGTGAATAACTCGTTGAAGGACCTTCAGACGCTCGTCGCGTACTTCGTGCGCAACGATGCCCAATTTGCCGCCAACGGTATTCCGAGCATCGCTGCCTACATAGGCCGCGCCCAGAAACAAGACCCCGAAACTCTCTCTCCTGAGCATCTGTTCGACTTGATGGACAAGGTGGCGGTTCGGCGCACCCGTCGCTTCATCAAGAAGGAATACGCCGGCGACATGATTATGGGCAACAACGGCCAGCTCATACCCATCGAGTTCCCGACGCCGTCGGTGAAGCGCCTGAGTTATGACCTTGACCTCGACTCAGACGGCATCGTCGGGAAAGTCGTCCACGCCCTAAAAGTGTCCGACGACGAGGAACTTGTCATTCGCCAAGGAGCCCATCGCGACCCGTCACGCCTGTCACTCGCCCGGTACGCACCGAGTGTGTACACACTCGGAAACGACATTGATGCTCTGCAAATCACCAACGTCGGGCTTCTGCGTTCCGGACTTCTCAAGCGTCTCGAATCGTCCACGGCGGCCCTGGTTGCAACACTGACACGACTCGTGGCCTCGCATGACGCGTTCATCGCCGGACTCAATGCCGGTTTTGTGATGACTGGAGACGCTCTGCGGGAGTACGTGAACAGTGAGTTCGACGACCTCGATGAATTCCTCGAAGGCTTCGATGACCCCACTGGGGAGCAGGTTCAGCCTGCAGCCGGATTCGACATTCCGGCACTTCGCCGAGATGTGGAACTTGACCTGGAACTGCTTGAGGAGCTCTTGAAGCTTGCCGAGAAGCGACTGGCGCAGGGACCAGACGCAAAGACCGAGGAGCTTCTCGCTCACCTGAATGCCATTGCGGCAGAGGCCCAGCGGCCGAGTCCGCACGGTCTTTCGTCGAGTGACCGCCGGAAAGTCATTATCTTCACCACGTTCACCGACACGGCCGTCGAGCTGCATCGACGGCTGGAAGCAGGGATTGCGAAGGCGGCGAAAGACTCCGCCCTTGCCGAATACCGAAAGCGTCTAGCGCCCCCGGTATTTGGTGCTCGCGGGGGAACATCGCAGGAGGAACGCGCCAAGACCCTTGCGGGATTTGCCCCCATGACGGCAGGCGAAGTTCGAGACGACGGCACTCCAGTTTCGAAAGACATCTACGACATCATCGTGACAACGGATGTGCTTGCCGAAGGTGTCAACCTCCAGCAAGCCGGCCGCATGGTCAACTACGACCTTCCGTGGAACCCCATGCGCCTTGTTCAGCGTCACGGGCGTATCGACAGAATTGGCAGTCCTCACAAGCAGGTTGTCATCGGGTGCTTCTTCCCTGCGAAAAATGTGGACGAGTTGCTCAAGCTCGAGGAGACTCTCCAGCGCAAGATTGCGTATGCGAATGCCGCCATCGGCGTCGGGTACGTGGTGCCGGACCAGAAGTCGAACCCCGACGTTGAAGTGTTGTTCCACGACGCGGTGAAGGACATCAAGGGCCTCTACGACGAGAACGCGACTCTGCTCATCGAAGGTGGCGGAACGAGTGCTCTTTCCGGAGAAGAGTTTCGCCGCCGTCTCTCGCGTGCCATGCAGGACCCATACGTCAAGGACGAGGTTCTCGGCTTGCCGTACGGCTCCGGTAGCGGGTATGTCTCCAATCGCATCAATCAATCCGGCTACGTGTTCTGTGTGAAGGTCGGAAACCATGACCAGCCTTGGTTCCGGTTCGTGGCCGCAGATGGCGACACCTGGGAACCGTTGATGAAGCAGGATGGCTCACCGGCCATCAATGACGACACGCTCAAGTGCCTCATGGCGGCCGACCCAGGCGACAGGGAAGATTCCCAGGTGCTGCCCGAAGCAGCAATGACGAAAGTCTTTGATGCGTGGATACATGCGAGAGACGATGTCCACCGCGAATGGTCGAAACTCACCGACTGGGCAAACCTTCAACCCCAAATCGAGAAGGCGCTCCGCGATGCTGTTCAGCTCGTCTATGAGCACGGAGGGTTCCTGGCGCCTGAAGACCAGGCAGACCTCGCCAATAGGCTCAACGGCAAGTGGGAGAACGCAATCGTTCGCATTGTGAGGGGAATCGTGCGGGACGAAAGCACGAGCGAAGCCGAGAAGGTGGTGGCACTACAGACCTTTGTCAGCGAGGCTGGTCTACCGATGCCGATTCCTCCTCAACCGCTCCCACCGGTCAAGAAGGATGACATCAGGGTCATCTGTTGGATGGCAGTGTCTTCTCACCGGAGCTAGGCCCGAAACGCGCAGTGACTTGCTGGACCGCGAAGACGCGCCAAACCAGGTAGGCGGGTAACTGGTATCCCTGCTCGGTATCCAAAGTTCAACTCCTGCCGGCGTGATAGCGGGTCCGACTTGTCTGTCCGCGCTGTCTCCTCCGCTGGTTCTTCTTGGCACGTGAGCTGGTGATGTCCTGGACGTTTCCATCCAGGTCGGTGACGAGTGCTGCCCGTGTCTCGTGAATGAGCCCGTACCACAGTGATGCAGTTCTTGTGCCGGAAAGTTCGGCGGCCTTCTTGTCGCCGTTGTCAATGTGGCGATAGAAACGCCGAACTTCGATTTCTATCTTTGCTTTCACGATGGTCTCGATGTCATCAGTTGTGCGGACAGCGACTCGGATAAATTTATCCAATTGGGGTGGGTGGCTTCCTGTGATGTAGCCGCCGTACTTCGCGTTTTCGCTTGGGCAGATGAGAAAGTGAAAGTGGAGATGGTCCGGTATTCCCCAGTGCTTTAGCCACGTGCGTGGTGGGAAGTGCTCGATGGTGAGGTTGGCTGACTCCGCGTTGATGCACTCCTCATTGGTACGGCGACAGCGTATGCACGTAGCTCTTTCTCTGAGCTCGACTTCTTGCTGTGGTGTCAGGGTGCATCCCAAGAGTCGTTTTTTGTTGTCTTCTCGTTCTCTTCGATGTCTGACTTTTACTCGCTCACGACGCGATGCTGGGCCGTACCGTTTTTCGTATTCACGGAGTAGTTCGTCGAATTTCGCAGCTATTGACCAGAGGGAGCCAATTTTCTCGACCAGGCCGAATTTCTGTGCGAGCTTCAATCTGCTGCGGACGGTTCCTTCGTCTCCAATGAGGAAGGAGAGATATCGGTGTATTTCGGCGACGCTCAGGGGCCGTCGAGAACGTCGCAGAGCGCCCAGCACGAACATGCCGTTATGCCCGAGGAATCCGGTGCCGAAGGCTGGTCGGTGGAGCAATCCTTTGCAGATGCCGCTCGGCCCGAAGAGCCGGCGTGCCAGCATTTCCCATTCCTCTTGGTTGAGCCGTGCACCAGGCCGATACTCATCGGCTCCGGGAAGACCCTTTCGACCTGCCTTTCGGGCAAGGAATCGGCCTATGCGGAGCGAGTGCAGGTGAGTCTGGATGGGGTCTCGCCCGGCCCGGTTGAGAACCGCTTGAATCTCGCGCTGTGAGACAAATCCAGTGGGTCGAGACCGGATGAGATGCAGCACAAGCAGCAATATGACCTTCTGTACGGCCTTCTCTGGTGCTTTCGCGGGGATTGGGAGCTTCGGGAGGCCTGAACCTGGTGGGACGACGCCGTATTGCACCCAGCCAGTCAACCTGAAGAACTGGTCCACTGACCCCTAACTCACCAGGCCAGTTGGCAGCGCTGTGGTCTAGGAGTCCGGGGAAACTTTTGGAGATTCCTTGACGACGGGCATGTGCACCTGGAAGTAGACGTCAAGAGCTTCCCGGAGAATCTGCCCACGACTGCGGTGACGGGACAGTCGAAGCAGATTCAGTTTCCACCACGTCGTGCCATCGAGACGGAACGACACCATGTGGGTCTTGTTCATCGCGTCACCTCCGGTATGTATCACATTTCAGAGTGCCACAAATTCAGCCGCGTTAGGGGAGGTCGGCGCATTGCGGGTCCGGAAGCCAGCGGGGCTCATGGTGATATACATCAGATGCGCAGTGACATCACGGCCGACGGCAGAGCTATCGGCTGGAGTCGTGTGAAACGAGTGTGTGCACCACTTGGGCGACCTCCCCAGGTTTAGGTCTGAGTGTGTTGTTGTCTGTGCTTCTCGAGCAGTCGTGCATCGGGTCGGTGGGAAACAACTGACGGGATGTTTTTGAGTTTGACGCCATGAAGATGGCCGTAGGTGGCTGAGGTTTTTACGGATGAGTCGAGATGAATGCGGAAGTTTCGGTCAATCGTTAACAGCCCACGGTCAAAGAGATTATGAATATCGGCTCGGAGCAAAAGCCCGTTGTTGACGCTGTGGTGACCGCCGGTCTTGACGGGAACAATGTGTGCCGCCTGGAGCACATCACGAATCTCGCATCCGGTGACTGCGCACTTGAATTCGTAGGCGGCCATCAGGGCCTGCCGGAAGGCCGGTTGACCTTGGCGTTGCTCTATTTCGACGGGTTTGAATCTGACTGGCAGAGACTTGGGTCGTGTCGCCGCAGGCTCCTTGGTTCGCAACCAACGAGATACAACGCTCATTGTCTTTTGGTTTGCTGCGACAACTGACTTCATGACCCGTTGCTTGTGAGCGGTGTAGGGAATGGGGCGTTGCTGGAGACGCTTAGTGAGGGCCCAGTCCCAATCAATCCAGACGGTGTAGCGACCCAACTCGTCATTGAACTTGGGAGCCTCCCGAACCCGGCCGACCGCCATAATCGCTGACACAGGCAAGGCAAAGTGAACCCAGATGAAGTCGTTGCGTCGCAGTTCCTCTCCAAGCTGCCAGAGGCCCCATTCGGCCGCGTGGCCATCTGAGTAGCAGTCGAAGAAGCCCTCAACTGAGGTTGGGTATTTGTTGCCTCGCCGGTCTTTCAGGTAATAGCCCTGCTCGGACTTTGGATTGAGTGGGTAGAGAAAGTGTCGCGGTGTCATGGTTCTTGGTTTAGTCCATCCAGGACAACCGCAGCAACGTAGGTGCAACTGCCGTGCTACTCGGACAGACCAGATTTATCTTTCGTTCAGAGAATCCAGTGGTTCAATCGACCGATGTGCTGAGACCGCCCGTTCGTCCGCGCGGTGTTGGGCGTAGCGCTCTGCCATTCGTGTTGACGTCCAGCCGCACAGACGTGCCAGGTCAACCTCTGAACCGCCGTTGCGGAGCCAGTTGTCGACAAACGTGTGACGCAACTGATGAGGGTGAATTTCAAGGTGGGCAGCACGGCCGCGACGCTCGATGACCTTTCGGATTCCGGTGGCCGTCAGTGGGCCTTTGGTACCCGTCCAGAGAGCCGTTGACCCGCGGGGAAGCAACCGCATCCATCGGGAGAGCGCGACAGACGATGCTGTCCCGAGGGCGACTGTGCGCCACTTACGACCCTTGCCGAAGACACGGAGCGTGTTGTCATTCCCGATGTCCTCGGGGGAGAGGCGCGCGACTTCGGCAAGACGCAATCCGGTGTCGAGCATCACCGACAGCAACGCGAGGTCACGCCGGTCGTCCGGCTTGTTCCCCTTACACACAGCGAGGAGACGCCGCACCTCGTCGGCAGTGAGTACTGCAATCTCGGTCGGGGGCACGACGGGCTTGCAGACCCCTGCCATGGGGTTGGCGGTGATATCGCCTTCAGCAAGCAGCCACCCATAGAAGCCCCTCAGATGGCGCCAGGCAGTCCACACAGTCGATGGCTTGCACCGGTTGGCCAACTCACCCAAGTACACCTCGATGTCGCGCTTCGACGCTGCGAGTGGGTCGTGACGGTTGAGGAAGAGCCGCAGATATTCCTCGGTTGCCTTGATAGTTGTTGGTGACAGATTTCGAGCCCGGAGGTGAAACAGGTAGCTGCGCAAATGCACGGGAGAACTCCTTCATGGTGGTGTCCTCCGTGGGGTCTAAACGCTCGCATCGGCTCGAAAGCCTTCAAAACTTGCTCCCATCGTCTAGTGGCCTAGGACACCACCCTCTCAAGGTGGCGGCACG
>VFQT010003738.1_pt1 | contig 13524 bp, 11 predicted proteins | sample 3512381 | NCBI WGS metagenome assembly VFQT01 (sample SAMN10412376, study PRJNA504923) | tailings metagenome | isolation source: Relicate 2 Philex TSF3 active mining site | place: Philippines: Tuba, Benguet | collected 2017-08-29 | reverse complement strand
AAGGACTGAACATGGCCAGCATCTGGAAGCTGCCTGTTCTGTTCATCTGCGAGAACAATCAGTTCGCGACGGAAGTTCCGTTCGCGTATTCCAGCGGCAATCCCAGCGTCGGCGGACGAGGTGCAGCCTATGGCATCCCGGGGTTTGAACTGGATGGCAACGATGTTCTGGAAATTCATCGAGTCGCCGGGGAAGCCATCGCGAGAGCTCGGTCGGGACAGGGGCCGACTCTGATTGAATGCAAGACGTACCGCACACGAGCTCACGCGGAAGGCATGGGCGACTTCACCTATCGAACGCGCGAAGATGTCGAAGAATGGAAGACGCGATGTCCGATCATTCGGCTTCAGAAGGCTAAGCCTGATTTGAGGACTCAGTTTGACGCGGTCGATACCGAAGTCGCGACCATCGTTAAGGAAGCTCGCGAATTCTCCGAGGCAAGTCCGCAGCCGGAAGCCGCGTCCGCAACGAACCATGTGTATTCCGAGGCATCGTCAGCGGCAACAGCAATTTCGACTGAGCCACCGAAAGGCGATCGAGTCCTCACGTACAGCCAGGCAACTCTGGAAGCACTCACCTTCGAGATGGCTCGGAACCCGAAGATCTTCGTCATGGGAGAAGGCATCGGGAAACGCGGCGGGAATTTTGTGACGACAAAAGGCCTGTACGAAATTCACGGCCCGGAGCGACTGTGCGACACGCCAATCTGTGAACGAGGATTCGTGGGACTCGCGTGCGGAGCAGGCATGACGGGAGCCCGGCCCGTGATCGACTTCATGTTCGCGGACTTCGTTCTCGATTCGGTTGGTGAGATCATCAACCAGATCGCCAAGATGCAGTACATGTCCAGCGGTCGACTGAAGATGCCGGTGCTGCTGCGAGGATGCATCGGCATTGGTCACTCGGCGGCAACTCACCATTCCGGCAGCTATCATTCACTCTACGGCCAGGTCCCGGGACTTCGAGTCGCCGTTCCTTCGAATGCATACGATGCCAAGGGACTGTTGCTTCGAGCATTGCGGTGTGATGACCCTGTGATGTTTCTTGAACATCGTGAACTGTTGTCATCTAAGTGTGCGGTGCCTGAGTCAGATTATGAGATTGAGTTTGGAAAGGCGGCAGTGGTTCGAGCAGGAACCGACGTGACCGTCGTTGCTCTGGCTCGCATGGTTCAGGTCGTGCAGAAGATGGCGGACGAACTTCAGGCCAGCGGAATCTCGGTGGAACTCATTGATCCTCGCACGGTTTCGCCGCTTGATACGAAGACCGTCCTTGAGTCTGTATCAAAGACTGGCCGATTGCTGATTGTCGAAGAGACTCCTGCAGCATTCGGGCTCGGAGCCGAAGTTGCGGCCCGAATCGCAGACGAAGGATTTGATTTGCTGGATGCACCGATACGTCGTGTGAACGGTGCGTTTGCTCCGACGCCCTACAGTCCACCTCTGGAGGCGGCGGTGATTCCGAGCGACGATCAGGTTCGCAAGGCAATTCGTGAGCTTGCGGCGGAATAGTTACGAAGATGAGTTTGGTCGTGAATGACCAAGCACTGGAAGTCGCAGCGAGCCGTCCTGCTGGTTTGTGACAAGTCATCGTTTCGAACAAAAGAGTTTGATCGGGCAGAAATCAATGGCCGTCAGTATCACTATCCCGCGTCTTGGCTGGTCGATGGAAGAAGGTAAGTTCGCCGGCTGGCTCAAGCGCGATGGCGACACCATTCGTCCCGGGGACGTACTGTTTGAACTGGAAGGTGAGAAGGCTCTGCAGGAGATCGAATCCGTCGATGCAGGAGTTCTTCGAATTCCGCCGAACGGCCCACAGCCTGGCGACGTCTTAAAGGTCGGCGCTGTCATTGGATGCCTGGTTCAGCCTGGCGAAACTCCAGACTGGAACTCCCCGCCAGCAGCGTCACCAAACCTGACCAGCGACTCGAGGTCACCGGCTTTTATCGACACAGATCCTTCAGCAGCTTCGTCACACAAAGATTCCCCCTCGGCGCCTCCAAGTGTTCGACGTCTTGCCAGGGAACTAGGAGTGCCATTGCATGCATTGCCAGGCAGTGGTCGAGCTGGACGGATCACCGAACATGACGTCCGAATGGCCAGCCAGGCAAAGCCAGCCGCATCGTTTCCCGCAACATCTCCCCCAACGCCAGCTGCAACAAGGGAAAACAATCCGCAATCCAAAATCGTGGTCGCCACACCACGTGCCAGGAAGACGGCTGCTCGACTTGGCATTGACTGGCGATTGATTTCCGGAACGGGGCGGAACGGGCGAGTTCGAGAACGGGACATTCTGGCGGCCAGTTTTTCCGACTCAAAACCACACAGCAAGACAGGCAGTCGCAGAAGCCTGACCGGGCGGCGACGAGTCATCGCCGATCGACTGATGCAAAGTCAGAACCGGACGGTGCCAGTGACCTTGTTCTTGCGGGCCGATGCGAGCAATCTTGTCAGCCTTCGCCAGCAGTTCCGAAGTGCCGGAGCAGAGTCTGTTCCGGCCTTTCACGACATCATCATCAAGCTTGTTTCCGAATGTCTGATAAAGCACCCCAGACTGGCGTCAGTCTGGGACGGTGATGATCTGGTCGTGGCTGGGACCGATGAGCATCACATTGGCCTCGCGGTTGATACAGATGAGGGACTCATCGTGCCGGTGCTAAGAGACGTCCGAAGTTACTCACTTCCGGACCTTGCCAGAGCCTCTGCAAAACTGATCGAGAAGGCTCGAGCAGGGCGCCTTGGCCAGCTTGAGTCATCCGGTGCCGTCTTCACCGTCTCCAGTCTTGGCGGTCTTGGAATCGAGTCCTTCACGCCAGTGATCAACTATCCTGAGGTGGCGATTCTTGGAGTGGGAGCGATCCGAAAAACTCCTGTGGTCACTGACGATGACCGCATCATCGCGGGCCACGAAATTGTCTTTAGCCTGACCGTCGACCATCGGGCCATTGATGGTGCACCGGCCGCCCGCTTCCTGCAGGACCTGAAACGCAGCATCGAATCGCCCGCCGCCACACTGCTGTCGCCCTCGAAATCGTCCTGACCCGAAGCGAAATCTCTCCACCCAAGGAGCCCTGGTGGCGGTAGATCCCCCGTGCCCTGTGCGCGCGCCAAACGGGCCATCCGCGTGAGAAAAGACCGCTAAAAGACTGATTTTTTCACACACCGAAAGACTCTCGGTGCATGGCACCTGCGACTCCTGCGAGCGGTGCGGCAAGGGTCGGAAGGGACCTGGGGATATACGCCCTTGACCCCAAATGGCATTGTTCTTTACGTTCCGGACTCATGGATGACATTGAGTCTGCTGGAAGGACTGCGAACGATGGATAAGTTTCAACGCCTTGTTCTGGTCCTTCTTGCGTCGTTTGTCGGGGCAGGGTGTCAATCGGCGGCTTACGGGCCGAGGGCAGCCCATGCAACGGCGGACGGCCTTTCGTCTTCCACAGGAAAGTCCGCCAGCGTTTTCGATTCGATTTCACGCGCGATGATCAGGAAGGCTTCGATGACTGTTGAAGTCTCGAATCCGAAGAAAAGTGCCGTGGAAGTTGAGTCGCTGACAAAGAACGCAGGCGGCTTTGTGGAGCGATCAACTTTTTCGGAAGAAGAGTCAGTCGATTTGACGCTTCGTGTGCCTCAGGAAGAATGTGATCGACTTCTCGATGCCTTTGGGAATCTTGGCACTCTGAAACGACGTCAACTGAGTGCTGAGGATGTGACGGAACAGCTTGTCGACAACCAGGCTCGACTGGACACCCTGAAAGCCTCGCGCGATCGACTGCGACTGCAGTTGCAAGTGGCGGCCAAAGTTGAAGACGTTCTGGCGATCGAACGCGAACTGACTCGAATTCAGTCGGAGATTGAATCACTGGAAGGCCGACTGAAGGTTCTTCAGAACGATGTGGCCTTCACTCAGGTTTCACTCACACTGGAACGTCGAGTGATCTACGGCCCGGTCACTTACATTGGCAAAGCCATGTGGTGGGGTATCGAGAAACTGTTCATCGTCCGTGAATAGCGTCACGCTCATCGCCGCGTCGAAGCCCTGCCTGCGATGCCTGTCAGGTAACGCTGTGAAGGATTTTCTGCAGCGAATTTCCAGAACTCCGAGCTGTAGTGGAACTCGCCAGAGTTCCTGTCATCAACGACAGTCGCGGGATCTCTGGCGAGATCCACTACAGAATCTTTCACAGCGTTGCCTGTCAGGCACTCCGCTCACAACGTCGAATCGGCTTTCGCGTAACACAAATGCGGTCGCACGCGTGACCACCATGCAGTGCTGTCGAGTTCACAGGCCAGACCAAGCTCGCACGAATCAAATGGTCCATCCTGCGCGAGCAACCGTCGAAGAAGGTCACTGCCATACAGGATGTCAATTGGAGGTTTGACGAACTCATATTCATACGGCGGTGCAAGCCATTCGAACTTCTCCGGGTACAGGTCGCAAAGAACATTCAGGATCTCAATCGTCAGTCGAAAGGATCGAACTCGCTGAGGTTCCGCCGTATGAATCTGAAATCCAGAGCAGGCTTCTCCGCGGAACTTGTCGAACGTGGGGCGAAATCGATAGGGCTGCAGAATGACGCCGCAGTTCCGTGGAACATCACCAAGACGCGAAAGCACAGCATCTGGTTCTATCCACGGTGCTCCGAATAAGCGAAAAGGGAGCGTTGTGCCTCGGCCTTCGGAAACGTTTGTCCCTTCCAGCAGCACCTGCCCCGGATAGACGGCCGCGGTTGCAGCAGTCGGCATATTCGGCGATGGAGGAACCCAGGGAAGCCCCGTCTGCTGCCATTCCATTTCACGTCGCCATCCCTCCATGGCGATGACATCCAGACGGCACGGACTTTCGGACTCGGCATTCAACAACCTAGACATCTCGCCGATCGTCAGTCCATGTCGCATGGGAACCGCAGCGCCTCCGACAAAGCTCTCGTACCCCGGCTGGATCATCGGACCTTCCGTCACTGTGCCACCGACAGGATTTGGCCGATCAAGAATGACGACTCGTTTTCTAAGTTGGGCACACGCAGTGAGAGATTCCTTGACGGTCCAGATGAACGTGTAGACTCGAGTGCCAACATCCTGAAGATCGATCACCAGAGTATCGATGTTGCGAAGTGATTCTTCCGTCGGTCTTCGTGTGTCGGAATACAGACTAAAGACGGGCAAGCCCAGCGGCTCATAGCGGGAGTGGTCCGATTCGATCATGTTGGCCTGCTGTTCGCCCCAGAACCCATGCTGAGGTGAGAACAATGCCACCAGCTGCCCCGGAAACTCTTCATTCAGCACATCGCAGCTGTATCGAAAGCGACGATCGACCGAAGCCTGATTCATCAACAGCCCGAGTCGCTGGCCTTCCAGCAAGGATCGCTGTTCTGTAACGGCAACCTCGAGACCCGTGCGAACACTCATGTGGAAGCCAGCTCCCGCGTTGGCGACGGAGGAAGCACCAGCGCGGCCAGTTCACCAACGGCCCACGTCACGGAGGCCCCAATGAGTGCCAGCCACGGCCAGGCAACGGCCCACTCGGGGGGCAGACCAAACTGAACGATCAGCAACACAACCAGCCCGAAGGACGCTCCAATCAGTGCCGCCATTTGCCCGGCTCGTTTCGAAAACACGCCAAGCACAAAAATCCCCAGCAACAGACCGGCCGAGAATCCGGCAATCTTGAGTGCTCCGGTCACAACCGTCTGATTGAGAGTGCTCGCAAAAATTCCAACACACATCTGGATGATCCCAAAGACCAGCGTCAGCCAGTGCGATATTCGAAGCTGCTCTTCCTCCGTCGGTTTCTGGCGACTGAGCGGAATCCAAAAATCGTTCAGGACGGCAGACGCCGACGCATTCAGCGAACTGCTGAGCGTCGACATCGCAGCAGACAATACCGCAGCCAGCATCAGTCCAATCAGTCCCACATTCGAGGGAAAGTGATTCACAATAAAGTGGATAAAGATCTGGTCCGACTTCTCAGGAGCCGTGTTTCCCGGCAACGAATAGAAACAAGCCAGTTGCACCCCAATGAACAGGAACAGAGCAAACTGGAAGAAGACCACGATGCCGCTGGCAAACAGTGATTTCCCCGCATCTTTCAGATTCTTCGCGCTCAGGTATCGCTGGACCATCATGTGATCCGTGCCGTGTGTCCCGATAGTCAGCACGGCGCCGCCGATGAGTCCGGCCCAGAACGTATACGGGTTGGACAGCTTGAACTGAAAGTCGAACGGGTTCAGTTTCTCGTACCGAGACGCGTACGTGAAGATCGCATCCCAGTTCCCCGGAATCTGCGACGCCAGCACAAAGACCGCGGCGATGCCTCCCAGCATGTAGATGACGAACTGAATGCAGTCGTTCCACACGACCGATCTGAGTCCTCCAACAACCGTATAGATGACGGTGACGACTCCCATCACAACGATGCTCAGCCAGAACGGCCAGCCCAGAAGTGTCTGAAGTACCAGCCCGGCCAGAAACAGTCTCAAGCCATCGCCCAGATTTCGAGTTACCAGGAACAGTGCTGAGGATGCTCGTCGAGTCGCCGTGCCGAACCGCTTCTCCAGGACCTCATAGGCCGTGAAGAGCGTTCCCTGAAAGTACCGTGGCAGAAAGACCAGGACCACGATCGCTCGACCGACGATGTATCCAAGCGGCAGCTGCAGCCACTTCATTCCAACGGATCCATACGCTTCACCGGGAACACTCAGAACTGTCGCAGTACTTGTTTCCGTCGCGACGATCGAACCAAGAATCGCCCACCACGGAAGCGACCTTCCACCCAGCAAATACGCATCGACGCTCGTATTGCTGCGACCGCTGCGAACGCCAACAATGATCGATGACAGCAGCAGAGCCAGCAGGACAAACTCATCGATCAAACCGAGGTCAGAAAACAAAGCAAGTCCTCCCGCGTCGAACTTCGTTTCACTCTGGACAAACTACGTGTTCGGCCTGATCGTGCGGACGATCGCGGACGACGCTGCGGCAACGTTCGTGATTTCGCCCCACGCGGACGCGTCAATCAGTTCTTTCCTGGCCAGCCATGATCCTCCGACCGCAAGGACGTCCGGATCTTTCAGCCATTGAGTCAGATTGGACGTCGACACGCCTCCAAGCGGAATGTACTGAAGCCCAAGATGCGCGAAGGGGGCTTTGACACTGGCCAGCATGGGAATCCCGCCGGACGGCTCCGCTGGAAAAAACTTCAGCTCACGACATCCGCATTGAAGAGCCATGTCGACATCGGTCGGCGTGACAACTCCGGGAGCAAACGGAAGTCCGGCCGCGATGGCATGGCGAATGACGGCCGGATTGGTTCCGGGAGCCACACCGAACTGAGCACCCGCATCAAGAACCTGATCGACCTGCTGAGGAAACAGGATGGTGCCAACTCCGGCAAGCATCTGCGGCACATCGGCTCGCACGGCCTTAAGACAATCTACGGCACCAGGCGTGCGCAGAGTCAGCTCCATGGCTTCCACGCCGCCCGCCAGCAACGCTTCCGCAAGTTTCACCGCCTTCGCGGGCTGGTCAACAATCAGAACAGCAACGATCCCCGTGCGTCGAAGTCGCAACAGGACGTCTTCGGAAAACAATGACGGCATTTTGTTCATGACGAAACTTCTGTCGGCGAGTCAGCCAACCGATGTGGAGACGTGTTCGAATCGATGCTTGCCACTTGTCCCCTTGAAATGAATGCACTACGTGGAAAGCGTCTCGTGAGCAGGCCGTTGTACCAGCCAGAATCAGCCAAACCAAGCGTGCGAAAGAACGCTGCAGCATCTTCGCATTATGGCGATCTCTGCCCCATCATTCTCATGTCTCGCGGCCAAAGGCGACCGAGGATCCAACGACTGAGGAAGATTACTGGCAGAAGAACAAATGGCAGTTGTTCAAATCGTATGCCAAGAGCCTTGCCGAGGCCGGTGACATCAAGAAATGCGAATGCAAAGAAGCCTGCGAACAGGGATGTCACATTGATGATCGTTGCTCGCATGAACCTCAATGAACGGCGACGGGAATGCGGCTTTCGCTGCTGCCGTTGCGCGATATCAACGTGCGATACTTCGTAGGGATTCTGTGACTCACTCATTTGACCGCAGTTCGAAACGGCACTCTCCGAATCCCACGAAAGCCCCGAGCGGCGTAGTACGACTGTGCTCCGTTGTGATACACGAACACCTGATCGTATCGCCGATCACAGAACAGCGCGCCTCCGAGTGCCCGAATGGAATCCGGTGTCTTCACCCAGCTGGATGTCTTCAGGTCGAATTCGCCAAGCTCCTGAAGAGATCGATACTGTTGCTCGGTCAGCAGCTCAATCTCCATCTCACGAGCCATCTCGATCACGGATCCGGCGGGCTTGTTTTCCTTGCGGCCATCCAAAGCCTCCTGGTCGTAACACAGACTTCGGCGTCCTTCCGGACTTTCTGCGGAGCAATCACAAAAAAGAAACTGTCCGGTCCTGGAGTCCTGACCGATCACATCCGGCTCTCCACTGGTATCCTCCATTCGCTGGATCGCTTTGAGCGAATCTGGATCCTTCTGAAGGGCGGCAAGCACCTTCTTCCAGGCAATTCCTTCATGGCGATGCCTGTGTTGTTCAAATCGATCTTCCAAATTCTCCAGCAACGATCCGGATGCTTTCGCAGGCTTTCGAGATTTGCTCTTCATGGTCGTGAACCTTATATCGATCGATCCTGGAGTCAACTTCTCTGACGTCGGCCCAGGCGACGATACCCCCAAATGCACCCGGCCGCAAACACTCCGAGAGCGGGCATCAGCCACGAGAGCTTTAGCGACACCCTGAACTGTCCCCAGCCAGACTCAAAACGCCAGACCGAAGAATAACCGTCCTTGTATCCGCCCTGAAAGGTCACAAACTTCCGGAGATGACCTCGCTCGTGGAAGTCGATGTGCATGTAGTTCAGAGTGCAGCGTACGACAGGAATGACATCCATTCCAAAATCGACGTCAACTCGCTTTCCGAGGCACTGAGTAATCAGAATCAAAATCAGGAGCCAGTTAAGCGCCAGCATCGCCATGGTTAGCAGAAGAAAACGAGTTACCATGGTAAGGCATTTCCGCGGGAACGGATCGGTTGCGACGCAATGCAGCCCAGAATACGACGCTTTGCATTCCTGCCACAAGTGCACGAGACGGTGCGATGATGAAAACGGTGAACTCACGTCGATCAGGTCATGCCGAATTTTCCAGACGTGCCGCGTCGGAGACACGGGCTACGTTGGGGCGGCCCGCGTCGGAGACACGGGGCACAATTGGCGGGGCTCTTGTGCTGAAGAGGCTCGACGTTGGATGGGTTCCTGCTAATCTTCCCTGACACCAATTGTGTGACATTCTGGTAACGTCCATGTTTCTGGCGTGTTGGACGTTATCTTTCACCTGCCGTCGGATCAATTTGTGACCCTCATGGATGCAAATCAGCTTGCACTTCGCGTGCAGGATCTTCGTGCAAAGGCACAACGAGCTGTTGGCCAGGTCGTTGTCGGACTGAACCATGTCACTGATCAGCTGCTGATGGCCCTTGTGGCTGGCGGGCATGTGCTGCTGGAAGGCGTTCCGGGGACGGCCAAGACGACGCTCTGCCGCACGTTCTCCACAGTGCTCGGTATTCACTTTGAACGAATTCAGTTCACGCCCGACCTGCTTCCTTCCGACGTGACCGGAACACAGGTACTCGACCGGCAGACCAGCGAATTCGTCCTTCGCAAAGGGCCCGTGTTTTGTCAGCTGCTGCTGGCGGACGAATTGAATCGCGCCCCGGCCAGAACTCAGTCTTCGCTGCTGGAAGCTATGCAGGAGCGTCAGGTCACGATCGAAGGCAAGACGCTGCCGCTGCCGGAACCGTTTATGGTCCTGGCGACTCAGAACCCGATCGAGCAGGAAGGTGTGTACCGACTTCCGGAAGCTCAGCTGGACCGATTTCTGTTTCGCATTCACGTCGGCTATCCGGAACGAAATCAGGAAGTCGACATGCTGGAACTTCACAGCCGCGCGTCGGTCAAGCCAGCGCCCGTCACAACGGCTGAAGAGATTGTCGGCATCCAGAAGAACCTGGATTCTGTCTTCGGTGCTCGTGAGCTTCAGGAGTACATTGTCGACCTGGTTCGAATGAGCCGTGGCCATTCCGACCTCGTGCTTGGCGCAAGTCCTCGTGCCGCCATCAATCTGATGAAAGCGGGCCGCGCGCATGCCTTGCTGAACGGTCGAGGTTATCTGACGCACGAGGACATTCAGGCCGTGTGTCTTCCGGTTCTCGGCCATCGACTCATCATGCGTCCGGAAGCCGAAATGGACGGCCGAACGGTCGAGAGCGTCGTGGATCAGCTGATTCGAAGTGTCCCCGTGCTCCGGGATCGCAATCGATGACCGGTCTGGGGCGATGGACATTCCTGCTGGCACTGGCAGGACTGATCGTCGGCCAGTTGCGAGGCCAGATGGGACTGGCGGTCGTCTCGCTGACTGTCGCCCTTTGGGTTGTTTTCGAATGGGCATGGTTCACGTGGCGCCTCTGGTTTGAATTCCCTCAGCTGCAGTTCGAACGAGTTGTCAACGGGCGAACAGAATCCGGCGGTTTGCTCTGGGCCGGCCGCATCGTCACGGTCGAAGTTCGAATTTCGAACAAAAGGACACGGCTCAGTCCACGCCTGCGAATTACAGATGTGCTGCCGGAAAACGTCAGCGTTGAAAACTCATTGAACGACGCACGCTTCCTGACTCGATTTCGAAGAGCTGTGTTCCGTTACAACGCTCGTATTTCCGGAGCCGGGCGAATTCGACTGCCTGGCTTTCGCGTCATTTTGCAGGACCCGGCGGGCTTCTTTCGCGCGGAACGGTTCGTTCCGACCGTGCAGATCTTTCGAGTCCTTCCGGCCTATGCCGAAGTCGGCGAACATCAGACGCTCGTCAAACGTATCAACTCACTCCCACAGCATGGCGTTCATCGTTTGCAGCGATCCGGCATGGGATCCGAGTTGCTCGAGCTGCGGGAGTATGTTCCGGGTGATCCGCCAAAATCCATCGCATGGAAGGTGTCCGCCCGGCGCGACAAACTGATGACACGGCAGTACGAGTCGGAAGTTCCGGTTCGGCTGAATTTGTTCCTCGACGGCTGCATCTCGACGCGTCTGGGAGGATTTGGGCAGCGTCTTCTTGACCAGCTCACCTACGTTGGTGCGAGCGTGGCTCGCAGCGCGATCTCGGTTGGCGACCCGGTCGGCGCGTGGATGTTTGATGAACGAGGGTTGCGACGATTTTCTCCGATGGCAGGTGAGCGAGGATTTCATCGCCTGCTGGAATCAATGGCTGACTTCTGCGTGAACCCGGCACCGCTCCCGGATCGACTGACGCCGGTGCTGCAGAAAACGGCATTGAGTGTTCTGGGGGAGCAGTTTCCGGAGTTGCTGGATCTGCGTTACAACCAGGCTCCTTTTACATGGTTCCCGATTCTGCCCTGGACACGGCGACGGTTTCGCGAGCGAATCCTGCTGAGCGGCGCGCTGGCGGAGCTTTATCAGCTGTCACTCGCGAAGCACGTGCAGTTGATTCACGATGATGCTCTGCTCGCAACGTTTGCTCAGCATTTTCTCAGCCAGACCGGGCTGGCCTGGCTGACTCCCGTGGTCTCCATTCGCGGGCGCGGTTTTCACGATGGCCTGCCGAGAATGGAGATGCTGTCGAAAGCCATGATGACGGCCGTCGCGACCGCTCGCGACAACGAGGTCTTTGTCATTCTTGCCGACCTGCTGGAATCTGCCCACAGCATTTCTCACCTGATGCCCGCCCTCAAACTGGCTCGAGGTAAGCATCATCGAGTGATGGTGGTTTGCCCGACACCCTCGTTCCGCCGTCCGACCGAAAAATCCACTCAGATTGTTTCAACGTCCCCCGAGGATCTTCTGTTCGCTGCCGAACAGACTCGCACGCGAGACCTTGCGGCACGACTGCGGCGAGAGCTACGACGACTTGGCGTGACCCTGACATTTTCGGGCGAACAGAACGCGATCCGAGCAGTACTGTCAGAGATGGAGCTGGCGCGAACGGGTCGAATCTCGGCAGGAGTTCGCTCATGAGTTCAGTCGCGAACGGCCCGAATGACGGGAAGAGCAGCAAGGAAACTAGTGCCTCGGCCTCGTCACCGACTCCTGCCAATCCCGGCTTAGAAAAGTCACGGTCGAGTTGGGAGCTGCTGCGAGGAACCGATCGCACGGCAGATGGCGTCTCAATGGTCACCAGCCCGGAGATTCAGGGACAGACGACCGATGTTCGCAGCGGAGCACTCACCGTGGTCGCGGTTCTCGTGATCACCGCGATGACTCTCTCTGTTTTGTTTCCGCTTGTGCCATGGTCAGTCAAACTGGTCGTGATGGCTGTTGTTTTTCTGTCGTTGAGATATTGGGGCGGAATCCTGGTACTGGCCTTCGTACAGCTCGATCTCATGTCGCGCGAAGGTCGGATCATGAATGTGCTGTCGGGGCCCGACGGCTTCCTGCTCGCGTTCTGCATCGCAGCCGTTCTGATGTTCATCGCACGCCAAAGAGATTTGCTGAATGAGGTCACTCGCAGTGACTTCCGGACCCTGCTGCGAAGACTCTTCACAGACGATCCCCGAACACAGACTGCTCCTCCGCCTGGTATTGACTCTGAGTCAGGGTCGTTTGATGGAACGCTGCGGGTGCTGGCTTCCGCGTTACGAGGACTGTTGCTGTTGCTGCTGTGTGCGACAATGGCTCGCTATGCCCTCGCGGTGATGCCTCGCGGTCGAGTCTTCAGTCTGCGGATTCGAGACTTCATTGTGGAGAACCCGGAGCTTACCGGAGTCAGCCTGCTTCTCGTCGGCCTCATCGCCATGGTGCTTGTTCTGACCGAAATCGGCTGGCGACAGATGACGGCATCTCAGGGACGCATGTATCTCCGTGCAGCCTTATTGAAACAGATGTATCGCGACCTTCGAATGGTCACCATGCGCCGACTGCGCATGCGACAGAAGCGACACGGTCCGGCCAGCGATGCCAGAAAATAACCTGTAGTGGATCTCGCCAGAGATCCCGCGACGTGCTTCGGTAGATCCACCGGCCCCAACCCGGCTTCACGCCCTAAGAAAGGCGAGCGGCAGGGCGTCAGCCCTCCGAGTCCCACACCCCGCCCCATCTCTTAATCCTAATCTTAACCTTAATCCTAATCCCCACTCCCCACCGCGCCGTTCCCCGACAGAAAATGTGCGACAAAAAATAACAGCCACAAGATCCCCAAGGCGACCGGCCCCGCTGTCAACCGGCCGGTACACCAAACCCTCCATCCACCAAGAACCGCGCACCCGTCCCCGCCCGGCTTCACGCCGGCGGAACGCAGGTTTGACGACTACAAAGCGAAGATAAATCCAACCGAGGCCCCAACCCGGCTTCACGCCGGTTGAGCCCAGGTTTGAAAACTAAAGCCGCAACCAAATCCCCGTGCAAAGGCGAGCGGCAGGGCGTCAGCCCTCCGAGTCCCACACCCCGCCCCATCTCTT
>VFQT010003737.1_pt1 | contig 13534 bp, 17 predicted proteins | sample 3512381 | NCBI WGS metagenome assembly VFQT01 (sample SAMN10412376, study PRJNA504923) | tailings metagenome | isolation source: Relicate 2 Philex TSF3 active mining site | place: Philippines: Tuba, Benguet | collected 2017-08-29 | reverse complement strand
CCCGTTGATGATACTCCGATTGCCGTTCCATAGCCCGTCGCCTCAGCAAAATTTGGTTTTGATGACGCCGCAAAACTAAAGCCGGTGGTTGTTAAAAGAAGAAGAGCAACAATCGATAACTGATTGACATGACGTGTCATGAGATCGGCTCCGCATTGAAAAGGCGAGATTCAAACCGAACAAAGATTTCGGATTGGGTGAGCATCACTCCTGCATCATGCAAAAACATGATGCAGGAGCGCTTTGATCAAAGACTCAGAGCTTGCCTGCGACGGCTTCACCGCCACCGGCTGCGCTGCTTGAACTTGATGCTTTACCGCCATCTGCCGAAGAGGCTGACGACCCCGACATGCCGCCACCGCCGGCGAATGTCATCGTGCCATAACCGCCCGAAGACGCACCGGCCATGCCCATGCCGGCACCGCCTGCATCAGCCGCTGCATTGCCACTGGTCTTCGATTCAGCTTTTGCTCCCCCGCCGGCATTGGTATCGGCAGCGTTTGCACTATGCGACGTCACATTCGTGCCACCTGCCGAACCTTCACCGCCAGCAGCAGCTTTCGCACCGGCCTTGCCGCCAGAAGTGCTACCAGCTGATGTGTCAACCATACCGCCGCCGCCAGAAACACCTGCAGCATAGCCAGTTTGTGAATAGCCGAGGCCACCGCCTGCGCTTACGGCAGATGCGCCGGCAGAGCTGCCCGATCCATGGGTCCATGCTTTTGTTTTGTTGCCTGAATCACCACCGCCATAGCTCGTGCTGATATTGAGACCATTGGCCGATGCTGCCGTGATGCCGAATGCCAATGCGGCAACTGTGCCGACCGCAACCAAGTGAGAACGGGATATAATCGTCCGGGACATAGAAGATCTCCGCTGTTAGGACAGCCGCCCTCATTCCCGATTTGATCGAGGTCAAAGTCGGACTGCCAGTTGATGTTAGAAAGGGGTTCTTATTGTCTCAGAACGGCTTCCTGATTTTGAAGCCGTCTTGTTTCGATATAGCTTCGAAGCGAAATGAGATCATGATCGTTTCACTTCGTAACCAGATCTCCCGATCGGCTATCTCGTTAGGGAGAACTCAGATCATGATGGCAGGATCAAATTAATTGCCGAATGACTTGTAACATAAAATGTGCGATAAGTGCGTGTGGACGAGTGTAGATAGTGGTTGTGGAGTGTTTGAATAATGAAGCGCTTATTCTTCTTTGCTCTCTTATTGCTATCGGTCTCTCAACAAGATGTATTTGCCTTCGAAGATCGGCGCACGGTTGAACTCATGCTGATCGGCTGTCGCTTCCACGCGCAAAGGCCTGCACCTGTTCGTGATGCTGAATGGACGCAGTCTTTTGAATGTCGTGACGCACTAAAAATTATTGTGGTCGATGGACGACGCCAGCCTAAATTTCTAGCTTCATGTGTTCCAGATGGCATATCCGAACATGAAATTGCACGAGTTATTGTGCAAATTCTTGAACGTAATCCAGAACGATTCAAAGAACGCTTTGATATTCGGGCTACCGCGGCTTTACACGAAGCATGGCCGTGTCCTTAAAATCAATCAGAATATACTTTATCAGGTAAGCGGCAGCTTTTGATCAATGATCTGTTGCCAAAGATCTTTATCGATCGTTCCGGAATTAGGGGTTGTCGCCTTCGAAAGATTTGTGATCGAAAGCGAAGCCAATTTGCCATTCTGGAAGAGGCCGGCAATGCCGGACAAATTGGTAAACAGACGCGGTGAGGCATCCGTCGATTTTCCGCCAAATGACACGATCGAATCTGAAATTGTCAAAGGCGCTAAAACCGCATCAAGATTTTTTCCTTTAAGAGAATTGTAAAGGAAGACTCCGTTTTGGACTGAGCTAGTATCGGTCACTCTGATATTCTTGAGCAACCCGGAATCAGAAAGGGATCGTAACTTGCTTGCCAAGGGCACGGCCATGGCTGCGCCAGATCCCGATACAAAATTCGACGTCGTGCCCGCGATCGAAAAGCCGGAAAGATAAGCACCCAGATTTGATGTTCTGAATGCCTGTTTTACACCATCAATCTTTGCAAAATCGGTTACGGGCACAGTAACGCTAACGTTTCTGAGTTTACCTTTCAGCGCTAAGTCCTTTAAAGCCTGCGGTACTGAGGGCGGATTTGTACTATCAATCAGAATATTCGATAGATTATCAGAAACCTCAAATCCAGAATCAAGTTTTGCAAGCAGATTGCCCTTTGTCAAAAAGCCCGTTGCTGGCGTCGAACCATTCGCAGGCGTCCAAATATCTGCAATCGTTATAGGCGTAGTTGCCTTGATCAGCGAGATTTTCGAATTCAATGAAGCATCTGCCGACAATAATTTGATATTCTCGGAAGTGTCTTTAATACGGAATGATTCAATGATTCCAGGAAAGCCTTGGAAATCCTTGAGCCCTAGCACCGCCGGAGACGCCGAGGAGACACCTTGCGCTTGATTTACAGTCACATCGCCCTGAACCGAAATCTTCGAAACAAGAGATGTAGAACGACTATAAAGCTGATTAATAGCCACCCTATTTTCATTTGAAAGAAGATTCGCAGCCGTGTCTGAAATTGAGAGAGGATTAATCAGGCTGACCTGCGGCGAGTTGGTCAATAAATCATTGATAGCAACCGCGTCACTGGCGGAAACTGGTCCTGAGTTCTGAATACGAACAGAGGCGCCAATGGGCAGTTTTTTTAATGCCTCCGCATTCTGCGCCACTTGCTGCGATGTCAGAGACAATGAGCCCGCCGTCAAATCGGTAAGTGTAAGATTATTAAGCTTGCCGGCCCTTGCAAGCGCGCCGATAACACCCAAATGCGATTTGAAATAGGCGACTGTGTTGTTTACAGAAACAGCATCTGATGTCGTTGTGATTTTGCCAATTTTATTTGCATCAGCAAGTTTTTGTAAATTTGATCCGAGAAACATTAAATTATCTATCGAATCTCTTAGATCCACTCTTTTCACATTTGCAAAATCTGAAACACTGTTGGCATTTGAAGCCGTCACATCCTTTACATTAATGGCATAAGTTCCTGAAATTTTTGAAAAAACTGGGCTGCCCGCTTTGAGTTGCGAATATGTCAAATCAAGATCGCTTGTGTCCGTTGTTGTATCAAGCTGAATGCTGTTAAGCATCTTGGCATTCGATAGAAAAATTAGCTTATTCCACGCATCAGGATTGGTGATTGCCGTCGCTGTATCACTTATTGTTATCGGCTTTTCGAGCTTTGGCATCAAATCGGTGGGCATTGCCATGAGCTGCGACAGTGACATTTTCTCATAAACCATCGCAAACTTGGTCGGATCACTCAGTTTCCCGATAAGTTTGGAAAATTTCTGTAATTGACTATCGGTGAGACGGATCACCGTCGAATTTGAACCCGATAACTGAATGGAATTCACCATGCCTTTATCGACAAGATCATTAAGCTTTGCAATTTCACCGGACGATAATGAAAGAAAATCTTTTTGAATTGAAAGATTGAATGGAGCCTTACGCGCCGTATCTAGGTAATCCTGCGATGAAGTAAGCGCGGCCGACAGTGATATCGACCCTGCACTTGGTGTCGTATAACTCAAAGGCGCATAGAGGTTTGTGTAGGATGTAGATCCAATTGTTGCATCGCCTATCTCTATGCCAAATTTCACTGAAATGCCGATGCCTGCTGCACTCTTTATAGCCCTATCGAAATCAGAAGCGGTTTTTGCATTTTTCAACTGATTCAAATAATCATTCGCATTCGCCGGTAAGGCCGCCCCCAAACTTGCAGGCGATAAAGTGATCGTAATTGGTTTTTTCCTATCATCACTTGTTAGTGAATAACTGAGACTTGCAACATCATCAGTCACATCGGCGCGCGTTCCTCCGTCAGAAAATGCGGATACTGAAGTAATACTCGAGGGAAGAGTAATAAACGGATGTGAAGTTGTTGTAATTTGCGTTGATCGCAACGTCTCATCAAGCGAGCGCGTCACAGGTTGTGCCGCAAAGAGCTTGGCCATATTTGAGACTTGGACGACAGTTGAAGCCTGTTTGTTCGCGGTCTGTTTGGTTGTGGTCGTGGCCATTTTTGCCGCGGACTTTGACGAGATAACAACTGAGGATTTTGATGATGAAATGCTTGCGATCGCCATGATCAATAGTTCTTTCTCATGCGCCCAGACCGTCGCCGGACATGGATATCCATTGCGGGGTTAGCAATTCTGGTGCCATTAGGTGGAGGCTTTAAAATAAAATAAAAACACCCAAAATCGGTCCAAAAAAGCAGAATTCATTCTGTTTTCGTCTTGATTAACTGTTTGCCTCCTCGTCGCCGGTGGCCTTGAGGGCAAAAAACTTGAACCGTTCCAAACTGGGCACCCTTTCATTGACAGGCGCGCGCGGCGGCCGATAGGACATGGGTCACATCGGCGGAATTGTGCCGGTCATAGAACAAATTTGCAGGTTACCATGTCGAACGCTGACAAAGACGATCACATCATTCCGCTTGGCCACGGCCATAAAGGATTGAGGGGCATTGTGACGTCGGTCGGAGGAACGGATAACGCCGCTCGTCAAAACGATGATCCGTTCTCCGAAGAGCTCGAAAGGCGTCTTCTCGAAATTGGATTTGTCGAAGGGGCCGAAGTCGAAATTCTTCATGAAGGCTTTATTGGAAAAGATCCGATTGCCGTTCGTGTTGATGATATGAGTGTGGCGCTACGTCGGCGTGAGGCCAACGCGATATTAATTCGACTCGTTAAGGCGTAGGGCGCTAACTAAAAATTGGAAAAGCGGGCAAGAAAAAACCCTCTGAGTTTTTCCCAGAGGGTTTTGTTAAGCTTGAATGAAAATCAGACTACCGCGCCAATGGCAGAAGTACCTCACGAATTTCACGCGCCGATCGCCGCGCAATTGTTGCGGCTTCTTCAGGCGTAAGAACGTGATCTTTTTCTAATAAGACGATGGCGGTGGCACGCGGATTATCGCGTGCTTGCGCTCCCAGTTTTTGATCAGCTGATGCATCTTTCTGCTCTTGATTGTCGAGTGTCTCTCCGAATAACAAAATCATGATTGTCTTGCCGACAATATTCATCAAGATCGAGAACAAGATCAAACCGGCAAACATTGTGAATGCCGCCACGACACGCCCAAGTACGGTCGTGGGATACATGTCACCATAGCCGGTTGTCGTGAGCGTGACCACACACCACCACATCGCAGTTGGGATGGATGTAAAAAAGCGCTTGTCTTCAGGGATTGGATTTCCGCTGATGGGATCATGCGGCATAAAAATTTGTGGCTCGTCACCGGGTTGTAAACTTACGTCGAGTGCTGCCTGACCTTCGATGAGAGAATGAGGAGCGTAAAGCTCCCCTTCAGCATAATACATGAGGCTTGAAGACATCATCATAACGGCAAAGAGCGTGATGAGATAGATATTCAAATTGATCAGCAAAGGGTTACGATTTTTTGCAATCTGCGAACCCAACATTTCCAAAGCTTGCCGCGCGAGTTTCAAAACACGCATCACACGAAGTACGCGCATCACGCGAAGAACTCTTGTGCCACGCAAGGCCTGAGTATCTGCAAACAACAAAAGCGATGGCAGGATCGACAAAAGATCGATGATACCCCAGAAACTTAAAACAAATTTCAATCTGTTTTTGGCAAAATAAATATTGCCAACATATTCAAGTATGAACACGCCAAGCGTTACGTTTTCTACGATCTTTATCAATTGATGATGATGCTCGGCCACATCAGAAAGCGTTTCAACCGCAATGCCAATGCAAGAAATGAAAATGAAAAAAGCGATGAAATTCTGAAAATAGCGGTACCACGCGAAAGTAACATCGGTGAACATCCGCTCAAGAAACAACAACGGCCCGCTACGCATAACTCTACTCCACTTTATGAACGCGGGACGGACTATTGCCGGGCCGGCCCAATTTTGTCAATTTTGTGGCACGACGTCTTAAATCATTCAAACTATTGCCCAAATCAGCAATCATTCTGTAACCCTTGATGCGGTAACTCTTTGGCACCCGCAGCGGAAACGAGGTTCAGAGCCGATGGCTGATGATGATGCAGCTCGGATCGAAAAACTGGAGAGCGAAATCGCTCGCCTGCGCCGTCTGGTTGCCGATTATGCAGCTGAAGCCGCCCGCTTACGTCAAAATGATCAGGCTCGTGCCCGTCAGGATAATATTTCGCAAACAGCCCGGGTGACCGCTGAGGAGGCGGATTTTGCCTTGATGATGGGCAAAAAAACGCCGCGCCCGACGCGTCGCAAATCAGCCTGATCTCCTAAGACGCCCCGTCTCTCTATGCCTCATTGATTGACAAGGATCGTCCGCGTCTTCTAGGTCGGGGTTTCTTGGTGACGCCCGAGGCCTTGATGTCGATGTCTTCTGTTCTGCGCGACGTCCGCTTGGGTGTCATAGGAATCCTCCCTATCGCTCTCGCCGCCGTGCCCTTTGGCCTTCTTTTGGGCAGCGAGGCCGTTAGGCGAGGGTTGAGCCCCGCCGAGATCAGCCTCATGAGCATGATCGTTTTTGCAGGCTCCGCGCAATTTCTGACCGTCAGCATCTGGTCACATCCCGCGCCATGGGCTGCACTCGCGCTGGCGGCTTTCCTGATCAATCTTCGTCATGTGCTGATGTCGGCGTCGCTCTCACCGAAGCTCAAACATTTTCGTAGCTCACAAAAAGCACTCGTCGCTTTTCTCCTTGCAGACGAAATTTGGGCGCTGAACGAAAGACGTGCGATGATTCATCAAATCACGCCGGGCTTTTATTTTGGCACGGCGCTCGGCCTCTATGTCATTTGGCTGGCCGCGACGATTGCGGGCACCGTACTTGGTGAAACCCTGCCCGCCCCCGAGACTATTGGTTTCGATTTTGTTTTTGCAGCCCTCTTCATCAGCCTCGTGACAGGCTTTGCGAAAACATGGCGCGCGCTTCCCGTCGTTATATCAAGTCTCGCAGCGTCGCTTCTTTTCAAATCAGTCTTCGGCGGAACCGGCTTTATTGTTGCAGGTGGGCTTGCAGGCATGATTGCCGCCGCGCTTCTACCTCCCGAGCAGAAGGAAGCGCCATGAATCTTGATCCCGCAACCGTGATTGCCATCATCGCAATGGCCTTCGCGACTTATGCCACGCGTATTTCTGGTTTTATCATCGGCCCTTATCTCCCGGAGCAAGGACGCTTGAAACAGGCACTTGATGCTGTACCTGCAGCCGTTCTGACGGCAGTGATTGCGCCAACTTTGTTCAACAGCCCAGCCGAGTTATTCGCCGCCGTGGTGACCGCTATCGCGGCGCGAAGACTACCCGCTTTGGGAGCGATCGCGGTGGGAGTCTGCGCCGTTCTGCTTGGGCGCCAATTCTTTGAACACTGGTAAAAATGCCAATTCGCGCAACACTTGCAGATCTTGAGCCCATTCTGGCATTCCAGGAACGGGCCTATCACGAAAACCGCGCCATCAAAGGCGTTGAACCTCTTCCTTTGAGCGTCGATTACACGGGACTCTTCGACTTCATGGAATTCTGGATTGAAGGGCCAAAAGATCATCCTGAGGGCCTCGTCATTCTTGATCCGACCCATGAGCCGCCTGGGGATGCGCTTTTCATCTGGAGTATCGCGACAGCCCCCGATCAGCGCGGGAAAGGACTCGGCAACAAGCTCCTCGATTTCGTCGAGGCACGAGCGAAAGCGCTCAACCGGCGCGCCGTCACGCTGGTTACCAATAGCCGCCTGCCCGAACGGATCGATTGGTATCTCCGTCATAACTTTGTCATCATGAGGCATGAGACACTCAGCGATCGCACAGTCGTACATATGCGAAAAAATATCGCATCCGATTGAGAAAATTTCGCGTAGACGGATTAAGTGTCTGATTTTTTTGCCGAAGCATTACGGTGTGCCCTACAAAAACAGAATGGAAAGCCGTTAAAAATGCATGGCGACACCCATTGGACGCGGGCCGCCAAGTTTGGTAAAGCCCGCCCATCGATCCCGGAACGGATGCTGAGTTTGTTTTCAACCCTGTAAATAATGAGGACCAAAATGAAGAAGATCTTGATTGCCGCTACCGCACTTCTCGCACTCGCGATTGCTCCGGTGGAAGCAAAGACAAAAGCCCCAGCGAAGGCTGCTCCGGCTCCTGTCGTCAATGATGCAACCGACGGCTTTCTCCTTTGCGGCCTTCTCGTTGTTCCGGCCCGCTGCACGATGACTGAACGCGTTATTGGTGGCGTTGTGTTCGGTGCGGCAATCGGCGCGGCTGTCGGCTCAGTCTACACCACGGTGGCCGGCGCGCAGACTGTTGCTCAGAGCATTCAGAACGCCGCACTCATCGGTGCTGGTGTTGGCGGTCTCGGTGGCGCCGCCATCGGCCACGCCAAGTAATTTTGTTTGATTTAGGCCCTAATTTTTTGGGCTCAAAACGACAAAAGCCCCGCATCATGCGGGGCTTTTTTTAAACGTCAACGCTTCCCCTTTTTATGCCGTTGAGAGCTTTTGCGCATGATGATCTCGTTGTCTAACCTCCGATTGATCTCGATCCATCAAAACGTCAAAATTTTTATGTCTGTTTTGTCGATCGCCTTCATGCTTTTTGCGCATGATAATACTTTCGCGGCACAAACACCCGATACCGTGAAAAAGGCGCGCCAAGCCTGTAGCCGCCTGGCTGAAAAAATTGCCAATACACGCAAGCTGAAAAATAACACTGTCCAATCCTCAAGCAACTATAATGTTGATAAGGATACATGCTTCGCTCAAGTCGAAATTTCGCAAATCTTGCAATCAAAAAACACAAATGAAAATCAAAATGAAAGCCAAGGCGAAGGACAGAGTGCAGAGCAAAATGAAAAACGGCATCGACAAATTATCTTGATGAACGCAACTGAGAATAAAATTCTTGCCATTGTCATGTGGGAAGAGCCGAAAGGTCTTCGCGTCGGTCATGTCTATGACCCAAGCTATGATGGTCCACGCGATGAATATGAAAAAGTCGAAGCCTATATGCGAAAAAAAATGGCGCTCAATCTGCGCTAAGTCTGATGTGTTATTGCGGAGCAACGATCCATGAGCCTTGAGTCTGTTCGCGATTTTTTTGCTCAATATGCTCCCGATATCGAAATTCTCGTCACAGAAGCAAGCTCGGCTACCGTGAACGAAGCGGCCGCCGCTCATCAAGCGCGCCCCGAGCAAATCGCAAAAACATTAGGTGTATGGTTGAAGAATGAAGTGGTGCTGATTGTGATGAGCGGCACGGCGCGTCTTGATAACCGCAAATTCAAAGACCGCTTCAGTGAGAAGCCGCGCATGGTGGATGCTACGGAGATCACTTTACGCACAAGTCACCCAGTCGGCGGTGTATGTCCTTTCGGCCTTGAGAAGCCCCTAAAAATCTATGCTGATGAAAGCCTAAAAGCGTTCGACATTGTTATACCGGCGGCGGGCGCCACCAATGCGGCCGTAAAGATTGCGCCCGAACGTCTTGTATCGCTTGTCAATGCTGAGTGGATCGATCTCGCCAAACAAGATTTGTAAAATCTATTTTGATAATCCCGATAGATCTTCTGAACGCTGCTGTTTCAGTTGATCATTGGACTCGTTGTCGACCTTACTTTTCGACGTCGAAGGAAAATTTCCATTCAGGCCTTCGCGTGCAAGATGATTGACATGACGCAAAGTACCATGCGCGAACGGATCGGTAGCGCGCCTGATGGACTCAAGTGCTGAACGAAGCGTACGGATTTCTTCAACCGCTTCCATAATCAAATCATCTTTGATTTCACTTTGATGGTTCACACGCTCGATCAGAGATTTTTTATGATTCTTTGGAATACCGATAAGGCGAGTTACAAAATCTCGCAAAAGATCATGGTGGCGGCCATGATGCCACTCCGGAAGCAAAGAGGGTGTGTCATACCAATCTTGCGCGCTTTCCGGATGGCACCCGATTAACCCGATACGATCTTTGATGATCGCCATCGGATCGCCATTACTATAATGGGCAACAACATTAAACCGATCGATGTCACTTAAAAACGTACATCCATCATAGAAAAACATTGAATCGGAAGCGCCTTCCCACTCAATCCGTAATGTCGTCTTGAAAGAGCGTCTGATCTCGGCGCGTGGTCGCGTGATATATTGAACGCACTCCGTATAAGGCAGAAGACCAAAATAGTTGCGCCCGCCCCAATATGCACCCATGCAGATGCCTAGATAGGCGCCACCCTGCTCGACAAAATTGCGCACATGATCGCGGCGCAGAGCAAAGAGAGATTGAAAACGATCCGCATCGCCATCACCTCCCGGCATGACCAAAAGATCGATGCCCTCAAGACCTGCGGGTGTGATATCCGTGAGGCCAATGATCCGAACTTCATGATCACGCGACAGGACATCAGCAACGGCCGAAGCGCATTGACGAGAGCAAAGTGGATGATGTTGAAAAATTGCAATTCGGGACATGCGCTGATCTTCACGCCTTCAGCGCGTCGGATCAAGGACTTTGCGGCGACGTTAGCAAATTTACCTGCGGATTAATTCGGACAATTCGTAAAATGAGAGCCTCATACGGGTCCATTTCGAGGGGTCAGATAAAATAACTTGCGAGAATAAAAAGAGCTGCCGCGCCAATCGTGTTCAACGTGAACATCATCCCGGCAATACGAAATCGAAAATTTTCTACGTCACTCGAGACGCCCCACGCGTGCATGAGACGTCCGCTTAAAAGGGCAAGACAAAGCAGATGTATGATCACAGAGGGCATACCCCGAATTTCTGTGAAGGCAATCAGCAACAAGCCGAAGGGAACATATTCGGCAAAATTAGCGTGAACGCGTGAAGCGCGTTCGAGCCGCTTATCCCCGCCAGTTCCAATGGCAACTTTTGCAGAGCGCCGCGCCCTGATTGTGCGGGCGGATAAAAAAATAAAAAGCGCCGCAAAGATCGTAGCATAGGCGGGGACAATGATCATAACGTCTATCCTAGCGGAAAGTTTGGGTCGATTAATGGCTTAAGCGTTAGACGTGATGATTTAAAAGACTTTTTCACGCGTCATCATGATCTTTAAGAGCGCGATAGCGCGGCAAACTCAACCCCCAATAGAGCCCCATCGCACGTAAACCGAACGCAGCCAGAAAGCCCAAGAAAATCGTGACATCTTCGTGAATGCCTGCGCGTGACAAGAGAACATAAATAAGCGCGCCTGCCAGAGCGGCGGTGATATAGATTTCTTGACGTAAAATGATGGGGCTACCTCCTCCAAGAATATCTCGGATGATGCCGCCAAAACTCGCGCTCGCCACACCCATCGCCACAGCAATCACCGGACTCGCCCCGTGCGCCAAGGCGCTGCTTGATCCCGTGACGGTAAAAAGCGCCAAGCCCACAGCATCAAGCCAGAGAAGCAGGCGATAACGATGATGCAAAATATGCGCGAAGAAAAATGTAGCCGTTGAGATGATGATGCAAGCAACGAGATAGGCCGGTTGCTCAACCCAAAAAATCGGTTGCACACCGAGAATAAGATCACGAATTGTGCCGCCACCAATACCTGTGACACTGCCAAGCAAAGCGAATCCTACGAGATCCATCTCCTTGCGCGATGCAACCAATGCGCCTGTTGCAGAGAAGACAAAAATCCCGAACCAGTCGAGAAGATGAATGAGCTGCTGAATCATTAGTAAGCCATGACACGATTTTTTCTAAGCCGACCGATATTCATCCTGTTCGACCAGAATGGAAGAGGCAAGTAAAAAGCCCCGCATCACACGGGGCTTTTCATAGATCTCATTGAAAAAAGATCAACCGAGAAAATCGACAACGCCCGTATCAAGATCATAACGCGCATAAACGATTTTCACTTTTCCTTCATGCGCGAGTTCTTTGACAATGTCGCTTTCCGCTTTGACTTTTTCAGCGTTAAGACGAGCATTTTCACGCACAGACAAATCGACGAAATCGCCGCTCTTGCCCTTCATGGCTTTCGCAGCCGGAACAATCGCATCAACCATCGGCTTAATTGAACCTGGAAGCTTGGCGTCCTTCTCGACGACATCACAAGCGGCTTGAACGGCACCACAACGACTATGGCCCATCACCACCACAAGCGGCGAACCCAAATGTTCGGCGCCATATTCGATCGTACCCATCACAGCGGTATCGGCGACATTGCCAGCATTCCGGCACACGAAAAGTTCACCCAAACCGACACCGCCAAAAATCAATTCCGGCGACACGCGGCTATCCGCACAATTCAAAATGGTGGCCCAGGGTGATTGACCCTTGGCAACCGCGGTTCGGTTATTGGTCAATTCAGCCGCACAGAGTTGCGGTGAACTCACAAATTTCTGATTGCCGGCTTTGAGTTTCGCGAGAGCCTCATCAGCACTGAGGCTCGTCTTCGCAAAACTCGGGCTAAGTGCTCCCCCCATGGTCCAAAGGCCGCCTGCTGCCGCTCCGGTCGCCGCAAAACTCATAAAGCGACGCCGGCTCACATGTACACATTCAAAACACATAACAACTCCTCTACCTGACTATTCCCATCACGATACTTTGATCTTGGCCGCTTTGTTCCATCCCTGAGGATCAAACAAGAGACAGCATCAAAAGCGTATCGGAGTGTTGTCAAAAAGTCCAAGTCAACCCGTTATCGGCGAGGTGAGGCGTTGTGCAATGCATCAAAAAGCCCCGCAGACGCGGGGCTTTAAAAGGATCGGCTTCACGGATGCGCTTTGAGATAGGCCTCTAATTCGGCAATCTCCGCACTTTGTGAGGTAATGATGTTTTCAGCCATCTTACGCAAAGCGGGATCGGCTTTCGGATCTTTGAGAAGTGTCTTCGCCATATCCACCGCTGCTTTGTGATGCGGTATCATGGAGGCGGCAAAATCATGCGAAACGTCACCATTCATGGGATATTTATCCATGTCTTCCATCATGTCGCACATGGCTTTCATATAGGACTGTGTGAATGGCGACATATGCGCGGCATGCGACATGTGATTCATATCCATCGCGCATTTTGAATCAGCCTGAGCGACTGACAAACCCGTACCAACAAAAATCAATGCAACGAGAACCGTCTTCACTTTCATCGAGGTGATCCTTTAGGAGAGATGGGTGGAGTCATCAACCACTGCAGATTCTAATAACATACAGATCTTATAAGAGAGCGAATATTGTTTTTTTGATGATTGAATTGATATCGTAATCCTGATGTCTAATCCCCCAACGCAAAAAGCCCCGCTTGCGCGAGGCTTTGAGACATTTCAGTAAAAAATCAGGAGTGTGGCAACGCTCACAAGAGCGTTGGAATCATCACTCAGCCCTGACGCGCCTTGTAGCGCTTCTGGGTTTTATTGATGATGTATACACGGCCTTTGCGACGCACGAGCTGATTGTCGCGATGACGCTCGCGAAGGCTCTTGAGGCTGTTGCGAATTTTCATGGCCTTAATCCCTATTCCGTTTTGATGCGGTCGCCCGCACATCCCGTTCAAAAATCGAGAGCC
>VFQT010003735.1_pt1 | contig 13538 bp, 16 predicted proteins | sample 3512381 | NCBI WGS metagenome assembly VFQT01 (sample SAMN10412376, study PRJNA504923) | tailings metagenome | isolation source: Relicate 2 Philex TSF3 active mining site | place: Philippines: Tuba, Benguet | collected 2017-08-29 | reverse complement strand
GCGGTGCTGGCCGCCGCCCGCCTCGGACCCACCCTGGTGGTGTGTGCGTCGATCGACGGTGCGCGGGTGTTGGCCACGCGACTGCGCCGCACCGGAACGTCGGTCGCACTGGTTCCCGAGGAATGGTCCCAGGCCCGCGGAGGGGTCGACGTGGTGATCGGCGCCCGGGCCGCCGCGTTCGCTCCGTGTCCCGATCTGGCGGCCGCGGTGGTCCTCGACGAACACGAGGACACGTTGCAGGAGGAGCGGGTGCCCACGTGGCACGCCCGCGACGTGGTGATCGAACGGGCCCGTCGCCGGAATGCGCCGGTGCTGTTGGTCTCGCCGTGTCCCTCGGTCGCGGCGGCGAAGGATCGCACGGTGTTGGCACCCCCACCGGAACGCGAGACGGCGGCCTGGCCCGCGGTGGAGGTGGCCGATCGCAACGACGAGGAACCGTGGAAGCGCTCGTTGGTGTCGTCGGCACTGATCGCCCATCTGCGTGATCCCGAGTCGCGCGTGGTGTGCATGTTGAACACCAAGGGACAGGCGAAGTTGCTGGCGTGTCGGGGATGCAACACCCTCGTGCGTTGCGAGAAGTGCGACGCGGCGATGGGGGAGGACGAGGTCGGGCGCCTCGATTGCGGGGCGTGTGGTGCCACCCGACCGCGCGTGTGCGCGTCGTGCGGTTCCGGCGTGTTGGCCCGCCTGCGTCCGGGTGTGTCTCGACTGCGCGAGGAACTGGAGGCGGCCGCGGGACGCGACGTGGTGTCGGTGGTGGCCAACAAGGACTCCGACGTGATCGACGACACCGTCGCCGACGTCTTCGTGGGCACCGAGGCGGTGTTGCACCGCGTGCGACGCATCGACGTGGTGGCGTTCCTCGACTTCGACAGCGAACTGTTGGCCCCTCGTTATCGCGCCTCCGAACAGGCGATGGCGTTGGTGGCCCGAGCGGCCCGTTTGCTGGGCAAGCGACGAGACGGAGGGCGGTTGCTCATCCAGACCACCATGAGCGATCACGAGGTCGTGCGCGCCGCGGTCGCGGGACGACCGGCCCTGGTCGGCGAATCCGAGGCGGCCCGCCGCGCGGCGCTGGCGTTGCCACCCTTCTCCGCGATGGCCATCGTCGACGGAGAGGGTGCCGATCGGTTCGCCGAGGCTCTGGCGAGGTCGTCAGGTGTCTCGGTCGTCGCGCATCGCGACCGATGGTTGGTGCGTGCGACCGATTCGACGTCGTTGGCCGACGCGATCGCCTCCACCGAGCGTCCCGCGAATTCGAAGCTGCGTGTGGAGGTCGATCCGACGCGGATCTAGGCGACGCGCAGCAGACGAAATCCCTGCCTCGACGCCAATCGACTGGTGGGATGACCCTGCTCGCTCAACCACCGTTGCAGTGAATCGCTCCCGAGGTTCTTGTTCACCACCAGAACCGCCTCCCCTCCGGGGACGAGGCGAGGTAGCCACCGTCGCAACATGTCGTGCAACTCGCTCTTGCCCACCTTGATCGGCGGATTGCTCCAGATGGCGGCGAACGAGACGTCGGCGGGCACCTCGTCGGGAGCGACCACGCGCACGTTGGCGAGACCGAGTGAGCGCGCGTTGTGGTCCGTCAATCGGCGTGCCCGTGCGTTCACGTCGACCGCCCACACCCGACAATTCGGTCTCCGTCGGGCCATCGTCAGCGCGATCACGCCGGCTCCGCATCCCAGATCCAGTACGTCTCCGGACTCGGGAAGGGGAGGGGCCTCCAGCAAAAGGAACTTCGTACCCGAGTCCACCCGACCGTGGGAGAAGACCCCGGTGTCGGTGTCCATCTCGAAACTTCCCTCGGGAAGACTCACCTCGATGCGCTTGCGCGCCGACTCCACCTCGGGTTCCTCGCTGAAGTAGTGCTGGTTCGGGTGGTCGGAGTCGGAAGTCATGGCATCGGTAGCCTGTCACGCATGACGTACCAGATTCGGACATTCGGTGACCCCGTGCTCGCCTCGCAGGCGCTTCCGGTCACCGACATCGACGGCAAGATCGTCCGGATCGTCGACGAGATGTTCGACACCCTCTACGACAGCGACTCCGGCATCGGGTTGGCGGCCCCGCAGGTGGGCATCCAGCGTCAGATCTTCGTGTGGGACATGGACGACGAACCCATGGTCGTTCTCAACCCCGTCATCGTCGAGTCCGACGGCGAATGGGTGTACGACGAGGGTTGCCTCAGCATCCCCGGGCTGTACGTGGAGATGACCCGTCCCAAGACCGTCCTGATGAAGGGCATCGACATGAACGGCAACGAGGTGGCCATCGAGGCCGACGAGTTGGAGGCCCGTCTCTTCCAACACGAACTCGACCACCTCAACGGCGTGCTCATGTTCGACCGCATGCAACCCGAGCAGCGCAAGGCCGCCATCGCCGAATACAAGAAACTCACCGAACAGGCCGCCGGGCTGAGCGCCCCCAAGCGGCTGAAGGCCGAATGACCGCATTGGCACCCCTGCCCAACGGGCCGGTGCGTCGTGTCGCGTTCCTCGGCACCCCGGCTCTGGCGGTGCCGGTGCTGGAGGCCTTGGTGAACGACGGCGTCGAGGTGGCCCACGTGGTCACCCGCGCCGACAAACGTCGGGGACGCGGCTCGGACCTGATGCCCAGTCCCGTGAAGGAGTGCGCGCAGCGATTGGGGCTGCCGGTGGGTCACGCCGTCGACGAGTTGCTCGACCTGCATCGTCGCCGGCCGATCGAACTCGGGGTCGTCGTCGCCTACGGAGCACTCATCAAGCCGCACGTGTTGCGCGAGTTGCCCATGGTGAACATCCACGTGTCACTGCTCCCGCGCTGGCGTGGCGCGGCGCCGATCGAACGGGCCTTGCTGGCTGGCGACACCGAGACCGGCGTGTGCATCATGCAGGTGGAGGAGGGTCTCGACACCGGGGGAGTGTTGGCGACGGCGCGCATGCCGATCGACGAGCGCACCACGGCCGACGACATCCGCGCGCGGCTCATCGCCGATGGCACCGCGTTGTTGTTGCGACAACTTCGGGACGGCTTGAGCGTGCCCGTCCCGCAGGAGGGCGAACCCACTCATGCCGCCAAGATCGAGGCCGCCGAACTCCGCATCGACTGGTCGCGGAGCGCCGAGGAGATCTCGCGTCTCGTACGGCTCGGAGGCGCCTGGACCACGCATCGTGGTCGACGGGTGAAGATCCACGTCGCGCGCACGGTCGCGTCGACCGGCGGCGACCCGGCTCGACCGGGACGCCTGCGCCTCGAGGGCGGTGGGGTGTCGGTGGCGACCGGGAGCGGTGAGTTGTCGGTCGCCGTGTTGCAGGCCGAGGGCAAGACGCGTATGGACGCCGTCGCCTGGGCCAACGGTGCCCAGCTCACCGATCTCGAGGTGTTCGGCGATGGGTGAGTCCGCCCGTTCGCTGGCCCTGGCCGCGCTCGTGCGCATCGACCACGAGGGCGCCTACGCGAATCTGGTGTTGCCCGCGATGCTGTCGAGGTCGACGTTGTCCGACGCCGACCGACGTTTCGCCACCGAACTGGTCTACGGCACCACGCGCATGCGTCGGGCCTGTGACGCTCTCGTCGATCGTTTCGTGATGAGCGAACCCGACGCGACCACCCGCACCTTGTTGCGGCTCGGCGCGTACCAGTTGGCCTTCGCCAAGGTCGCGCCGCACGCCGCGGTCTCGGCCACCGTCGACTTGGCCTCGCGCAAGACCAGTGGCTTCGTCAACGCGGTGTTGCGCAAGGTGTCCACCAAGGACATGGTGTGGGGGAGCGAGGCGACCCGGTTGAGCTACCCGGACTGGATCACCGAGTTGTTCGCCCGCGAGTGCGGCGACGAGGCCGTCGAGGCGTTGGAACGCATGAATCGGGCCCCGTCGGTCACCACCCGCGACGACGGATACGTGCAGGACGAATCGTCCCAATGGGTGGCCGCGGCCGTGGGCGCCACTTCGGGCGAGACGGTGCTCGACGTGTGCGCCGGTCCCGGCGGGAAAGCCACGGCGCTGGTCGCCTCCGGGGCCCGGGTGATCGGCGCCGATCTGCAACCGTCGCGGGCCGGATTGGTCGCCAAGAACGCCGAGCGACTCGGCCGACGGCTGCCGGTGGTGGTGTCCGACGCGTCGCAACCGGCGTTCGCGCCCCGGGCGTTCGACCGGGTGTTGGTGGACGCGCCCTGCTCGGGTCTCGGCGCGCTGCGACGACGCGCCGACGCCCGTTGGAGAATCACGGAATCCGACCTGGACGATCTGGTGTCGATCCAGCGACGCGCGTTGGCGGCCAGCGCCGAGTTGGTGCGCCCCGGCGGCGCGTTGGTGTACAGCGTGTGCACCATCACGGCGGCCGAGTCGATCGAACACGCCGTTCCCGACGGCTTCGACGTGGTCGGTCGCGACGGTGACGACTTCTTCCCGCCGCTGGGCGCCGAGTGGCGGCCGTTCGGTCACGGTCATCGTGTCCTGCCCCACCACGCCGACACCGACGGCATGGTGATCATCCGTTACCGTCGTCGCAAAGGAGCATGATGAGCGCGACGAGCAACACCCACGACGGCCCGCTTCTCGCCAAGGTGCTCACCGTCAGTGACGGAGTGGTGCACGGCACCCGCGAGGACACCTCGGGCGCCGGATTGGCGGCCTGCCTCGAACGCCACGGCTTCACCGTCGTCGAGCGCGCTCTCACCGCCGACGGCGCCGACGAGGTGGCCGCCGCCCTCGTTCGCCTGTGCGACGGATTCGCCGGTCTGGTGGTCACCACCGGCGGCACGGGTTTCGCGCCGCGCGACCAAACTCCCGAGGGGACCCGGCGCGTGATCGAGCGCGAGGCCCCGGGTCTGGCCGAGGCGATGCGGCTCGTCAGTCCGCTCGGTCGCCTGTCGCGCGGAGTGGTCGGTGTCAGGGGTTCGACGATCGTCTGCAACACACCGGGATCCCCCAAGGGGTGCGTGGAGCAGATCGAAGCCGTCATCGACGTGTTGCCCCACGCGCTGCGACTCCTCGACGATCGTCCGACGGCCCACTGAGCCAATTCGGAGCGGTCCCGTCGGCCGTCACCGGTAGCGTCGGTGTCGTGCTGCGCCTCGTTCTGCCCAAGGGATCCCTCGAGAAGGCCACCTTCGAATTGTTCGAGGCCGCCGACCTTCCGATCAAGCGCTCGTCCAGCGTGGACTACAAGGCCACCATCGACGATCCCCGCATCAGCGAGGTGCGCATCCTGCGTCCGCAGGAGATTCCGCAGTACGTCGCCGAAGGCCTCTTCGACATCGGAATCACCGGACGCGACTGGGTGGAGGAGACCGAGAGCAATGTCGAGAGCCTCGGTGAACTGAAGTACTCCAAGGCCACCAGCGATCCGGTGAAGGTGGTCGTGGCCGTGGCCGGCGACAGTCCGGCCCAGAGCGTGGCCGATCTGCCCCAGGGTGTCCGCGTGAGCACCGAGTACCCCTCCCTGACCCGGCGTTACTTCGCCGACCGCGGCATCGCCGCCGACGTGCGACTCTCGTACGGCGCGTCGGAGGCCAAGATCCCCGACATCGCCGACTGCATCGTCGATATCACCGAGACCGGTCGTGCGTTGCGGGCCGCGGGACTGCGCGTGATCGACACCATGCTCGTCAGCTACACCGAGATGATCGCCAACGCGTCCTCCCACGCCGATCCGGCCAAGCGACACGCGATGAACCAGTTGATGACGCTCCTTCTCGGCACGCTCGACGCGCGCGGCAAGGTGTTGGTGAAGCTGAACGTCGGCAGCGACGATCTGCAGAAGGTGCTCGCCGTCCTGCCCTCGGCGAAGTCTCCCACCATCAGCGAGTTGGCCGGTGGCGGGTTCGCCGTCGAGAGCGTGGTGGAGAAGCGTTCGATCAACACGCTCATTCCCGCTTTGAAGGACGCCGGCGCCTCCGATCTGCTCGAGTTGCCGATCTCCAAGATCGTGGCGTGAACATGGGCACCGTGATCGAGTTCGACGCCCACGTCGGGCTCGGACGGGTGCGCGCCGACGACGGCGTCGAGTACGTGTTCCACTGCGCCGAGATCGCCGACGGATCGCGCGACATCGCGGTGGGTGCACGGGTGTCGTTCCGGGTCGTGACGAAGTTCGGTCGTGACGAAGCCTTCGCCGTCGCGGCCGTCTGACGACCGGCGTCGCGACGACATCGTCGCGGTGTTGCTCTCGGTTCCCGAGGGAACCGTGGTGTCCTACGGCGAAGTGGCCGACGACGCCGGACATCCGCGGCAGGCCCGACTGGTGGGACGCATCCTGTCGCAGTGGTCCGACGAACTCGACCTCCCGTGGTGGCGGGTGGTCGACGCTTCGGGGCGCCTGGTCCCCGGACTCGAGGTCGAGCAGGCGCGATTGTTGGCGTCCGAGGGGGTGTCGTGTCGTGAGGGCCGGGTGGTGCGGGTCCGGCGCGGGGGCGACTGAGCGCCGACTACAAGGTGCTCTTCACCTGAACGAAGGCCATCCGGATGTTCTCCAGCGCGTCGCGCAGCACCTGGTGGTTCTCACCCAGACGCTCACCGAGGCCGTCGACCAGGCAGCCCAGGGCGTCGATGGCCAGAGCCGCCTCGACCAGGTTCGGGGGAGCGGCGGTCAGGTGGATGGCCGCCAGTTCGTAGAGGCCCATGGCGTGGTTGGACACCACCAGGTCGGCGGGCGCTTCGGCCAGACGCTGGCGGGCCTCGGCTAGCACCTCGGCGGCGACGTCCATGTCGGAGTCGAGATCCGGGTCGTCGTCGCCGGGGTGATGGGGGGCGGAATTGTCGGTCATCGGAGGTCCATCGGAGGTTTTTGCTGGTGGGAGCGGTTACCCTAGCGGTCACAACTGAGGCGAAGTGGGGCGTTGCCCCCACCCGACCACCACCGGTTCGCCGGCACCGTGCGTTCGGGTCACTGCGAGAAGGCCACCGCCACGTGCGGTGCTGACCCGTGATGACTTCGCGTCGTCATGTATCCACACACCATGGGAGGTCAGCCCATTGCACAGGAGTGAACAGCCATAGCACCGCCGACGAACGAACCTCGCTACAACGAGCGCATCCGCGCCAAGGAAGTGAGGGTGATCGGTCCCGATGGATCCCAGTTGGGGATCAAGGCTGTCCCCGACGCCTTGGCCCTGGCCCGGGAGCTCGACCTCGATCTGGTCGAAGTGGCCCCCATGGCCACGCCACCGGTGTGCCGCATCATGGACTACGGCAAGTTCCGTTATGAGGAGTCGCAGCGGGCCCGCGAGGCGCGCAAGAAGACGGCCCACATCACGGTCAAGGAAGTCAAGTTCCGGCCCAAGATCGGCAAGGGTGACTTCGACACCAAGGTGCGACACGTCCAGGAGTTCCTCGCCGACGGCCACAAGGTCAAGGTGACGCTCCAGTTCCGCGGACGCGAGATGGCTCACCCCGAGCTCGGAAGCAAGATTCTGGACGAAGTCATCGAGGCGATCACCGCGGTCGGCAAAGTGGAGACACAAGCCCGGCTCGAGGGTCGCAGCATGACGATGGTGCTCGTCCCCGATAAGAAGCCCGTCAAGAAGAAGGACGCCAACGAGTCTCCCGTCGCCGACAACGGCGTCGACGAGCCCGCGGCCGAAGCCCAGTAACCGACACATCGACATCCCCGACCACACCGGACCCCGGCCCGGACCAGAAAAGGATCAGAGCAATGCCCAAGATGAAGACCAGCAAGACCGCCGCCAAGCGTTTCCGCAAGACCGGCACCGGCAAGCTGCGCCGCCTGCAGCAGAACCGTCAGCACCTCTTCGAGAAGAAGCCGTCCACCCGCACCCGTCGTCTCGACGGCATGGTCGACGTCCACTCCGGCGACGAGAAGAAGATCAAGCGCCTGCTCGCCGAGCGCTGATCGACCGGTTACTCACACAGGATCAAGGAAAGAAAGAGAAGAGTCATGGCAAGAGTCAAGCGTGCAGTGAACGCCAAGAAGAGCCGCCGTCAGGTTCTCGAGCGCGCCAAGGGTTACTACGGCAACAAGAGCCGTTCCGTCCGCGCCGCCAACGAGCAGGTGATGAAGTCCGGTCAGTACGCGTTCCGCGACCGTCGCGCCAAGAAGGGCGAGTTCCGTCGTCTCTGGATCCAGCGCATCAACGCGGCCTGTCGTCTGAACGACATCAGCTACAGCCGCTTCATCGCCGGCCTCAACGCCGCCGGCATCGAAGTGGACCGCAAGATCCTCGCCGATCTGGCCGTCACCGACCTCGCCGCGTTCGGTCGTCTCTGCGAGACGGCCAAGGCGGCGCTCGCCTGAGCGAGTTCATCTGAACCACGAACTGGTTCTCAGCAATCCAGCGGTTCAACGGGTGCGGCGCCTCGCGGGGCGCCGCACTTCGCGTTCCGAGGAGGGTGCCTTCATCGTGGAAGGGGCCGTGCTCGTGCGGGAGGCCATGGACGCCGGGTGGCACGTGATCGAACAGTTCGTGGGGCCGGGAGCCGATCCGGTGGTCGGCGCCGGCACGGTACGTCACCTCGCGGCCGGCGTGATGGAGAAGATCGCCACCACCGAGACCCCCCAGCCCGTGCTGGCCGTCGTCGAGCGCGCGTTCGCCGGTCGCGAGATTCTGGACACCGCCGGATTCGTGGTGGTGGCCGACGCCGTCGCCGACCCGGGGAACCTCGGCACGATGTTGCGCTCGGCCGAGGCCGCCGGTGCCGACTGCGTGGTGCTCACCCCCGGCACCGTCGATCCCTCCAGCCCCAAGGTGGTGCGGGCGTCGGCCGGCGCCGTGTTCCGTGTGCCGGTGGTCGAATCCTCGAGCCTCGAGGCGGTGGGTCGCGCCGGACTCGTGCGTCTGGGCACGTCGTCGCACCGGGGCCGGGCGCACACCGAGGTCGATCTCGCGCGTCGCGTGGCCCTCGTCCTCGGGAACGAGGCGCACGGACTGTCCGACGAGGCGGCGGTCGACGAGTGGATCACCATTCCCCACGCCGGACGTTCGGAGAGTCTGAACGTCGCCATGGCGTGCACGGTGTTGTGCTTCGAGGCGGCACGTCAACGGCGGTCGGGGTCGTGACCGTGCGGGATTCGTGTCGGAATTGCTCCGTGGCCGGCGGGGCCCTCTGCGGTACGGTTGTCGGGTCATGATCGACGCCATCGAAGCCGCCCGCTCCGCCGCCGAGGCCCGCGTGTCCTCGGCGACCACGGTCGACGAATTGCGGGCTCTCGACACCGAGTTGTTGGGCAAGCGCGGCGCGTTGGCCGATCTGAAGGCGGGTCTGGGCAAGTTGTCCACCGTCGAGGAGAAGAAGACGGCCGGACAAGCGGTGAACGAGGCCATGAGCTCGGTCCGGTCCGCGCTCGACGCCCGCATGGCCGTCATCGCCCGCGCCGAACGAGAGATCCAACTGGCGGCCGAGGCACTCGATCTCACCGAACACTTCATCGCCCCCGGTCGCGGGCGCCCGCACATCGTCACCCAGGCGTGGCAACGCCTCGAGGACGTCTTCGTCGGTATGGGTTTCCAGGTGGCCGAGGGTCCCGAGGTGGAAACCGACTGGTACAACTTCGAGGCCCTCAACATGCCCCCGTCGCACCCGGCGCGCAGCATGCACGACACCTTCTACGTCGATCACGGTGCCAACGGCAGCACGGTGTTGCGCACCCACACGTCGCCGGTCCAGATCCGCGTCATGCAGACCGTCGAGCCACCGATCTACATGATCATGCCCGGTCGCGTGTTCCGCAACGAGACCACCGACGCCACGCACCTGGCGGTGTTCCACCAGATCGAGGGCCTGGTCATCGACAAGGGCATCACCTTGGCCGATCTGGCCGGCACCATCGACGCCTTCACCAAGGCGTTCTTCGGCGAGGGCTTCGGCAGTCGACTGCGTCCCAGCTACTTCCCCTTCACCGAGCCCAGCGCCGAGTTCGACATCCGCACTCCCGATGGTTCGTGGCTCGAGTTGGGCGGTTGCGGCATGGTGCACCCCAACGTGTTGCGCGCCGGCGGACTCGACCCCGAGGAATGGAGCGGTTTCGCCTTCGGCTTCGGCATCGATCGCATGGCAAAGGAGCGTCACGGGGTGGGCGACGTCCGCGAGATGTACACCAACGACATCCGATTCATCGAGCAGTTCTGAGCCGACCATGAAGATCGTCCATTCCTGGCTCCTCGACCTCGCCAAGTCTCTGCCCGACGACGTCGACGCCATCGCCGAAACTCTCAGCGACATCGGACTGGCCTGTGAGAGTGTCGACCGCGTCGGCGCCACCGTGGCCGGGGTCATCACCGCAAGGGTCATCAGAACCGAGCGTCACCCCGACGCGGCCAAGGTGCATCGCGTCTTTCTCGACTGCGGAGACGGCACCGAGCATCACGTGTGGTGCGGTGCGTTCAACATGCAGCCCGGCGACGTCATCCCGTGGGCAACTCCCGGCACCACCATGCCCGACGGTCGGGCCATCGAAACGAAGCCCATCGTGGGCATCCCCAGCGAGGGCATGTGTTGCTCGGCCCGCGAACTCGGTCTCGGCGACGATCACGGTGGCATCCTCATCATGGATCCCGACACCCCGGTGGGCGTCCCGTATGGCAAGGCCCTCGGATTGGCCGAGGAAGTGGTCTACGACCTCGACGTGTTGCGCAATCGTCCCGACGCCTACGGACACGTCGGCGTGGCCCGCGACCTGGCCGCTCGGTTCGGGGTCCCGTTCTCCGCCTCCGACGGATCCATCAAGGCCACGGGGGCGTTGAAGTCGGCGCCGGTCGAGATCGTGGCCGGCGACCGTTGTCCGCGCTTCACCACCATCGTCATCAGCGGAGTGCGTGTCACGTCGTCGCCGGACTGGATGGCGAGTCGACTCGCCGCGGCGGGGATGCGCTCCATCAACAACGTCGTCGACGTGTCCAACTACGTGATGCTCGAGACGAACCAACCCAATCACGCCTACGACTTCGAACGATTGGGCGGTGGGGGATTCCGTGTTCGTCTGGCGCGCGAGGGAGAAACCATGATCACCCTCGACGACGTGGAGCGAACGCTCACGGTCGAGGATCTGCTCATCTGCGACCTCGACGACCGTCCCATCGGCTTGGCCGGCATCATGGGAGGCCAGAACACCGAGATCTCGCCGGACACCACCGTCATCGCCCTCGAGACCGCGTGGTTCGAGCCGCTCGGCATCATGAAGAGCGTTCAGCGCAACGGTTTGCGCAGTGAGGCCTCGGCCCGTTTCGAACGCGGCATGGACCCGTACGGCATCGATGCCTCCGTCTCGCGGTTCATCGAGTTGCTCCGACTCACGTGTCCCGATCTGGTGGTGCACGAGGGAGCCGTCGACGCCCGCACCGAACATCTGCCCAAGCCGGTGGTGATCGACGTGCGGCCCGCGCGCGTGGGGGCCCTGTTGGGTACCCAGTTCAGCGCCCAAGAGATCGTCTCGCTCGTCGCCCCGTTGGGGTTCGTCGGTGCGCTGCACGGCGACACCATCTCGGTGACCGTCCCCACGTGGCGACCCGATTGCACCCTCGAAGTCGACATCATCGAGGAGGTGGCCCGGCACTACGGCTACTCGCGACTCGGCACCACGGTCCCCAAATCGACCCAACCGGGCGGTCTGTCGCCGGTTCAGCAACGTCGCCGCCGGGTGCGCGACGTGGTCCTCGGTCTGGGGGTGAGCGAGGCGATGCCCCACCCGTTCCTCACCGACGGTGATCTCGACCGTGCCGGACTCTCGAACGAAGCCGTGCGCCTGCTGAATCCGTTGGCGGTGGGCGACGACGTGTTGCGCACCTCGTTGCGTCCCGGGCTGTTGAAGGCCATCGCCTTCAACGAGTCCCATCGTCGTGCGGGGGTGTCCCTGTTCGAGGTGGGTCACGTGTACCCGCCCAGCGATGACGTGCTTCCGGCCGAGCACGAGGTGCTGGCCGTCGTGTTGGCGGGTCGTGAGGCGCCGGCGGCGGTGGCGGTGTGGCGCGAGTTGGCGACCGCCATGGGATGGGGAGCGCGGCTCGATCAGTCGATCGTGTCGGCCGGTCTGCACCCCACGCGCTCGGCGACGTTGTCCGTCGGTCGTTACGCGGTCGGAGTCGTGGGTGAGGTGCATCCCGACGTTCTCGACGCCTATGGAATCGCGCAACGGGTCGCGGTTCTCGAGTTGAACCTCTCGGTCCTGCTCGCCGCCGAGCCGAAGGTTTCGCAGTGGAAGCCGACGAGTCGCTTCCCATCCAGCGACATCGATCTGGCGTTCACCGTTCCGTCGTCGGTGACGGCCGAGAAGGTCGAGAAGTCGTTGCGACAGAACGCCGGAGCGTTGCTGGTGGACATCGCGCTGTTCGACGTGTACCGCACCGACGCGTCCGCCGAGTCGCGCAGCCTGGCTTTCCGTCTGCGACTGCAGGCCAACGACCGCACGCTCACCGACGCCGACGTGGCCGAGGTGCGCGACAAGTGCATCGCCGGTGCCAAGAAACTCGGCGCGCAACTTCGCTAGTTCGTGTGGGGCCTCATACGGAAGGCGTCGATCATGAACCGGCGGTATTCGTCGTCGGTGATGGCGTTGTCGTCCAACAGCGAGTTGTAGAACAGGTTGGAGTTCATCAACACGACGAACACCACGCGCCGGTCGAACGACTCGCCGGGCGCCAGTCGCCGATCGACGACGTCACAGGCCTCCACCCAACGCGGATAGACGCGCTGTGCGATGGCGGCGAGGCGGTCACGCAACGACGGATTGACCGTGGCGACCGCGAGGATCTGCGAGCGCAACAGTGACTCCTCGCGTTCGGTCACCTTGCTCGGCATGGGAAGGATTCCGACGATGTCGGCGACGGTGAGTGATGGCCTGGAAGTCAGTGCGGCCAGTGTGCTCTCGATGTTTCGGGTCGCGATCTCCTCGAACTGGCGGGCGAGAACGTCGGCGAGCAATCCGTCGCGATCCTCGAAGTGCCGGTAGATCTGCGTGACCGAGCAGTGAGCGCGTTTGGCGACCCGGGTGACCCTCAGCCCGAGGATGCCGTACTGGCGGATGTCCTCGCGCGCACTCTCGCGGATGCGGTCGGCCAGGTCGCTCGTGTGCATGGAATCTCTCGCGGGGGACATCGCCATAAGTGTGCCGTACAGTTCACCGACCCGACCCGAAAAAGTTTTCCAAAGCGGGACACCCACAGAAAAGTTTTTCTCTTTCCGCAGACTCTTGAGGAGGTTCGTGGCGCATTTCTAATTTGTTTCGGTGCCGAAGTCCTCGAGTAAGTGGAGTCGACTGACACTGGCGTTTCTGATCGTCATCGGCGGTATCCAGATTCCCGTCGTTATCTCGCATGCGACTGCATCAGCGGTTTCACTTGTCGCTGGTTCGACGACGGCCACGCCTGGTACACGAATCGAACTCACGGCCTCCATGCCGGTGGTCGGAGCGGGTTCGGTCAGCCAGGAGATCGTTCAGATAATCGACCCCGCGAAATTGAGGATCACCTCGCTCGACGACATCGTGTACCCGACCGGTTGGACCTTGTCGTTTTCCACCGACGGCATCTCGTTCACCTCGACGGTACCTGCGAGTGCCTCCGCATGGGCGGCCGTGAGAGCGGTCAAGGCGTCGGGAAACGT
>VFQT010003733.1_pt1 | contig 13547 bp, 7 predicted proteins | sample 3512381 | NCBI WGS metagenome assembly VFQT01 (sample SAMN10412376, study PRJNA504923) | tailings metagenome | isolation source: Relicate 2 Philex TSF3 active mining site | place: Philippines: Tuba, Benguet | collected 2017-08-29 | reverse complement strand
ACATATGGACTGTCAGTGCGTTTCCTGGGATGCCTCATGGCGATCGAAGACGAGAGGCGCGACCGGCTCGAGTCGCTTCGTTGGGGCAAGGAGGGAATTGCCGCAACCCAGGAGCGCTCCTGCATTCTCTATCATAACGCGGCGCAGGCCGCGCTGACCCTGTTCCGATTCGACGAGGCAGAGGAACTCGCTCGCAAGGCGGTCCGCGCCGAGTTCAACGACTGCCCGAGCTCGACCTATTATCACCTCTCCAATATCTACCTCGCACAGGGCGAGTTCAATCGGTCGATCTCCGCCTACAAGAAGCTCATGCGCGCCCGCATCGAGCCGCGCTATCGTCCGATGTTCGACAAGGACAATAAATCGATTCTCGTCGAAATTCTCCTCGCTCTCGGAAAAATCCCCGAGGCACTTAAACTCGTTCGTCCCGTCTTCGAGCACCCCGACCGTCCTGGCATGACGAGCCTCGATCTCGAGGACCTGCAATTCGGCTCGGGCGTCCAGTTCTGGCTCGCGCTCGATGCCTCTATCGAAGAGAGCGAGGACCGCGCGTCGGTCATGGGCTTCTTCGACGAGCTCGATGAGGACTACGGCCGGCAGGAGCTCGAGCTGAAGCAGTGGGAGATCGAACGCACCCTCACGAGGCTCGCCGTTCACGACGATATTCTCGTCACGAACCTGCGCCCCTTTCTCCGCGGGGTGCGCCCCTGGTCGGCTGGTAGCCTCGCGAAGATCCTCGGCGTCGGGCTCGTCCGCGCGGCCCTCGAGGAGGCCGAGCGCCTCGACACCCCCCAGCTCGGCGACGCAGGTAAAGGTTATTTCCGGGCAATCTCTGGAGAATTACATTTTCATGCTGGCAATTTCGAGGAGGCCGTCGCGGAAGGGGAGGAGGCGCTCAAATCGCTGCAGCCCGAGAATGCCTTGCTGCGATATCGCACGATGGCCTATCTCGCGGGTGCCTACGTCGCTGTCGGCAAGGCTCTCGAGCCGCGGACGGTGGAGCTCTTCAAGGAGGTCCTCCACAATTACCCAACCGCGCTGAAACAACTCGGGGTGAGAGTGCCTGCCCAGGTTACCTTCGACGCCGATCCCTTTGCCACCGAGGTCGCCGAGCGGCTCGTCGAGTCACGCCGCCTCGACATCATGGACAACGCGCCGTTCCGCGTCCATGTGAGCGGCTCGGCAAAGCAGGTGAAGATGTGTCTGTCGTCGACGACGGGCTTCAAGCTCGGCTGTGGTGAGCGAAAGTTCGACAGACCTTCGCCCGACGATGTCCAGACGGCCATCGACGCGTTTCACACCCAGGCCTTCGCGCCGATGGTGGCGCTCACCTCGAGCGATATCAACAGCCTCGACGGCTCGACCGTGAGGGCGAACGCAGACGAGGTCCTCGAGGGAATCCTCGGGACGGACATCAAGGAAAAGAAGGAGGACGACGAATGAGCAGCGGACGCCGACCACGGTCGAAGCACCTCGCCGCTGTCTGTGGCGGTCTCATGTGGGTCATGTTGATTGGCGACCTCGGCATGACAAACACAGCTCGTGCCGAGGATCCGAGTGATGAGAACGACGAGGGCCCGCTCATGCCTCATCGTCCTCATACAAAACTCGCCGAGCTGTTCCCGGGTGAGATCGTCGACGGGGCACGCTGTCGCGGTCGTGGCGGTCGTTGGGTCGTCCAGGGCGAGTGGGAGGGATGCGTCGGTCCTGGCGGTCAAATCGGCGTTTGGACGAAATTCGCGCGGGCGGGCCACCCCGAGTGGTCGGCAATTTGGGTCCAGAATCAGCTCGAAGGCAAGAGCGTACGCTTTCACGAAAATGGCGTCGTCAGCGAGCTTGGCAATTTCGTGAAAGGCAAACGCGAGGGGGCTTTCCAGGGATTTTGGAATACCGGCGCGCTGCGCTTCGAGGAGACCTTCGTCGACGACAAGCGACAAGGGAGCTGGAAGGTCTATCATCCGAGCGGTCATCTCGAGCTCGACGCGGGCTATAAGGACGACGAGGTCGACGGGAATTATGTCGGCTGGCACCGGTCATGTCACAAGTCGAAGGAGGGGCGGTATACTGCGGGCAAGCAGGAGGGGCTCTGGCGCGAGTGGAACGAGAAGGGCGTGCTTCTGAGCGAGGGCGAGTACAAGGACGGCAAGCGGGTCGGGACCTGGAAATTCTATCACCAGCCGAGCCGTGCCCTTGTGGAGGAAGGACCCTACGTCGATGGTAAACGCGAGGGAGAATGGACCGAATATTTCACGAATGGGCAGAAATTCCGCACCGTGAAATGGAAGGCCGATGTGCGCGAAGGGGCGGGGCCTGAGGCCTGCGCGAAGGTCGAGGACGCCGCGTGGTTCGTCGATTTCGACGCCCGTGAGGAGGGCTGCCAGAAGGGAAATCCGCCCTGGGCGACGCGGCTCCTCATGTGGACGGGCTACTTCGAAGAAGGGGCCCGCATGTGGGAGAGGCACTATGACGATACCGGCAATATCGACGGCGTCGAACGCGAGTGGCACCCGACGGGCGAGCTGATGCACGAGGGGCAGTGGTCGCGAGGGGTCCCCTCGGGCGTCCATTCCTGGAAGGGGGCCGATGGGAAGGTCTTTGGCGACAGCGTCATCTCAGGCGGGACGGGCGACTGGACGGCTTATTATCACACCGGTAAACCGCGCGAGCAGGGCCGATATGAGAATGGCATGAAGGCCCTCCGCTGGACGACCTGGTATCTCAACGGCAACAAGAGCGCCGAGGAGAACTGGGCTCGCGGTAAGAAGAACGGGCAGATGCGCTGGTGGTTCGAGAGTGGTGCATTGAAAGTCGTCGGTGATTTCAGAGACGACAATCGCGCGGGCGTCTGGACCGCCTATTGGTCGGGTGGAAGACCCGCGTGGGAGGGGCCCTACGGGCTACAGGGAGAGCGGACGGGAGAGTGGCGGGACTATTATGCCGATGGCACTCTCAAGTCTGCGGGTCCGATGAAGGACGACTACGAGAATGGTCTCTGGACCGAATATTACGACAATGGCGAAAAGTCCGGTGAAGGCGAATATGTCGACGGAAAGCGCCAGGGGAAATGGCGCCTCTGGTGGAAGACGGGCGAATTCTGGCGCGAGGCGATCTACGAGCGCGGAGTCGAGGTCGACACGGGCAATGACGAATGTGCCGCGGCGGGTGGCGAGTGGGTGAATCTGCCCGAGGAGCGGGTCACGGGCTGCATGATGTGCCGCTGGGACAGCAAGACCGAGGACGAAAAAGACGTGATGGTCGGCCTCGAGGAGGGGGCGGTCGGCAGGCAGGGCTCGGCCGAGGACAAGCAGACTCCCCAGGGCGGACAGGTGAATTCGCAGGTCCTCGAAGCCGAGGGAGGAAAAGAGGCCCATCAGACCCCGGAGGACCCGGCGGGACGTGTCATCCAGGACCCGGAGCGGGAGTGGATTTTCTGGCATGCCAACGGGAAGAAGGAAAAACAGGGCCGTTTCATCGGCGGCAAGGAAGAGGGGCGCTGGTCCTTCTGGTACGAGAACGGGAGCCCGCGCCTCGAGGGGACCTTCAAGGACGGCATCGAAGATGGCCTGTGGACGGGCTGGTATGAGGCTGGGCCCAAGAAATTCGAAGGGCAGTTCGCGGACGGCAAGGAGGTCGGCGAGTGGAAGACCTTCGGGCCCGATGGCAAGCCCCGGAGTGCGGGCTCCTACGAGGGTGGTCGCAAGACGGGACGTTGGACCTGGTATCACGCAGGAGGTCAGGTCCGGGAAGAGGGTGGCTTCGTCGCCAACGAGGAGGACGGGCTCTGGACTTCGTACCACGTCAATGGTCGCAAGAGCGGCGAGGGCAGTTACAAGGCGGGCAAGCGCGAAGGCCCGTGGACCTGGTGGCGCGAGGACGGGACCGTGTGGAGAAAGGCGGTCTACGTCGAGGGGAAAGAGCAGATCCCTTGAGACTGTGTGTCTCGGATCTGATTTCAATCCGAGCTCGAATGCCTTACATCTTGCTGATTTGAAACGAACACTCCACCTTCGGGCGAGTGGCTCCCCGTCTACGAGCCCCGGAGTGCATATGGTTCGTTTCCCTCCGTTTCCTTTCGTGACGGTCGTCTGGTTGCTCTCAGCTTGCAGCAGAGGCGGCGAGCTGGGCGCTCGGCTCGAGCTCGCCGTGGCTCCACTTACTCTGCCTGGGGTGGGCAAGGTCTGTTACGACCTCAAGCTTACGAATGCAGCCGCTGCCGCGGGTGATGTGGTGTGGACGGTGGGAGACCCGAGCTCCGACGCTGATCCGGACGCGTTGTGCTCCACGTCGTTCGGCAACGGGACGGGAGGCGACATCACCTACGTCGGGGCATGCGATGCCTCGTCGAGTGGAGGGACGGGGCGGACGAACTCGGTCACCCTCTGGGTGGATGGTCTCTTCGACGAAGGCGGCACCGCGATCGCCGAAAATGGTGCCAATGGCTGGCAGGATCCTTGTCCGACTGGCTGCACCCTGGAGGTGGTCTGCCAGGAGAATGCCGACGCGCGGGTCGAATTCAATCTCTCGATATTGAGGCAGGCAAATCAAGGCTTTTTTGATATCGGGGTGAATTTCGAGGATATCTTCTGCTCTGCCAAGGTCGATTGTCGCGATGATGTGGGCTCCGCGATGAAGTTGTTGTTCCGGCCCGGGACGAGCACACGAGACACGACGATCGTGTCCGCGCTTGCATGCACTGCGGGACCGGGTTCGAATGCCCCGACCGCCCTGTATCGCGACCCAATCGTCGTCTCCTGCGATGGGGTGACGTCGACCTTGCCCATGACGACCGATAGGGGCAATCGGTATGGCGTCGACCCGAATCTCGCCGACGCCATCTGGCAATATGCGGTGTATGCGGGCGAGGAGAAACTCAATTGCGGTGCTGCATCCTGTAACAAGATATTCTGGAATATCGCGCTTGGTCTCGACGAGAGCGTGGACAATTGCGTCCTGACGACTCGCATGACCGCGTCTCGAGACGGCGCGATGCCGGCATTGACGACGCCGAGCGCGACGACCTATCCCTATATCGATGTCAATGTGCCACTCACCAATGCCACGGGCCTCGCGTGCAACAAGCATCCGCTCAATGGCGCTGACGGTCGGGTCAAGACGGTCTACACGACCCTCACGAGTCCGGTGACATTTACGACCAAGCTCACGACGCTCGTGGATGAATGTGCCACGAATGTCGACGATTGCAGCCCGAATGCCACTTGTACCGACACGGCCGCAGCCTTTACCTGCGCGTGCAATGCGGGCTACACAGGCGATGGCAAGACCTGCACCGATATCGACGAGTGCACTCTTGGCACCGACGACTGTCATGTGAATGCCACCTGTACGAACACCGCGGGAAGCTTTTCTTGTCAGTGTCTGCCGGGTCTCAGCGGCGACGGCAGGACGTGCTCGTGTGCAAGTGGCACGGACAACTGCAATGGAAGCGCGGCGGACGGTTGCGAGACCGTACTCGCGTCCAGCCATGAACATTGCGGAGCATGCAATAATCCCTGCGCAAATGACGAAATTTGTTCTTCGGGGGCCTGCATCAAGCCCTGCACGGCGGCAGCGGCGGCGCTTTCCTACACCGGAGCGAATCAGACCGTGACTGTGCCGAGCGGCTGCAATACTGCAGAGGTCAAGGTCTGGGGGGCGGGTGGAGGCGGAGAAAACGGCACAGGGGCCAATGGAGGGGCTGGAGGATTTGTAAGCGCCAAGCTCACTGTATCCGCTAGCGCGAGCCTCACGGCTGTGGTCGGTGGTGGTGGTGGCACAGCAACCCTCGTGGATGGCCCAGGCGGGGCTGGAGGCTTCGGAGGTGGAGGCAGGGGCGGGACGGGAGCGGGCTCGTTCCGGCAGGGTGGTGGAGGCGGTGGATACTCGGGGCTCTTCCTGGGTGCGGTCTCGCAGGCCAATGCGCTAGTGCTCGCTGGTGGAGGCGGTGGCTCGGGACACTCGTTCTGGACCCGTGGTGGCGGTGGAGGTGGCACCAACGGCGTCGCAGCTACGAACAATGGCATCTGTTATGCGGTCATCGGCGCTGGCGGTGGGACTCAGTCTGCCGGGGGACAGCCGACCTCGATCCTCACGGGTGGGATGTGGAACATCGGTAGCGCTGGCTCGGCTTTGACGGGAGGGGTGGGGGGCAATGCCTATGCCCAGTGGGGCGGCGGCGGCGGTGGCGGCGGTTATTTCGGAGGCGCTGGTGGCAATGGCGACAACGGTTGGAATAGCTGCGACTGGGGCGGCGGTGGCGCTGCGGGCTCTTCGGGTGGCGGTGGCTCGGGCTTTATCAAGGCCGCGATTGCGTCCGATGTGCTGTCGTTGTCAGGCACGAGGGCCGGAAACCCGGCCTTCAACAAAGACCCTGACTACGTCGCTGGTATCGGTCTCGCTGGCCTCACCGGTGCCGACGTTGGTGGTCACGGGCGCATCGTCATTCGCTGGGCCTATCGCCATACGCTCCCGGTGACATCGATCCCCGCTGATGCCGAGGCTTCTGCCTTCATTACGGCGACCTCCATCTCGAGTGCATCCGAAATTACCGCTATCCAGCGACTCGTCTATGACCTGAAACAGGCCGGGCTCTGGTCAAAGTTCCAGGCGATCTACCCGATGGTGGGCGGGACTGAGGCACGACACAAACTCAATTTGAAGGACCCGAGAGACATCGACGCGGCGTTTCGTATCGCCTTCCTCGGCGGGGGGTGGACACACTCGGCAACTGGGGCAAAGCCCAATGGAACCACGAGTTATGCGGACACCAAGCTGAGCGCTTCTGCCTCATTGACCCCGTTTAGCACCCATCTCGCCTACTATTCGAGGACGAGCGAGCGTGCATCGAGCAATATCGACATGGGGTCCTATTCTGGAAGCGGTGGTAATCTCTTCGGTCTTGTCATTGCACGCTCGGGTAATGGCGTATCCTCTTCGATTCAATACGAACAATATACCGGCTCGAATAGCGCGATAAGCACCGTGATTCCCAACGCGAGCGGCTTCTGGCTCGGGAACCGGACGTCGAACGTCGCCACGACCCACCAACTCTGGCTCAACGGCGCTGCCATCGCAGCAGCAAGCTCGACAGCAGGCTCATTGCCCTCACAGAACGTGTATATCGGAGCCCTTCCAAACGGTGCGAGTCCTCTCTATTTTTCAGCGAAAGAAATCGGATTCGCCTCGATCGGTGCTGGGCTCAGTGAAAGCGAAGCCATGGCCTATTATGTCATCGTACAAAGGTTCAACACGACTCTCGGTCGGCAGATCGGAGACCCGGTGCTTTGAACGGTCTTCGCTAGCAACGAAAATGACGAATCTTGCACATGTTGCCCCGGGCTTCAGATGATTGCGGAAAGGAGGGCGAGTGCCATCGGGAGGGTCAATGTGATGAGGCCAAACCAGCCAAAGCCTGTGAGCACAAAACGGCCGCGCGCCGAGACCTTCGCGATGCGGAGCGGGTCTAGGGGGACGAGCGACTTCGCGGTCCCGGTCGGATCGAAGAGGACGAGCACGGGTTCATAGGCCTCGTCGAGGAAGCGGTCGAGTCGGCGAGACTCGATGAGATTATGGACTCGCGTCTTGCCGCTGTCATCGAGGAGGGTCACGGTGTGGTGGAATTGGGTGATGGTTGACCCCTTGCGGCTGACCGACTTCTTGACGACGGTCTTGACCGAGACGGAGCCGAGCAAGAGAGTGCCGCGGCGCAGAGCTCGCAACGTGAGCAGCGTACTGCCGAGGAAATGGCAGGCCAGATAGGGGAGTAGAAACCACAAGAAGCCGTCGATGGCATTTCTGAGCGGCAGGTTCGCCCGCAAGGAGAGTAGGGCGCCGAGCCACCCGAGGCCGAGCCATAGCAGCCCCCAGCCGTTGGCGCAGAGCAGAAGGTGGGCGAGGGTGACGTGGAGTCCGAGCTTTCGAGGGGGAGGGACGAGCCTTTGGCGATGGTCAGACGGTTCGGATTTCGAGATATCTGATTTTCGAGAGGTCTCTTCATGAATGGGGTCGGGGACGACGTCATTCGACAGGGCGAGGTCGCCGCCGCTCGTCGCGAGGGCGAGCTTCCCAATGTCGAGTTTTTCGCCAGAGGCTTTGAGGCGGGAGACGAGATGTCTACGCGTGGCCGCGACCTCTTTGCTTTGCGCCTGCCCAAGCGCTTCGAGATGATGGGGGCGGCCATGAGCGACGACGAGAGCGAGGGCCTGCGGGACGGAAGGGGCAAGCTCGGAGGTAGAAACGAACTCGACGAGGTGGTCGACGAAGCCCTCTGGGCGGAGGTCTTCGATACGAGAGATGAGGGGCGGGAGGGCGCCTGGATCGTGGGCTGCGACGGTCCTGAGAAGGAGCTCGAGGGCGCTCGGGAAGTGGTCGAGACGGGCTCGCTTGAGCAGCAGGCGACGCTGGTTCGGAGTAGAACTCGCGATGATATGTTCGAGGCATCGGGGGTCGTCCCCGGCATAGCGGAGGGCGAGCGCGAGGTCGATGTCTTCGACCTCGGTCGACTCGATGTAGCGCTTACGCTCGACGACCCAGAGCCCATACGTGTGGGGGAGGCCAAGGCGAGTATAGGGGAGACGCGTGTCTTCGGCGGATTCCATCGTATCGAGGCGCGACAGGAGCCCGAGCCTCGAGCGTTCCGAGAGGGCAAAGGCCGGGTCGTTCGACAGTCGGTCGAGCAGGCGATGGACCGCGACGAGGAAGCTCGAGCGCCGGTGACTCAGGATACAGACCTCGACGAACAGGTCGGCAATATTGGGTTCCCCGAGGCGGGACGCGAGCTTCGTACACCAGTCAGCGACGAGATCATGGCAGCCTCTTTCGTTCTTCGTGACGAGTCTCTTGAGGGACTCGATCACTTCGGCGCTCGGCGTTCCACCACTCAGGACATTGCTGAGGAGCCGTCTGTCGGCGCTCGTCCACAAGGGCGGAGGAAAGTCGTCAGAGCGAGGCGTATCGGGCCCGTTCGCGAGGATAGGTTTCAGGCAGGTCTCGGTCTCGAGGGTGCCGGAGCGCGCCATTTCCGAGAGGTAGGGGCGCAATGGCTCGAGGCGATCGCGCCCGGGGCCAGCGACGAATTCGATGATGGGACCGTGCAGCGCGGGGCGCAGGAGGGCCGCGTGACCGAGGGCCTGCCAGACCTCGTCGTCTGCATGGAGGGTTGGCAGCAGCTCTTTGGCGAAGGGTATGAAGGCGTCTGCGAAGAGAGCTCTGAGTGCGGGTTTTACCACCTCAGCGGAGCCGCAGGTGCGAATCCGTTCCAGATATCGGGTCACAACCTCGGACTTTTTGATACGCAAATCCACGAGGTGTTTCAGAAGGGGCTCGAGGCTCTCTGGTAGGAGCACGAGAGCGAGGTTCAGCACCTGGGAAAGGCCGAGCGCAGTCCTGCGAGCGGCCGCCTTGACGAGCCGCTCTCGCGCGGTCGGGGTCATGACATGGGACTTCATCGACGCGAAGGCCGCCTCGAGGAGAACCGTCGACTCGAGCCCCTCGGGCCACTCGGAGAGCCACCCGCCAAGAGACTCGAGGGTCTTCGGCGCGCTCGCGAATGCAGGTCTTCCAAGAAGGTCGGCCCAGCGGTTCATACACTCGGCCATACGCTTCTGGGTCGCGGGCGCCGTGCTCGGGTTCATGAGCGTCCGCCATTGTCGCTCCATCTCGTCGAGGACCCGATCTAGCATCGGGCCATCAACGGCCGTGGCGTAGTTGGCGTCGCGAAAGATAGAGCTGTTTTCGATGTAGTCAGTCATGTCTGGCAATATCAGAACACAATATCGCACAATGCGAAAATGAACGGGAAGAGGATGATGGTGAGCCACGACCAGGCTAGTCGGGTCGGGACGAATCTACCCTCGGGCGCAATCCTTGCGAGGCGTAGCGTATCGACAGGGACGAGGTGCTCGATGTCTCCCTTGTCGGTAAAGACGACGAGGACGGGTTCGTGCTCCTCGTCCACGAAGTCTTGGAGTTCGCGAGTCTCTGCGAATTCATGGTGAATGATGCGACCTTGAGCATCGAGCAATTCGACGGCGTATCGGTAACGATTCACGTCGGTGGTCGAATCCGTCCATCGTCGCAACAATTTTGCCGTGAGCAGCGTGCCGTGTCTCAGGGCTCGCAGCGTTGGAAAGGTCCTCCAGATCGAGTGCAAGACGCACGCGGAGGCCACTACAGGAATCGACAGAAAGATTGTGCTAATCGTGATTTGCTTAGTCCCCTCCATGGATTGAACGAAGAAGGCGACTCCCACCGCGGCGATGACGAGGATGGGGCCGGAGCCGCTCGCGCCGAGAAGGTAGTGGGCGAGTTCGACGGCAAGACCAAGTCTTCGCGGAGGGGGCAGCAGACTCAGTCGGAGGTCAGAGGACACGAGTTTGGAGTGTCTCGATTTTCGAGTTTTCTGGGGGCGTGTGACTTGGTTGTCACTGATATCCGAGGCGAGGGCGAGCCCGCCCGTGTCGGCCGCGATGGCGAGTTGGCCGGCTGACAGGTCCTCGCCAGAGGCTTGGAGCCGCGCCCTGAGGGCCTTGCGCGCTGCGACGAAGGTCTCGTCCTTCGTGTTCGAGAGGGCCGCGATGTGGGCAGGTCCCCCATGCGCGACGATGAGGCGGAGCGCCTCCGATCTCAGGGCTGGGGTCTTGTCGAGATTTCTTGCGAGCGCGACGAGGTGGTCGACGAAGCCAGGAGGTCGGACCTCAGCGAGGCGCTGCATGAGGGGGGAGATAGCGGCCAAATCGAAGCGCTCGAGGAGGTCGATGAGCTCCGGGATGGCCTTGGGGAAGCGGTCGAGAGGGGCGCTGCGCAAGAGGAGGCGCCGCTGGTTCGGACTCGAGCTCTCGATGACGTGCTCGAGGCATTCGGGTGCTATCTCGGCGTAGCGGAGTCCGAGGGCGAGGTCGAGGTGTTCGACCTCGGTCGCCGTGACGAAGCGGTTGCGAGCGGCAATCCAGGCTTGCCGCGTGAAGGGCAGACCGAGTCGGGTCAGCGCGAGCCTCGAGTCTTCGTGACCGCCGAGTCCCGCGCGTTCGGTGTGAAGCAATCTGCGATGTGGCTCGGGAATCGAAAAGTCGGGATCTTTGGCGAGCCTCTCGACGAGCGTCATGGCGGCGAATTCCATGCTCGACCGCATGCGACTCTCGAGGGAGACCATCATGAGGAGGTCGCCGACCCCGCCCTCGTGAAGGCGGGGCACGAGCGCTCTGCAGACCTCGAGGGCGAGGTCATGGGCGCCGACCTTGCGTTGTGCGATGAGTCTTTCGAGGGCGGTCTTTCCTTCCGGAGTCACTGGTCCGCCCGAGGCGAGGGCGCTGAGGCTCTGGCGGTCCTCTCTCGACCAGAACTGAGGCGGGCTGCCTTCTGGGGGGCGCCCATCGGGCAGGTCGCCGAGGAGACTTCTCACGCGCGCCTCGGTCTCGAGGGTCCCCGAATGTGCCATTTCGAAGAGGAATTCGCGCAGTTTCGGAATATGCGCTTCACCTTTCTGGGCGAGAAATCTTAGGAACGGCAAATGCAGGGCTGGGCGGGCGAGCGCGGCATGTCCGAGCTCCTCCCAGACCTCGTCATTTGGAGGCAGACCTTCGAGGGCAGAGCCTGCAAGCGGCACGAAGGCTTGGCTCAACAGGAGGCGATAGGCTCTCCGACGGGCGGGCTCGTCTGCACACCGACCGATGCGTTCGAGGTAGGTCATCAACAAGTCGCTGCGGTGGCAGCGCAGGTCTTCGAGGTAGCGCTCGAGCGTTGTCAAACTCTCGGGCAGGCCGATGATGGCGAGGTCGAGGGCGACGGCGAAACCGAGCTCGATCTTTCGTTGGCTCGCCCTCGCGAACCGTTCCCGTGCGAGTGTGGAGACTGGCCCGCAGCGCGCGCATTCGAGCGCCTTATCCACGAGGACACGCGCGAGGTCCTTCGAGCCTTCGGGCCACTCGGCGAGCCATCCACCGATGGCCTCGAGGACCTTTGGATGCCTCGCGAAGACGGGGCGGACGAGGAGCTCGGACCACTTCTGCATGGCCTTGAACCCGGAGAACTGCCACTGGGACTGCATCTCGGTGATGACCTCGTCGACGATGCTGTCCTCGTCCGAGGCCCCGGCCTTTGCGAAGAGCGCGACGTTTTCGACGTAGGGCGTCATGGTGTGCAGGTTGCCCCAGGGTGGCGTTCGCGTCGAGAGCAGGTCTTCTTATCTCTCGGACGATGTCCGACCCCGGCGGGCCTCGTCTTTACGGGGGAAGATTTGCGGTCGTAAAGCCATCGCTGACGACGCTTGACCGGGGGATCGGATTAGGCCACAAGGACGGGCGTTGTTCCGAACGGGAGGTTAGGCGATGAAAGAGATCAGCTTCGACGACCCCTACATGAAGCACCTCGAGGTGCTCGCGGCCATCGACGAGTGTGTGGCACTCGAACTCATGCACTTCGGCACGCCCGTGACCTGGACGCTCACCTCGGTGGTCTCCCTGTGGCCCTCCGACGTGCCGCTCCCAGTGTCGCCCGTGCTCGGCGCGATCCAGGTGGTCGAGGCCTGAGCCGAATTGTCGACGCGAAATTGGCAATTCGAATGTGTGGCGGTCTCGAGGCCGCCTTTGTTTTTCCGGATATCTGACTCTCGTCTGAACGGGGCTCGGGCTCGGGCGAGTCACAAGACTTGAGGCCGGCGTCGAGGCACGATCTCGACCCCGGGCTCGAGACCGAGTTCGTGTGGCCCGAAGAGATGGACCAGCTCGAACAGATCGACGCCCAGCTCGCGAGTCTCTCCCAGGCGCTCGCGAGGCGAGACCTCGACATCGGTCTCGGTCGGGAGAGTTGTTCGGCAGGCGTCCACCTCGAAGCGGGTTTTGACAATTTCGATGATTATTGCCGTGAGATTTTGCAAATCTCGCCGACGATGATGGCGTCGCGGGTGGCACTCGCCAACCGATTGTGGCGCCTCGAGCCCATCGAGGCGGCGCTCATCGAGGGGCGTATCGGCTCAGCACAGAGTGGTTCGCCACCAAAACTTCAGGCGGCCCGCGACCTCTTGCGCGTGGGGACCTCGGCGGCGTTCGACGCGACGATCCGCCAACCGCTGCGCTTGAGTGCCACGCGCATGACAAGCGGCTCTGAGCGGTGACCGTCGATGCGCTTCAGGTCGGGCGCAGGCACCTCGTGAAAGTTCGCGGCGAGCATTCGCAGGAGGCGGTCCGCGAGGGCCGACGTCGGGGTCGCCCCATGCTCCCAACGCGAGACCTGGGAAGGTGTCACGCCTAGCGTCGCCGCGAGCCCTTCACCGCTGAGCCCCATCGAGAGGCGCAGCCAGCGGACCTCCTCGGGCGCGAGGCGCCACGGCTTCTCGAGGACGGCGCTGACCACGAGCGCGCTCAGCGCCGCAAGTCGCGGGACGCCGAGGAAGGTCTCGCCGCAGCGGCCGCAGACCCCATGGACAAGGCCGTCGGCGATGACGTTCGGGAGGTTCGGGGTAAACGGCTGGGCGACCGAGGTCAAGGTGACCTCCGAGTTGCGGCAGTGGGTACATTGCATGACTTACTCCTGGAGCATGATGGTCACAACGACCA
>VFQT010003732.1_pt1 | contig 13551 bp, 11 predicted proteins | sample 3512381 | NCBI WGS metagenome assembly VFQT01 (sample SAMN10412376, study PRJNA504923) | tailings metagenome | isolation source: Relicate 2 Philex TSF3 active mining site | place: Philippines: Tuba, Benguet | collected 2017-08-29 | reverse complement strand
AATCGCCCGACAGAGAAAACACCGCTCGTCGGCACGGTCAGGGCACTAGCGTTGGTTTGCCATGCGTAACGACATCGCCACCGCCGTTGACGCCGCTCTCGCCGAAGTTGTCGCCACGTCTTCGGCTGCCTCCCTTGCGGCCCTGTCCGGTTCATTGGTCGGCAAGAAGTCGCCTCTCGGGCAGTTGAAATCCAAGCTCGGATCGGTTTCCGACATCGACGAGCGCAAGGCCATGGGCCAGGCCTTGAACGATGCGTTGCTCGCCGTCGAGGCTGCAATCGCCACCAAGCGAGCCGAATGCGAAGCCGCCGAGATCGAAGCGCAAATGGCCTCCGAAGGTATCGATCTCACCGAGCGCATCGCGCCGTCGCACAGGGGTCGCACCCATCTCGTCACCCAGGCGACCCAGCGACTTGAAGACGTCTTCGTGGGTCTCGGTTTCCAGGTTGCCGAGGGTCCCGAAGTCGAAAGTGACTTCTACAACTTCGAGGCACTGAACATGCCCAAGTCGCATCCCGCGCGCAGCATGTGGGACACGTTGTTCGTCGAAAGTGTCGAGCCCGGCAGCGTGGTTCTTCGCACGCACACGTCGCCCGTGCAGATTCGCGTGATGCAAGAGTGGCCGCCACCCATCTATGCGATCATGCCCGGCCGCGTGTTCCGGCGCGACACCCCCGACGCCACGCACATGCCGGTGTTCCACCAGATCGAGGGCCTCGTCATCGACCGCAACATTTCGTTCCGCGACCTCGCAGGAACGATCGAGGCGTTCACGAAGGCGTTCTTCGGCGCCGACTTCACCAGCCGTCTGCGCCCCTCTTACTTCCCGTTCACCGAACCGAGTGCCGAGTTCGACATCCGTCGCGCGAATGGCTCGTGGATCGAACTTGGCGGTTGCGGAATGGTGCATCCCAACGTCCTGCGTGCAGGCGATCTCGACCCCGAAGAGTGGTCGGGTTTTGCCTTCGGCTTCGGAATCGACCGCATGGCGAAGGAACGCCACTCGATCGACGACATCCGCGAGATGTACACCAACGATCTGCGATTCCTGAGGCAGTTCTCCTGATGAAGGTCCTGCTCTCCTGGCTGAACGAATTCGCCGACTTCGGCGACGACGTCGACATGCTCGCCGATGAGATGACGTCTCTTGGTATGCCCGTCGAGGAAACGGTGTCGGCCGGTACCAGGGTTCCCGGTGTCGTCGTGGCGCAGGTCTTGCGCACTGAACGCCATCCCGATGCCGAAAAGGTGCATCGCGTGTATCTCACCACCGATGGTTCGAACGAGCTGCACGTGTGGTGCGGCGCGTTCAACATGAAGGTGGGCGACAAGATTCCTCTCGCCACGCTCGGAACGAAAATGCCCGATGGTCGCGAGATCCTTCGCCGCGGAATTCTCGGCATCGACTCCGAAGGCATGTGTTGCAGCGCCAAGGAGCTGGAACTCAACGACGACCACGGCGGGATTCTCATCCTTCCCAACGATGTGCCGCTGGGAGCCGACGTCTTTGATGCGCTTGGCGTCACCACCGACACGGTCTTCGACCTCGATCTCACGCGCAACCGCCCCGACTGTTGGGGCCACATGGGTGTCGCTCGCGATCTGGCAGCGCGTTTGCGCCGGCCGTTCGGCGCCGATGTTGCGGGCGCGGCGAGTCATCCCGAACACGCGCTGCCGCTGGCCATTGTCGACGCAGAATCCTGCGGTCGCTTCACGGCCACCGTGGTCAAGAACATCCACGTCACGCAGTCGCCCCAGTGGCTGCAAGACCGCATCGCCCGAAGCGGCATGAGGCCGATCAACAACATCGTCGATGCCTCGAACTACGTCATGCTCGAGCGCAACCAACCGACGCACGCCTACGACCTGCGTTCTGTCGAATCCGGATTTCGAGTTCGTTTTGCCAAGTCCGGCGAAACCATCGTCACCCTCGACGGCGCAACGCGCGAGCTGCACGCCGACGACATTGTCATCGCCAACGGCAGCGACGTTGCCGTTGGTCTCGGTGGGGTGATGGGCGGCCTCGACTCCGAGGTCGTCGAATCAACCACCGCGATCGCGCTCGAAGTTGCCTGGTTCCCGGCCGACACGGTGAATGAATCGGCTGCACGCCATGGCCTGCGTTCCGAGGCCTCGGCACGTTTCGAACGCGGGGCAGATCCGTGGGGTCTCGAGTCGGCTGCATGGCGCTTCATCGAGATCCTTCGTCTCACGTGCCCCGATCTCGAGGTGCACGGCGCACCCCAATCGACGGTCAACGACACGTGTCCGGCGCCGTCTTTCGACGTCACGCTGCGGCTGTCTCAGGTCGAGCGAATTCTGGGTATCTCGCTGACCGCGCGGCAGGTAGCCGATCTCATCGAGCCGATTGGCTATCGCTGCGCCGGCGGCGGAGCCGAAATCGCGGTGTCGATTCCGTCGTGGCGGCCCGACTCGACGATCGAAATCGATGTCATCGAGGAAGTCGCCCGCCACTACGGCTACGACGCACTCGGCAAGAGCGTTCCCAACTCCACGGTGCACGGTCGTCTGTCGACGATCCAACAGCGTCGGCGACTCGTGCACAGCGTGCTCATCGAGGGTGGATGGAGCGAGGCGATGCCGAACCCATTCCTCGATCCGAGCGCCGCGAAACTCGCCGGCGTCGACGATTCATTGCAACTCGCCCTCGTCAACCCACTGGTTGCCGAAGAGTCGGTGCTGCGTGTGTCATTGCGTCCCGGTCTCTTGCGTTCGGTTGCCTACAACCAGTCGCACCGTGTCGAGGGGATTCATCTCTACGAAGTCGGCCACGTTTACCCGCGTGGGGCGAACGCCCTGCCCGACGAGGAAGAGATGCTCTGCGTCATGTCGGTCGACGAATCCGATGGTGAGCTTGCCGCACTTCGGTCCTGGTCGCTGCTTGTCGATGCGCTTGCCTTCGGTGCCCAGATCGACACGAAGTCCACGCCCGCGGGCTATCACCCGGGTCGTTCTGCCACGTTGCGACGCGGCAAGCAGGTCATCGGTGCGATGGGGGAGTTGTCGCCCGTCGTGCTGCGCAACCACGGCATCACCGGTCGGGTGAGCTGCCTCGAGCTGTCCCTCAGTGTCGTGCTTCGCGAGGAACCGAAGGCTGTCGCGGCGAAGGTCGTGAGCCGCTTCCCATCGAGTGACATCGACTTGGCTTTTGTCGTGCCCGAGATGGTCGTTGCGGCCGATGTTCAACGCGCGCTCAAGTCGGCGGCGGGCAATCTCGCCGTCAGCCTCGAGCTGTTCGACGTCTACCGCGGCAAGGGGGTCGCCGAAGGATCGCGCAGCCTTGCCTATCGCCTGCGCCTGCAGGCTCCTGATCGCACCCTCACCGACGACGAGGTGGCCGGGATACGCGCCAAGTGCATCGCCGCAGCGGAAAAACTGGGGGCCAAGCTCCGCTGACGGGTATCCGTGTATGACTATACATCTACGTGTATAGTCATACACCTATGTCGAAGAAGCGTGCAGCAATCCTCGGGGCCACGGGCTACACCGGAGTCGAACTATTGCGTCTGCTCTCCGTCCACCCGGACATCGACGTTGTGTACGCCACGGGTGACTCGCAGGCCGGACAGCGCATCGCAGCGCTGTATCCAAGTCTTGCAGCGGCGTATCCGAATCTCATTGCCGAGGAACACGATGCAGCGCGCCTCGAGGGCCTCGACGTCGTCTTTCTCTGCACGCCCCACGAGTCGTCGCTCGAACTGGTGCCCGACCTCGTCGGCAAGGTCGGGTTGGTCGTCGACTTGTCGGCGGCATTCCGCCTCACCGACGCCACTCAATACCCCACGTGGTACGGATTCACCCATACCCACCCCGAATTGTTGTTGGCCGCGGTGTACGGCCTGCCCGAGGTGTATAGGTCGGAATTGGCCGGCGCGAAGTTGATCGCGACGCCGGGTTGCTACGTCACCGCGGCGACCCTGGCGTTGAGGCCCCTCGTCGCGACCGGAGTGATCGAACAAAAGGGCATCATCGTCGACGCCGCAAGCGGCGTGTCGGGGGCGGGAAAGGCGTTGAAGTCGTCGAGCATGTTCTGCACCATCGACGAAGACTTCACCGCATACGGGCTCGTTTCGCATCGCCACACTCCGGAAATGCAGCAACTGATCGGTGGTGAAATTCTCTTCACGCCGCACCTGGCACCGATGAACCGCGGCATCCTCGCCACTTGCTACGCGCGGCCGTCATCGGGAGTGGCAACCACCGACGATCTGCTGAGCGCACTGCAAATGGCGTACGCGAACGAGCCGTTCGTCGTCGTCTCCGAGGCGATTCCGTCGACGAAGGCGACGCTCGGCACCAACGCCGTGCACCTAACCGCTCGGGTCGATGCGCGCACCGGCCACGCCATCGTCATCTCTGCACTCGACAATCTCGCGAAGGGCGCCTCGGGCGGGGCAGTGCAAGCGGCCAACGTTGCGCTTGGTCTCGACGAGACATCCGGTCTCGCCTCGGTGGGAATGTGGCCATGAGCAACGCGGCAACCACCGCGCAGGTGCTGATCGAGGCGCTGCCGTACATCCAACGTTTCGCCGGGCAGACCGTGGTGGTCAAATACGGCGGTAACGCACTGTCGGGTACCGAACATGCCGATCCGCTCGACGTGTTCGCCCAGGACATTGTCATGTTGCGCGCCGTCGGGATCCGGCCGGTGGTGGTGCACGGCGGCGGACCCCAGATCAACGCGATGCTCGACCGCTTGGGTGTGAAGAGCGAATTCCGCGATGGCAGGCGCGTCACCGACGACGCCACGATGCAGGTCGTTCGCATGGTGCTCACGGGAGAAGTGAATCCCAGCCTCGTGTCGGCAATCACGTCACGTGGTGGTCGGGCCGTCGGGCTGTCGGGTGCCGATGACGGCATGATCTCCGTCGTCCAACGTGATCCGGCGCTCGGCTTCGTCGGAGACGTCACGGGTGTGCGCACTTCGGTTCTCGAACAGTTGCTCGATGATGGCTGCATCCCCGTCGTCGCCACCATCGGTGTCGATGCAGCGGGGCAGACCTACAACATCAACGCCGACTCGGTTGCGGCGGCCATTGCTGGTGCGCTCGGAGCAGCAAAGTTGCTGTATCTCACCGACATCGAAGGACTTCGTCGCGACGTCAACGACGCGACGAGTCTCATCAGCAAGCTGTCGGCGACCGAGCTACGCGGCTTGCTCGGCGACGGAACGATTGCGGGCGGAATGATTCCCAAGGCCGAGAGTTGTCTCGAGGCAGTGGAACTCGGCGTGCCGGCGGTGCACATTCTCGATGGTCGTGTCGCACACGTGACCATCATCGAGCTGTTCACCGACTCGGGCATCGGAACAATGGTTTTGGGCAACACGGTGGAAAAGGGCTGACACATGGCGAACGAACCAATCTCCAAACACGCATTTTCCGAAGCCGGTGGCTTTGATGCGTGTCCGTTCCTGCCCGTCTTCGGGCCACCCGCCGTGATGTTCGAGCGTGGTGCCGGAACAGAACTGTGGGATACCTCGGGCAAGCGCTACCTCGACTTCCTTTGTGGCCTGGCCGTGACGTCCCTTGGTCACGCACATCCCGCGGTTGCCAAAGCGCTGTGCAGCCAATCGCAGACGCTTCTTCATGTCAGCAACTTCTTCGCGAACAACCAGGCTTGGCAGGCCGCGGTCGAACTCAATGCACTTCTCGAAGAAGCAACGGGTTGCAAGGGCCAGGTGTTCTTCTGCAACTCCGGTGCCGAGGCAAACGAAGCGGCGATCAAGTTGGCCCGCAAGTTCGGTGGTCGTGGACGTCACGTGATGGTGTCGGCCCTCGGCAGCTTTCACGGCCGCACACTCGGAGCACTCGCTGCGACGGGCCAGCCCGCCAAACACGAACCGTTCCAGCCAATGCCCGAAGGCTTTCGTCACGTCACTTTTGGCGACATCGATGCGCTCTCGGCGGCAGTCGACTCCAGCGTCGCTGCCGTACTGCTTGAACCCATCCAGGGCGAGGGCGGAGTCATTCCGGCCCCCGAGGGCTACCTCGCGGCCGTCGAACGGTTATGCCGCGAGCGCGGCGTGCTCTTGATCATCGACGAGGTGCAAACCGGCATGGCACGCACCGGCAAGTGGTTCGGATTCCAACATCATGGCATCACGCCCGATGCGGTGTTGATGGCAAAGGCCCTCGGCAACGGCGTTCCCGTCGGGGCCATTTGGGCCAAGCACGAAGTCGGTGCTGTCTTCTCTCCCGGCGACCACGGCAGCACATACAGCGGCACGGCTCTCGTTGCGTCGGTGGTGCGCGCGGTGATCGCCGAGATGCGCAGAATCGATGCGCCGATCCTCACTGAATCAACGGGCAACTATCTGCGCGACAAACTCGCCGCGGTGCCCGGCGTCGTGTCGGTTCGCGGTGCCGGATTGTTGTTGGGTGCCGAGCTTGCGCCCGGTATCGATTCGGGTGCCGTCTACAAGGCTTGCCTTGCCGACGGACTCGTCGTCAATGCGGTGAATTCCACCACCATCCGATTGGCACCGCCGCTCAATGTGTCGCGTGCCCACGTCGACGAGGCAGTTTCAATTTTCGGGGCGGCTCTTGCCCGTGTGCAGAAGGAGGCAGCAAAGTGAGTCCTCGTCATTTTCTCGACATCTCCGAATTGTCGGTCGATGAAATACGCCTGATCCTCGATCTCGCGCAGCGACCGATCGCATCGCTCGGTCGTCCCCTCGAAGGTCTCGGCGCCGCGCTGATCTTCGAAAAGCCGTCGAACCGGACACGTCACTCGATGGAGATCGCGGTCATGCAGCTCGGCGGTCACCCTGTCTACACGCGTGGTGAAGAAGTCGGCATCGACGTACGCGAGACGGCCGAGGACATCGCTGCGGTGATGGCCGGCTACCACGGCGTTCTTGCGGCGCGGGTGTTCAAACACGACGTCGTCGTGCGAATGGCAAAGGTGTCTCCGGTTCCCGTGGTCAACATGCTCAGCGACCACTCGCATCCGTTGCAGGCCCTGGCCGATGCGCTCACGATGCAGCAGGCGTTCGGCGATCTCGCCGGGCGCACCGTCGCCTGGTCGGGCGATTGGAACAACGTCGCGCGGTCGCTCGCCGAAATCTGCGTATTGCTCGGCGCACGGTTCAGCATTGCAACGCCGGCCGACTACGCACCGCCGTCCGCCGAGGTCGCGCGCATCAATGCGCTCGGTTCGGGTGAGTTTGTTGCGGGCATTGATCCGATGTCGGCGGTCGCAGGTGCCGACGCGGTGCACACCGACGTCTGGGTGTCAATGGGCCAGGAAGCCGAGACTGCGGCAAAGGAAAAAGCCTTCGCCGCCTACAAGGTGACGACGTCTCTCATGGCTCACGCGGCGCCGAACGCGCAGTTCTTTCATTGCCTGCCCGCGCACCGCGGTTACGAGGTCGACGCCAATGTCATCGACGGCCCGACAAGCAGAGTGATTCCACAGGCCCACAATCGTCTCCACAGTGCCCGCGGGGCATTGACATTCATCATGGGGGTGAAGTGATGAGCACGAAGGCGCAGCGTCAACAGGCGTTGATCCGCATCATCGAAAACGCCGAGGTGTCGAGCCAAACACAACTGCAGAAGTTGCTGGCGAAAGAGGGCATCAAGGCAACGCAGGTCACCGTCTCTCGTGATCTTGAAGAAGTCGGTGCCATCAAGGTGCGTTCATCGTCTGGTGACACGGTCTACGCCATCGCCAGCTTCGAGCCCGCCCGACGGGCAACCAACGACCAGCTGCGGCGAGTGATGTCGGAATGGGTGGCCGAAGTGTCGAACAGCGGCCAGATGGTCGTGCTTCGCACGCCTCCCGGCTGTGCTCACGTCGTCGCGTCAGCGCTCGACCGCGCGGCGCCGAACGGCCTGCTCGGAACCGTCGCCGGCGACGACACCATCATTTGTGTCGCCACAGAAAGTGTCGGCGGCAAGAAACTAGCCAACGAACTGCGCGCACTCGCCGGTCTGAAAGCAGGGAAGAAGTGACCGACAATTCAGGACACCTCTGGCACGGTCGCTTTTCCAGCGGCCCTGCCGACGAACTGATGGCCTTCACTGCCAGCCTGCCGTTCGACCGCCATCTCTGGCACGACGACATCACCGGGTCGCGTGCCCACGTGAACGGTCTCGAGCGCGCCGGTCTGTTGACGCCCGAGGAAGCCGAAGCCGTCAGGCGGGCGCTCGACACGGTGCACGGCGAGTTCGCGTCAGCCTCGTTCGATTTCGTTGCCTCCGACGAAGACATCCACACCGCAATCGAACGACGCATCACCGAAATCGCCGGTGATGCCGGCGCAAAGTTGCATACGTCGCGCAGCCGTAACGACCAGGTTGCAACCGCTCTGCGTTTGTGGACCAGGCGCAATCTCCTCGAAGTGGCTGATCGAGTGTTGGTTCTCGTCGACACATTGGTCACGTCGGCCGATGCCGCAGGCTGGGGCGAGGGTGGCACCTACCTGCCGGGCTACACGCATCTCCAGCGCGCACAGCCGGTGCAATTGGCGCATCACCTTGCAGCGCATGCTTGGTCGCTGTTGCGCGATGCCGACCGCATTCACGCCACGATCGAACGGGCAAACGTCTCTCCACTCGGTGCAGGAGCGCTGGCAGGTACTTCGCTGCCCATCGATCCGACACCGACCGCCAAGGAGATGGGGTTCCGCGCTGCGTTTGCGAACTCCCTCGACGCGGTGTCCGATCGTGACTTCGTTGCCGAAGCGCTGTTCGACATCGCGCTTCTCGGCGTTCACCTGTCGCGCATTGGCGAAGAGTGGGTGTTGTGGACCACCGAAGAGTTCGGCTTCGCCCGTCTCGACGATGCGTATTCAACGGGTTCGTCGATGTTGCCCCAGAAGAAGAATGCCGACATCGCCGAGTTGGCACGTGGCAAGTCGGGTCGACTCATCGGAAATCTCACCGGTCTGCTCGCGACGTTGAAAGGATTGCCGCTCGCGTACAACCGCGACCTGCAGGAAGACAAGGAGCCGTTGTTCGATTCCGTGAACCAAGTCGTCCTTGCCCTTGGTGCGCTGTCGGGAATGATCGCGACCGCAAAGTTCAACCAGCCCCGCATGCAGGCGGCAGCCGACGACCAACTCGCCTCGGCCACCGACCTTGCCGAGTGGTTGGTGCGCAGGGGAGTGCCGTTCCGCAAGGCTCATGCACTTGTCGGTGCCCTCGTGCAGCAGTGCATTTCCACCGGTGCGCCACTCGCCGAACTTGCCGCGGCGAGTCCCGACTTCGGCGCCGACGCTGCAGCGCTCGTTGCCCCGGGCGTCGGTGTGTCCATGCGCACATCGCCGGGTGGTGCCGGGCCGACTCCGGCGCTGGCACAACGCCAACAACTGATGTCGGCCATTGCCGTGGCTCGTCGTGAGCAGGAGGATCTGCGTGCTCTATGAACACCGCCTTCGTATTCGCTACGCCGAATGCGACATGCAGCAGGTCGTCTTCAATGCGCATTATCTGGCCTATTGCGACGATGCGGTTGATTGCTGGATGCGCGGGGCGCTCGGGGGCGACCTTCATTCGGTGGGATTCGACTGCATGGTCAAGCGCGCCGAGATCACCTGGGTGAAGGGCGCGACGTTCGGCCACGACATGGTGATCCGCCTCGGTGTCACGAAGTTCGGAGTGACGAGCTTCGAGGTTCTCGCCGAGGGATTTATCGACGGCGACGAGAAGAGCTTCGAGGCGAATCTTCTCTACGTCAGCACCGTCCCCGGCGAAGCAAAGGCAACTCCGGTTCCGGCTCACGTCCGCGAGGCATTCTCCGCCTACTTAAGCTGAGGCGTCCTCACAGTCGGCGGGTGCCGATTCCATGGTAGCTGCTGGTCGCAAGCGCGAGGTCGTCTTCGTCGATCGAGCCGTTGCGCCAGGTCGTGATGCGCAGGTCGGGTGAGGCACCCGCCGGTTCCATGCGCAGCCACGCAAGCGGCGAGCGACGGCGCTCGCCATGGTGGCGGAGCGCAGCGCGAAACCTGTCCTTGGTGTCCTGGCTGAAGTACTGCCATACGATGGAGTGAAAGACGACGGTTGGTTCGTCGGCAAGGGTGGTCAGTTGCTCGTCGATCCAGTCTGCAGCGTCGGCTTGTGTCGGCGGGGTGTACGCAGGATCGATGGTCGCGATGTCGAGCGCGGCGTGCAGACGCTCGAAGCGCTGCAGTTGATCTGGCCAGACGAAAGACAGAAGGGTCAGCCGTCGCTCCGGGTCGCGTACGTCGAGCGGCGCGATGTCGCATCCGGCGCGCGAGGCGACGGTCGGGCAGCCAGAGATGTCGATGGTGGGTTCTGCCCACGTATCGGCCTCGAAACGAACCTTGGACGCGGGATTGCCGAAGTTGTTTCCGGAGTTGGAGAACCAGAACCTGTCGAAGAGAAGATTGAGACCACTCGACGAACCAACCTCACGGAAGTGGAACGAATCGACGCCGCAACGTCGGGCGAAATGAGACAGGCCCGCAACGAGCATCGTGGTGCGACCGACCTCGTTCGTCTGCACCGTGCGGTGCAGGCCGTCGATGATCGCGTCGCGGTTTGATTCGAGCGTTGCGAGAAAATCTTCGACGAGTGTTGGGCCGGGGTTTCCTCCGACGCTGGGGTAGTGGACGGCAAGCCTTGGCGCGCGTCCGGCGAGCACTTCGCGATGCGCGGCACCGATGATGCGCAACGGAACTGCATCGCGCCCCGGTCGCAGGTCGAGGTCTTTGGTCAGTTCGTGAACGACCCCGCCCGCAGCAAGGTTGTCGGCGAGTGCGGTGAGAATCGTTCCGTGTATGTGCGAGCCAAGAGCAGTACACGCACGGGACTGCACCTGCATAGCTTCGAACAGGTTCGGTTCGGGCTTGGCCATCTGTCTTCCCCCGAGGGGCAACGTAGTTCAAATGGTCGGCGAATCGGGCGGTGCGTCGTGTCAAAATCGGGGGGTGAACATCCTCCCCGAACTGCACGAGCGTGGCCTCGTCCACGACACAACCGCGGCCGACCAGCTCGGTGCGCGCCTCGCAGATCATTCGGTGGGTGTCTACGTCGGCTTCGATCCCACGGCCGACTCGCTACACGTTGGCCACCTGCTCGGTCAATTGATGCTTCGCCGAATGCAGCTGGCCGGCCATCGTCCTTTTCCGTTGGCTGGTGGCGCAACGGGCATGGTGGGCGACCCATCGGGACGCAGCGAAGAGCGCAATCTCCTCGATGCAGAGACGCTCGCGCACAACGTGTCACGTATCGAGTCACAGTTGCAGCGACTCCTCGATTTTTCTCCCGGCAAGTTTCAGGCGACGTTGGTGAACAACGCCGACTGGACCGCGGGGATCTCCGCGCTTGAATTCCTGCGTGACATCGGCAAGCACATCACGATCAATCAGATGCTCGCCAAGGATTCGGTGAAATCGCGACTCGGCTCCGAACACGGACTGTCGTACACCGAGTTCAGCTACATGCTTCTCCAGGCCAACGACTTCCGCCATCTCGCCGCCGCGCACGATGTGGAACTGCAGATGGGTGGAAGCGACCAGTGGGGCAACATCACTGCCGGAATCGACCTCATCCGCAAGACCCTCGGTCGCGCGGCGCACGGTCTCACGTGGCCGCTCGTCACGAAGAGCGACGGAACCAAGTTCGGAAAGACGGCCGACGGGGCCGTGTGGCTCGACGCTTCGCGCACGAGTCCGTATCAGTTCCGCCAGTTCTGGGTGCAGCAGGCCGACGCCGATGTCGCCCGGTACTTCCCGCAGTTTTCGTTGCGGCCGATCGCCGAGTGCCGCGAGATTCTCGCTGAGCACTCGTCCAAGCCCGAGGCCCGCGAGGCTCAGCGTCTCTTGGCCCATGAGATCACTGCCATGGTGCACGGGGAAGACGCTGCACGCGCGGCAGAGGAAGTGGCGACGATTCTCTTTGGCGGCGATCCCACGAAGGCCAGCGCCGCGGGTTTCGTTGCCATCGCAAGCGAAGTCCCGTCCTCGTGCCTTGCATCGCTTCCTGATGAAATAGCCCAACTGCTGGTCGATACCAAGATCTGCGCGTCGAAATCCGAGGCCCGTCGCACGATCGAACAGGGTGGGATCCGTATCAACGGTGCGCAGGTTGGCCTCGATGCCAAGCCCGCCGACATCGCTGCACTACACGGGCGTTATTTGCTGGTCCGACGAGGCAAGACCACGTACCACCTCATCGATCGGGCTTAGGCGCGAAATTTTTCCGTTGCAGGTTGGCAACTTTCACTGGCGCGGATAACTTCACGGAGCCTTTCGGGGGATCCGCCCCCGAATGAAAACTCCGAAGGTCCAGGTTGACGTTCCGTTAACCGCGCCGATAGAGTTGCAACTCGCCCCCAAAAGCCGGCTGCGAAGCGGTCGGAACTCTGGAGGATCCGGCACGGCCACCCACGGGTGAGTGCCCATATTTGCTCCTTGAAAACGGAAGAGAAGACTGAACGCCAGTGCGGGCAGAGATACAGGCGAAAGCTTGACTCTGCTTGTCAATTCTGGTCAGTAGCCATACTGACCAATCAGTAATACCTCCGGCCGGGTCCCAACCTGGTCGGAAAAATTCAAGCCAAGGTCATGACAACACACAGAACACGATTCCGTTCGTTGTCGTGAACTTTCCAATCGTTTCGGTCCGAGCAATCGGGTCGACATGATTTTGACGGAGAGTTTGATCCTGGCTCAGGACGAACGCTGGCGGCGTGCTTAACACATGCAAGTCGAACGGGATCCATGCAGTAGCAATACTGCGGAAGATCTAGTGGCGAACGGGTGAGGAACACGTGAAGAACCTGCCCCGAACTCTGGGATAACAGTTGGAAACGACTGCTAATACCGGATGCCGTTGTTGGAGTCACCTGGCTCTACAACGAAAGTTTTTCGGTTCGGGAGGGCTTCGCGGCCTATCAGCTAGTTGGTGAGGTAACGGCTCACCAAGGCATCGACGGGTAGCTGGTCTGAGAGGATGATCAGCCACACTGGGACTGAGACACGGCCCAGACTCCTACGGGAGGCAGCAGTGGGGAATCTTGCGCAATGGGCGAAAGCCTGACGCAGCAACGCCGCGTGCGGGAAGAAGGCTTTCGGGCTGTAAACCGCTTTCAGTAGGAACGAAACTGACGGTACCTACAGAAGAAGGAGCGGCCAACTATGTGCCAGCAGCCGCGGTGATACATAGGCTCCAAGCGTTGTCCGGATTTATTGGGCGTAAAGAGCTCGTAGGCGGTTGAGTAAGTCGGGTGTGAAAACTTTGGGCTTAACCCAAAGATGCCACTCGATACTGTTCAACTTGAGTTTGGTAGGGGAGTGGGGAATTCCTTGTGTAGCGGTGAAATGCGCAGATATAAGGAGGAACACCGGTGGCGAAGGCGCCACTCTGGGCCGATACTGACGCTGAGGAGCGAAAGCGTGGGGAGCAAACAGGATTAGATACCCTGGTAGTCCACGCGGTAAACGGTGGTCACTAGGTGTGGGTCTCTTCAAACGAGATCTGCGCCGTCGCTAACGCATTAAGTGACCCGCCTGGGGAGTACGGTCGCAAGACTAAAACTCAAAGGAATTGACGGGGGCCC
>VFQT010003731.1_pt1 | contig 13556 bp, 13 predicted proteins | sample 3512381 | NCBI WGS metagenome assembly VFQT01 (sample SAMN10412376, study PRJNA504923) | tailings metagenome | isolation source: Relicate 2 Philex TSF3 active mining site | place: Philippines: Tuba, Benguet | collected 2017-08-29 | reverse complement strand
ATACAAAATAAAAAAAATTATAATTATGATGTAGAAGATGATTTTGATATAGGTGGTGAAGAAGGTGAACAGAGGGCTCCAAGTTTCAAATCAATACAAAGATTAACAGGAAAATTAAGTCAAAGATTAAGATCAATAGAAAAAGATAAAAGTTTAGAATCTGACGATATTAAATATGTTTTGAATTCTATCATATCGGCATTAAATTTAGATAATTTAGATGAAGATGATCGAGACGATATATTGTCTAAGTTCGACGAGGAAGAAGTTGATTATGGTGCTGAGGGAGAAGGAGAATTAGATATGTCATCAGAAGATAATTTTGACATGGGTGGAGATGAAATGAGTGATATGGGTGAAACACCACAACCAACAGATACTGAACCTAAAGAGACTTATTCTATGTACGGTGAATCAAGAGTAGAAAAAGTATTAAGTAAGTATTTTGATATAAAACCTGAAGAAAAAACTATTTTAGAGGAAAAAAGAAAAAAAGAATACCTAAAAAACCAACTTCAAAAAATTAATTTGAAGAAAGAGATAAGAGAAATGAGTGAAAGTGTTACCCAAATGCAAGTTGGTTATAAATTATTAGATGAAAACGCTAAATTTCTTGGAAAAACAAACAAAGAAAATTTAGTTTTTATTAAAAACGGAAAACAAATTAAAGTAACAGCAAGAGGTCACGTTTTATGAAATTAGTTTATGTGAATGAGTTAGGTCCAAATTTCAGAGGAGATAATATGTATGAATTTATTTTTTCTGACTTGGACGACGTATGGGGTGAAGATTGGGATGCGGAACCAGCATCGGGTAAACCACTTCCACCTGAAATTAATTACATAAAAAAAGTTGGGGTATTAAGAAATTCTGATATTTCACTTACACTAATTCAAAATTCTGATTTTTTTGGTGTTTATGATGCAATAGATGGAGTTATTGCCTTGGCTTGGGAAAATTCTAATAGTGATGAGATATTGATTCACAAAAGAAAAAGATTAGTTTTTGGGTATGGTGAGACTATAGAATCAGTTAACGATAAATTGTACGAAAGAGATGTCGTATTAAATTGGGAAAAAAATTTAGTTCAAGATGAAACATATTAATTATAAAATCGGGGTATTATTACACGAAGGATTTTCTATGAAAACCTTAGAAAATTTCAATAATAAACAAATTGATTTATTATATGAAAAAGTAAAAAAAGAAAAGACTAAAGAAGTTGATGAGCAGCTAGATTATGTTGTAAGACAAGAAGACTTACCAAAACCTGAAACGCTTGATGCGTTGAAGAAAGTCCCCCCTGGCACAAAAGTAACTTTTGAAACTGAAGTTACCGAAAAGTCGGTATCCAAAAAACAACAAAGAGCCATGGGAATTGCATTGGTAGCAAAAAAAGGAGACATACCTAAAAGTGAACTTAAAGGCGCATCTAAAGAAATGGTTAAAATGTCAAAAAGTGATTTAAAAGATTTTGCATCAACAAAACATAAAGGGTTACCTGAAAAAAAAACAAAAAGTAAACAAACTGAAATTAAAAAACTTGAAGAAAATATATTAAGACTAATTGAAGATCATTTACCTCCACACACAACAAAAGGTGAATTATTAAGTGCAATTAAAGGAAACAAAAAATAATGAATGTCTTTAACAAGAGAACAAGCTTTATTGGAATACGCCAAATGTGTAAATGATACCCCTTACGCTCTTAAAACCTATTTACAAACATATGATAACACACAATCAAAATACGTCCCTTTAGAATTATTTAATGACCAAGTTACACTTGTAAAAGATTACGATCAGTGTGATGAAAATATTGCATTAAAGTATCGTCAAGCTGGAGTTTCAACAGTAACATCCGCATGGGCATCTAAAAGATTAGTTTTTGCTAAAAAAGAAAAACCTGAAAAAATACTAATAATTGCAAACAAACTTGATACGGCTGTTGAAATGGCTAATAAGGTTAGAGCATTTGTCGATCAATGGCCTAAATGGATGGGTGTTGGTTTTTCTGCAGAAAAAAACTCACAAAGACATTTTAAATTAACTAACGGTTGTGAAGTAAAGGCGGTTGCAACTTCCAAAGATGCATTACGTGGATATACACCTACTATACTAATATTCGATGAGGCGGCATATATTGATGCCGACGAAGATTTCTGGTCAGCATGTATGGCTTCCCTTTCTACAGGTGGTAAAGTAATTGTAATTTCAACACCAAATGGATTTGACCCAATTTATTATTCAATATATAGTCAAGCAATTAAAGGTATGAATGACTTTAGAATAACTGAAATGTATTGGTTTAGAGATCCTAGATATTCTAAAGATTTAAAATTAATTAAGTGTAATGATATTGTTCACTACATGCTGAATAGGGCGGATTATAAAGACGATGAAATAACTATAGATTATAGTAATATAAAAGTTAGTGAAAGAGATTTTCAAGAAATTAAACAAAAAATAGAAAATGGTGGTTACAAAGCGTATAGTTCTTGGTTTGAAGCCATGGCTAAAAAGTTGAAATTTGATAGAAGGAAAATTTCACAAGAACTTGAATGTAATTTTTTAGGGTCAGGTGATAATGTAATACCTCCTGAAACTATGAAATCTATAAAAGATAATCATATAAAAGAACCTGAAAATAAATTCATGGGTGGCGTTCTTTGGCAATGGAAAGAACCGGTTGCGGGGCATCGGTATATTATGGGGATGGATGTATCTCGTGGTGATAGCGAGGATTTCACGACTTTTATAATAATTGATTTCGAAGAAAGAGAACAAGTTTTAGAATACATTGCAAAAGTACCACCTGATGTTGTTGCTGAAATTGCATATAAATGGGCAACAATGTATAATGCATTTATTGTGACTGATATAACCGGTGGGATGGGTGTTGCCACTTCAAGAAAACTACAGGAACTTGGGTATAAAAACTTATATGTTGATGGTGTTAATCCTGCTGACAAATGGAAATGGGATCCTAAGGCAAATGAAAAAATACCTGGAATAAACTTCAACTCAAAAAGGGTACAAATTGTGGCCGCATTCGAAGAGGCATTAAGACATAATTTTGGTGTTAGGTCACAAAGATTATATAATGAACTAAATACTTTTGTTTATATAAATGGGAAACCAGATCATCAAAAGGGTCAACACGACGACTTGATTATGGCAATGGCAATGGCGTTATATGTTGCAGAGACATCCTTTTCAAAATTAGAAAAAGCAACAGAACAAGCAAAGGCAATGATTGAATCATGGTCAGTTGAAAGTAATAACTATACAGGGTCATATACAAATTTCAATCCAGGGGTACCTGTAATTAATGGTCAAAATCAACAATACGGTCAAGGACAAGTAACAAAAAGCGACTATGAAAAGTATTTATGGTTATTCGGATCAAGAAGGGTTTAAAAAAACAGTAATGATCCTATTTTTAAAATAAAAAAATTTATGGCAGAACAAAAATATACAGTTTGGCAAAGGTTGGGAAGTGTTTTCGGACCTAATTCAACGATGGACCAACAATCACCGGTTTTCAAGTTCGATAAACAACAACTACTAAAAACCACAGATAAGAAAGAGTACGAGAGAGAAAAACTTGAAGCTCAACAAACGATGTATATCGGAAAACAATGGCAAAAAGTAGAAAGTAACCTATATCAACAAGCAGTTTACTACGAACCAACAAGAATGGCTTCGTACTATGATTATGAATCTATGGAGTACACACCAGAGATTTCGGCGGCGCTTGATATATATGCCGAGGAATCAACAACACCTGATCAAGATGGTTATATTATAAAGGTTTATTCGGAATCTAAGAGAATAAAACAAGTATTGGTAGATTTATTTGTTAATAGGTTAGATATTAATACTAATTTACCTATGTGGACAAGAAACACATGTAAGTTTGGTGATAATTTTGTTTATCTTAAATTAGACCCAGAAAAAGGAGTTGTCGGGTGTCAACAATTACCAAACATACAAATAGAGAGATTAGAAAAAGGTATGAGGTTCCAACCTGACAAATATTCTCAAGAAATGGAAAATGATGCATTGAAGTTTGTGTGGAAGGAAAAAAATATGGAATTCAATACTTGGGAAGTTGCACATTTTAGAATTTTAGGTGATGATAGAAAGTTACCATATGGTACGTCTATGTTGGAGAAGGCTAGACGTATTTGGAAACAATTATTACTTTCTGAAGATGCCATGTTAATATATCGTGTATCAAGAGCACCTGAGAGAAGAGTATTCAAAGTTTTTGTTGGTAATATGGACGATAAGGATGTTGATTCGTATGTACAAAGAGTCGCTAATAAATTTAAAAGAGATCAAATTTCAGACCCACAAACAGGGAATGTTGATATGAGATATAACCAATTAGCGGTAGACCAAGATTATTTCATACCTGTTAGAGATCCGGCGGCCACTAACCCAATTGAAACTTTACCTGGTGGGACAAATTTAGCGGAAATTGCCGATATCGAATATATTCAGAAAAAACTTGTGACAGCATTAAGAATCCCAAAGGCATATTTAGGTTTCGAAGAAGCAGTTGGGGATGGTAAGAATCTGTCTTTACTTGATATTAGATTTGCAAGAACCATTAATAGAATTCAAAAATCTATGATTGCCGAACTTAATAAAATAGCAATTATACACTTATTTTTATTAGGTTTCGAAGATGAGTTAACAAACTTCACTATTGGTCTACATAATCCATCTAAACAAGGTGAATTATTAGCAATTGAAATATGGAAAGAAAAGTTTGCGATTTATAAAGAAGCGGTTGCGGAAATTGCAAATTCAGTTGCACCTACATCGGCATCATGGGCTAAAAAACATATTTTAGGTTTCTCAGATGAAGAAATTAGATTAGACATACAACAACAGAGAATAGAAAGAGCAGTATCTGCTGAACTCGCAAAAACAGCTGAAGTCATAACCAAAACAGGGTTATTTGATAATATTGATCAATTATATGGTAAAAAAGAAGGTGAGCCGGCAGGTACGGCACCTGAAGGAGGGGCTTCACCTGATATGGGAGGTGGCGCTCCACCACCTGCGGATACTGGAGGAGGTGCTCCACCGCCTGAACCAGCCGGAGGTGCGGTAACACCTGAAAGTTTTAAGAAAAGTGACCTTAATTTAATTTTGGAAGATAGCCTTTATTATGGACCAACTTCTTTGGATTTATCTAAAGGTAGAGTAACATTATCAGAAATTGATGATAAATTGCATAATTTATTGAACAAGTAATATATTTATAAATAAAAACTTATGAATACATTCGGTGTAATTAAAACAAAATTAGAAGAGGCATCTATACTATTTTACAAAAATAATAAGTTTGATGTTTTTATGGGAGCATTCAATAAATTAGTTTTGGAAAATAAAGACATATGTGAACTTTATTATATATATGAGGACTTATCAAGTAATAAAGGTTTAGATAAAGATATAGTTGATGAATATATTAATGAAAATGTGGAATATTCTAAAGTTCTTATCGAAGAAAACGAAGAATTATTAGATATATTAGGTCATTGGTTAAATAAAATGGTTGTTAGTGAAAGTAATGATTATAAAACTATAGACACTTTAATTTATAATGATAGTATAAAAAATCTAGAAACAGTTTTAGAATGTAAAAAACAAATTAAAAATAATTTAGTTAAAGAGTCTAAAATTGAGACAACAAATGAAAGTGTTAATTTACCATTGGAAACTATGGTTAAGATGTATGAACAAAATTTGAAAAGAAATTTGAATCTAGATGAAAAGGACTTACAAGAAGTTAAAGCAATAAAAAATATTTCTAAAAGTGACTTAGAAAAAGAAATCAAAGAATTAACAGAATCTATAATTTCTAAACTAAAACCGTCACTTAACGAGTCAACTGATTTAGAATTGAATAATAAAATTGAAAACACTATTAATAGTGTTTTGAATACAAAAATAAGTCATTATGACTTATATAAACTTAGAAAATTGAATGAGGGACTATGAAATTTTTAAAAAGTATGTTTGGTGATGGTAATGGTAATATCTCGTCAAAAAGGGTTGGTGGTATTATTTGTGTTATATTTTTAAACGTAACACTTATTGCTAATTCTTTTTCACATGGAGACATCAAACCATCTGATATTTTAGTTGAGACTGTAGGACTTTTAGCATTTGGATGCTTAGGTTTAACTTCAACTGAGGCGATTTTTGGAAAAAAATACGAAAACAAAAAAGAGGAAACTCAAGAAGAGGTATAATTCTTTTGTTTGTATTGAGCTTTTTTGATTTGAGCCCTTCGTTCCACGGAGGGTTTTTTATATTCCTGTCTTTCTTGTAATTGTTGAATTTGCTTAGTTTTATAAATTTTAAATTTATATGCTTTCAACGCTTGTTCTAATGATTTGTTATTTTTAACTTCAATTATTATCATAATTTTTTTGGGTTTACATTATAAATATAAGAGTTTTTTTAAATTTTGACAACTGTAAATTTTTTTATTATATTTTATAAAAATAAACGGCAAAGTTATGAATAATGAAAAAAGGAAAAACATCAAAATTAAATTTTTTTGATGATGCAAAATGCCACTACGGAACGGTTGACTCTAAAGATCTAAAATCAGTTTACGTAGTATTACAAACATGGGTAGAACCAATAAACGACGAACAAAATTGGAATAGAATAACAGGAATTTTAAAAAGACAAATACAACACACACTACTAGAAGTAGTAGATTCATTTACATTTGAAAGAAAACAAATTGTTGATTTAGATTTGAGAACAAGTGGAATACAAAAAAATAAAAAAAGTTTTTTAAATCTAGAAATTACCCTCTTTATACATGACCAAACAATAGATTTCAAATCTTTATTATTGAGATCAAAAATAAAAAAAATAGTATCATCAGTATATTATGATGACCTAAAAAATAGCAAGTATTTTATTTTAAGTAAGACAAAAACAAAAGAAACTGAAACAACATAATATTTATCATAAAAAACATTATGAAAATATTAGGACCAAATGATAGTGGTAAAGGTATTCTTGTTGAATGGGATGCTGGAATCATTAATCCAAATGAATATAGAAATAGCCAAGTTATTAAAGAATCATATGGACAGTTAGACCATTCTAAACCTTTTGTATTTTACGCGACTCTACAAAAATATGGAGTACCAAATAGAAATGGTAGAATTTATCCTGAAAAAATTTTAAAAAGAGAGGCCGATAAATACAAGGAAATGATTAATCGTGGTATGGCGATTTCTGAATTGAATCACCCAGAATCTTCTCTTATCGATTTAGATAGAGTTGCACATCTAATTACTGATGTGTGGTGGGAAGATAATGTTTTGATGGGAAAAATTAAATTACTAACAACTCCTGGATTTCATGAAAGAGGTATCGTTTCTTCAAAAGGAGATGTTGCCGCAAACATGATGAGACAAGGTGTCACTATGGGTGTATCATCAAGAGGTGTGGGGTCTTTAGTTAAAAAGGGAGAACAAAATGAGGTACAGGACGACTTTGAACTTATATGTTTTGATTTAGTTTCATCGCCGTCAACTCCAGGTGCTTATCTTTACTTAAATAAAGAAGACAGACCAAAATATGAAGAAAAATTAACCGAACACGAAAACACACAATCAACAAGTTTAAACAAATCTATTGACTTAATGAGAAAATTATCTGATTATTTAGATAAATAAAAAAATTAAGTTATGGATGAAAAGTATTTTGTTGCAAGAGTCACCACAGATATGGTAGACGAGAACACAGGTAAAGTTAAAAAAATGAAAGAAGAAAAGTTGGTTAAGGGATTTTCGCCAACAGATGTTGAAGCAAAAGTCACAAAGGCTTACGAAACATATACTATGGATTGGAGAATCACGGCAATCGTTGAAAGTAAAATTGATGAAGTTATTGAGTAAATATTAAATAAAGTTGTAAAAAGGGAACACAAAAAATGTTCCCTTTTTTTATGCGTATAACAAAAAAAATTAAAAAAAACAATTTTTTCATAACTGCAATATATTTATTTATAAAATAAACCAATACACGCAAAAAAATATTGCAATTTATATGGAAAAAAACAAATCTGTAGTTGAAGAAACTTTACTGCAAATTAGAGCAGTTGAAGAGGCTATCAGTGAAAATGCAAAAGGAATACTTGCTTCTACAATGAAGCAAGAAATCAGCCAATTAGTAAAAGAATCCCTTAAAGGGAGTAATAAACTACACGAAGATGATGTAGAAGCACCTGAAGAAGGTGGAGAACCTGAAATGGACGCAGAAGTAGAAATGGATGCTGAAGTTGAGGGAGGAGAAGAAGGTGAAGAAGAACCTGAAATGGATGCGGAAGTGGATATGGATGCTGAATTTGATGGTGATAACGAACAAGATGAGTTACCTCCACTCGATATGACTCAAGCAACACCTGATGAGGTTTTGCGAGTATTTAAAGCAATGGGTGATCAAGATGGTATTATTGTTAAAAAACAGGATGATGGAGATATCCATCTAATGGACAACAATAATAATACAGAATATCTCATAACTTTTGGTGGTAATGATTCACAAGATCAAATAAATATGATGGAAAATTATATGGAAGAATCTGATGACATGAATTATGAAGAAAGTTTCAAAAACTACATCTCTGACAGATTATCAAACAAAAAAGTTAATGAAGATGATGATTTTGATTTTTCAGGTGAAGATTTAGATTTCGATTCTAGTTATTTGGAAGAGGACGAAAGTATGAGTGACGATTTCAATTTCGATTCTACTTATTCGGAGGATGAAGATAGTGAATTCATGTACGATGATTCTGATTATGCCGAAGACGATGAAGTTACATTCGAAATGTATGAAGAGGATTTACAGGCGGTTATGGAAGCATTTAAATACAGTAAAAAACCTAACATGGAAGGTGGGTTCGATAAAGAAATGAAAGAAGGACCTAAAAGACATGGTAAAAATGGAAATGCTAAAAATGCGGCTAAATACCCTTCTAAATTGAAACATGGTGTAACAGAAACTGAATCTGACGAAATTAGTGACGGTTGGATGAATGAAAAAGAAGTAGACGAGATGATGGATAAAGATGCAGAAACTACTGAAGCATCAAGAACTATGACTTACAAAAGAAGAGCTCAGAGAGGAAGAGTTGCGGCACCTTCTCAATTAAGAAAAGAATCTATCCAAAATGAAATGGGTATTCTAAAAGAAAAAAACGAAGAGTATAAAAAAGCTTTAGATTTTTTCAGAAAGAAATTAGATGAAGTAGCTGTTTTCAATTCTAACTTAGCTTACGCAACAAGACTGTTCACTGAACACTCAACAACAAAACAAGAAAAGATTAATATTCTTAGAAGATTCGATAACGTAGAAACTATAAAAGAATCTAAAAATCTTTATAAAACAATCAAAGATGAGATTAGTGAAGGGACAACAACAGAATCTTTAAACGAATCAGTTCAAAGAACAGTTGTTAAAACACCACAGAACGGATCGGCAACTAATTTGATTGAAAGTAAGACTTATGAGAATCCTCAATTCATGAGAATGAAGGATTTGATGACAAAAATTAAATAAAAATAAACTTTTTTAAAAAACTGTATATTTATATACATAAAAATAAAAAAATAAACTCTAATTAAAAAATAAAAAATGGGAGCATTATTAGAATCAGGTCTTGTTGGTAACATCGGTCTTAAGCACCTTAAAGTTATCAAAGAAGATACAATTAACAAATGGGATAAATTAGGATTCCTAGACGGTCTAAAAGGACACGTTAAAGAGAACATGGCACAATTATATGAAAACCAAGCTTCTCACTTAATAAACGAAGCGGCTGCGACTGATAGCTCAGGTTCATTCGAAACTGTAGTTTTTCCAATCGTAAGACGTGTATTCTCTAAATTGTTGGCTAACGATTTAGTATCTGTACAAGCTATGAACTTACCTATCGGTAAATTGTTCTACTTTGTACCTAAAATCCAAGGTTATGATACAGGACAAGATCCTACGGCTGGTGGTACTCACATCGCGCCTTTCGGTGCTCCTAATGGACCTGCTAGTGTTAACCAAGGGTATGGTGCGAATGATAAAAATCTTTATGATAGATTTTATGAAGGAAATGAGGCTCAATTAGATCCTCCAGGATTGTTCGACTATTCTAAAGGTAAATTTTCTGCGGTTACAGTTAACCCAGTAACAGTTGCTTGGTCTAGTGGCGCTTTAACACAATCTGGTTATAGTGCAGGTGAATACAGAAAAGTAATTTTGGAAGTAACTGGTTTTACAAGTGCAGGTGCTGGTAAATTGATTGGACCTGACGGTCAAATTATGGACAATGAATCATTCTTAGCTGACTTGAGAGTATTTCCTGTAACTACGGCTGGTGGGGCTTTCTCAGGGGCAGGTACTAGCTCAACCGCATTACTATTTAGAGTAGTAACTCAAAAATATGGTAAAGGTATTGTTCAGTACGGATCAACATCCTCTTCTAGTTTCCCTGGTTCTGCAGGTGCTTATGGTGGTAATGGTGCATCATATGACGATATTTGTGACCAAAATGGTAAAATTTACTTAGAAGTTGATTTACAGGTTCCTTGTTCTATCGGAGCAAACTCTTTAGATGGTTATTCAGGTCTAACAACTACAATTGCGGGTTCTGCAGCTGCAGGTTCACAATTTACTTGTACATTTAGAGTTTACGAAGAATTAGAATTCGAAGACAAAATTGGTGAAGTTTCTTTTGACCTTGAGTCAGTTACTGTATCTGTTACAGAAAGAAAACTAAGAGCTCAATGGTCACCTGAATTAGCACAAGACGTTTCTGCATTCCATAACATCGACGCTGAGGCTGAATTAACAGCTTTATTGTCTGAGCAAGTTGCGGCGGAAATCGACAGAGAAATCTTGAGAGACCTTAGAAAAGGAGCTGCATGGACTTTAAGATGGGATTATAATGGTTGGAAAAGAGGTACTTCTGCTAATCCATTAACTCAATATACTCAAAAAGACTGGAATCAAACTTTGATTACGGCAATCAACCAAGTTTCAGCACAAATCCACAAATCTACATTGAGAGGTGGAGCTAACTGGATTGTTGTATCTTCTGAGATTTCTGCAATCTTTGATGACCTTGAATACTTCCACGTATCAAACGCTTCTCCTGAGCAAGATCAATACAACATGGGTATTGAAAGAGTTGGTACACTTTCAGGTAGATATCAAGTATATAGAGACCCTTACTTCCCACCAAACACAATCTTGTTGGGTCACAAAGGTTCTTCATTGTTAGATACAGGGTACGTTTACGCACCGTATGTTCCTCTACAATTGACTCCTACAATGTACAACCCATTCAACTTTACACCTATCAAAGGTATCATGACAAGATACGCTAAGAAAATGGTTAACAACCGTTTCTATGGTAGAATCACAGTTGATGGAGTTAGAACATTCGACTTGAGAGAATTAAGATAATATATCTTAACCGAATAAAAAAAGGTCAGAGTAATCTGACCTTTTTTGTTTTTATATAAATTAGTTTTTATTACTTACCACTATAAGTAATTTTACATATTTTATAATAGTACCCATGTCGTAAATGAAGTGTTTATGGGGTATAAAAAAGTGGTTTTTCTTCGATTATACGAGTATCTATTGGTGTAACTAAAATAAAAACCAATAAAAAATGAAAAACTTAAAAACAATTAAAAAAATCTTATTATCCGGATTATTCGGATTTATAACAACAACATCAATGGCAAATGATACAGGATCAATTTACATCAACCAACAAGAGATCATGACATATGAAGTTAAAGACCAAACTTGTCATAACAGTAATGATGGTAGTATTGAAATTAATATCGTAGATGGAAATAACTACTTTTTTTCTTGGGATAATGGTACCAACGATAAAGACTTATATAATTTGTCAAGTGGTATTTTTAGAGTTAAAATTGAAACTCCACAAGGTGAGATAATTTGGGCATCATTTACAATAAGTTCTCCCGACCAATTACAAGGTATGATAACTCAAGATAATTTCAATGAGATTGTAAATTTAGATTTAATGGTACAAGGTGGTACATCTCCATATAATTACTCTTGGAGTAATTCACAAACCAACGAAGATCTTTATAATATAAATGAATGGGGTATTTATGAGGTAATAATTACAGATGATAATGGGTGTACTTTAACTTTGGGTACATATGTAGTTAACGAACAAACATCATCAATAACTGAAAATAATATCTCAAGTTCAGGTGAAAAAATAATATATGATCTAAGCGGTAAAGAAGTTATTTTAGAAAACTCACCATCAGGGTTGTATATCGTTTTAGAAAATAATAAAATAACTAAAATAATAAAATAAAAAAACATAAATGTTTATCAAAAAGGGGATAAGAGATTATCCCTTTTTTTATTTTATAAAAATTAGTTTTATTACGTATTATACTACGTAATTTTACACATTTAAATTTAGTAATGATGACGTAAATTACATGTTTAGGGGGTACCAAAAAGTGGTTTTTATTCATATATAGACGTATCTATTGGTGTAGATAAAATAAAACTTATAGACTATGAAAAACTTAAAAACAACAATCACGACAATTTTAATCAGTTTAGTAACTGTGGTAACTTTTGGACAAAAAGGATCTGTATGGGCAACAGTAGAAAATGTAGAACAATTACAAAGAAACCAACAGTTTATGTCAATCCTTAATGATCAAAACATTTCATTAACTTACAACAAGGCTTTTCCATCTTCTAAACAAGAATCATTACAAAATGTATATGAATTTAATTGTGAATGTGACCAAACTGTTTTATATGTTACATTAAGTAGAGTAAATGGTTTAAAAGGCGTCGAATATGGACCAACATTCGAGACATTAGAATTACCAAACGATTATAGTTTAGTTTCTACAACAAATTGGGCTTTAGATTTAATCGGAGCAGAAACTGCGTGGGGTTTCACACACGGAGATACTTCAATAAACGTTGCGGTATCTGATCAAAACTTTTACACAAACCACGAAGAATTAACAGGTAAAATTAAATATTATGACAACACAAACACAGCAACCCGTACACATGGTACGGCCGTGGCAACAATAGTTGCAGGAAACACAAACAACTCAACAGGTTTATCATCAATCGGTTACAACACTACGTTAAATCTTTATAAGATGTGTTATAACACAATATTAAATGCTTCCTATAATGGGGCTAAAGTAATTAACTTATCTTGGACTTCAGGTTGTAGTTTTAATACATATGCACAACAAGTAATAGATGAGGTTTATAATAATGGAACTTTCATTGTTGCTTCAGCAGGGAACGGTTCTACATGTGGTGGTCCTAATTCACTTGTTTATCCAGCATCTTACAATCACGTATTTGCGGTGACAAGTGTTGGTTCTCAAGATAACATCGAAAGTGTAATTGGTAATCCTAACACAAGACATCAAACAAACTCAACTGTAGATATTTGTGCACCTGGTCACAAC
>VFQT010003730.1_pt1 | contig 13558 bp, 12 predicted proteins | sample 3512381 | NCBI WGS metagenome assembly VFQT01 (sample SAMN10412376, study PRJNA504923) | tailings metagenome | isolation source: Relicate 2 Philex TSF3 active mining site | place: Philippines: Tuba, Benguet | collected 2017-08-29 | reverse complement strand
CGGGTCACAACGACAGAACCATCTGCTTGCACTTCGGCTTCGACTTTCACTGTATCACCCACAGCAAAGGGTCCATCGCGCAGAACGGCTGGGTCAACCGTGATGACCTGACCATTAATGGTCCATTGATTGCCGTCAATGGCTTCGATCACACCAGTAAATTCGACCAGAGAAGCGCGGGGTTTATCACCACCGACAGAAGAATTGGCTGTTGCCGCGCCACCACAAGCGCTGATGAACATGGCGACCAAAGCCAGCACTACGAAAAGAAAACGGAATTGTTTTTTCATTTTTACACCTCTTTTTACATTCGATTTGGCTACACCCAGATAGTCGTAGAGGTTATAAAAAAGTTACGGCTCGCCCTGCGCAGTTTCAAGGACAAGCCGTAACAAATTTATGGGTAGGCTAATATCTACTTTGCCTGCCCATAGATCCTTTCAAATTCTTTTAGATAATTGGCAGCGAGCTTTTCATTATAGATCACCAGCAAGTTTTCATCGTTGCGCGTCTCAGCACTGTTCGTGAAATTATAAGAACCAACGATCACAATACTTTCATCCACAATCATGACTTTATGATGCATCTGCCCGGGGTTGCCGTCAATGTATACATCCAACCCAGCTTGACGGAAAGCATCGTACTCGGTTCCCTGATTTGATTTAACCTGTTCCTCGTCCATCACCCCAGCTACGGTGACGCCCGCCTCCGCCCGTTCACGGATTACATCCCCCAATTCATCCGACGTGAAAGAGAAAGCCATGAAATAAATACTTTCCTGCGCTTCACCGAGAATATCGAGCAGAATGGCTTGCACACCATCGTCGGGAGAGAAGTAATTATCGACGGGGGTTCCGTCCACTGTCACACGCGGATTGGGCGTTTCGGCAAGGACATTGTCGCCGAACTTGTCATCCGTATACATTTCTTCGAATTCTTTGATGTAATTCTCTGCGATCTTCACCGAACGGATTCGCATCAGCACATTGTTATCTTCGTATGTACCCGAGTCGGTATAGTTCATGCCGCCCACCCACACTTCGGAGCCATCAATGATCGTAAATTTATTGTGCATCAACCCTTCGCGGCGGTCACCCAGAATCGGTATGCCCGCCTCTATCAATCGCTGCGGATCTGATCGGTCGAGGTTCTCGCTTTCCATCACCATGCGGACTTGAACTCCTCGATCCTGTGCACGCAGTAACGCATCACGGATACTGTTAAGGCTCAAACTATAAATGGCAACGTCCACGCTGAGTTTGGCAGAGTCGATCGCATCTGCCAAGGGTTGATCAATCCCGCCTGTTTTTTGAGAAGCTAAGGAACTGGTTGGGTCGGTGAAATACAGTTCAAACCATGAGCCTGAAACGCCATATCCAGTTGCCAGATCAATGGGAACAAGGTCCTCCGCTGGTACTGGTGTGACGACCTCGTTAGGCTCAGGCGAAGATGGAGGAGTGACAGTCAAACAGGCAGGGATCAAAAGGCTGAGAGCAGAAAGAAAGTAGAAGATTTTTTTCATGATGCGTCCTATTTTATCGCCCAGATCAATTTTTCAGCGACACCTCTCTCAAACGCTGACTTAAGACCTTCATAATAGCAAGGCTCACCTCCGGGCGGGCGCGGATCAATCCTTCAAAACTTTTTTGGTCGATGCATAACGTCCGCACATCTCCGATAGCGATTAGCGACGCCATGCGCGGCTCGTGTCCAATGATCGCCATCTCGCCCACATAATCACCGACCGTCCTGCGGGCGATCTCCACTTCCTTTCCATGTTGCTGCAAACAAACCTTCACTTCGCCGCTGACGATGATGAACATCACATCCCCCACTTCGCCTTCCTGCGCGACCACTTCGCCGTCGCTGAAAAATTCTTCTTCGGCGATGGCAGCAACCTGCTTCAAGTCCACTGTGGAGAGGGTTTCAAAAAGCGGAACTCGCTTGAAAAAAAGAATCCGATCCATTAAAGATAATGTGGATAGTGGTTCCATGTTCATTTCTCCATACTGCCGTGCAAAAGCGGCGCAATCCCGGACCCAGTCGTCGGGGTCGTTGAGCAAACGCTCCCACTGGATAGGCTCAGCCTGGCTGTGTTCATCCTCCCACAATTTCGTGAGCGGATGAATGATCCTACGATATTTTTCATTAATGGAATCCAACGCTTCGATGACGTTCGCGCGCTGGTCTGCGATCTGCAATTGCAAATTTTCGACAGCAAGGTTCATTGCATCTCTATCACCAAGCAGACCAATGGCACGCAAGGCATGAATGCCATAACGATGAGACTTTTCATGCAGAGTCTCTTCGAGAAGTTTCATCGCTTCATTCTCCGCCGTCGCCTGTACACTACGCCTCAAAGCATGGTACGCCTCCGCATGCGATACAGCCATCCGCGCGAAGGCAAGCAGAGGTTTCTCTGGCGGAGGCGGAAGCTGCTCCAGCGTAAGTAACGCGCCCTCGGTAAAGGCTTCATCGTTCAATAGATCAAGGATCGACTCCATGACGGATGGACCGATCTCTCCCAATAACTGAGCAGATGTATTTCTTGTAAACGGATCTTTAAGGGCCGCAATCAAATGCGGAACGGCATCTGTTGCCTTGATCTTTGCCAGTGAAGTGAGCACCATGTTCTTTATCATCGGCTCAAGTTTATATTCTTGAAGTTCATTAACAAGAATGTCGAAGGCTTCACGGTCGCCCCACTCGCCGAGGGCTTGAATGGCATTGGTGCGGCCTTCCAAGTCACCGAGCATGGCGGTTTGACGAAGATGGAGTTTGGCTCTCAAGTTCTGGTTGTCGTACCGCACCAATGCCAGCGCAGACCGGGTGCTGACCATGACATTGTCATCGTCGAGCAATGGAGTGAGCAGCTTTGCCAGAGCTGGAGAATTGGGAGATAAAGCCGCCAGTGAAGAGACAGCCTGGGCGCGCACATCCGGCTCGGGGTCGGAGAGCGAGGCGGCGATGTCCAACAGAGCAGGCGTCGCTTTGGATTGAGATAAAGCTTTGAGAGATGCAGAACGCACCAGCGGGTCCACATCGCTTAATCCCGGAATGAGAGCATGAGTTGTTTCAGGAATTGAAAGATTACCAACGATGTCAGCAGATGCGCGCCGCACGAACGGGTCGGGGTCACGCAATCCATTCAGCGCAGTTTGAATGGCGGCAGCATCCTGATGAAACCCGCCGAATGGCTGTTCTTCGCTGAAGAAAAGATGCGGACGCCCCGCACGAAGGGCATCAACCAATGCCAGGTTATATCCGTGCCATGCTTTGAGAATGAGATAGGCACATAAAAGCGCGGCAATAAAGCCGACGATATACAGTTGTTGCGGACTGAGCGCCTGCTCGCCAATTGCAAGGATACCCCCTGCGATAAAAACACCCACCTGTTCTGGAACTCCCCCAACAAAAGCACGGACCTGATCGCGCTTTTCATTTGGCACTACATTGAACATGGTCTGCCATGCCGGGTCAGCAATGCCGGAGAGCATGAGCATTTGGACGAAGCGAAAGACCACCACGATAATGAAAAGCGGAAAGAAGATCAGCGTGCCAAAGCCGATCACATAGATCAGCGGAAATGCAAAAAGACTCGCCATAATTCCGAAGCGTGCGAAAAGACGATTGGCAAGAAAAAGCGACGTGAGAAACGCACCAGCGGTTGTCAGCCCGTTGAAGATGCCGAGAAATGAAGCAAGCGTGATCTCATCGGGATATTGAGCTGTCACAACACGAGAGAAGGGCAGCGCGATCGAAAAGAAAAGGATGGAAAAGAAAATGGTCGATAATGAAACTGCCACAAGCAGGGGCGAAGTGCGGACGTATTGAAAGCCGCGCTGCATTTCCTGTGCCAGGGTCGGCTGCTTGCGCTTTGATTTTCGCTGCGGCACAGCCTCGACCTTTAAACTCGAAAGTATGGCACGGTTGAGCAGGAAGGTAAGCATCAACGAACCTGCCCACACAAGCAGCAGATTTTCTGTGCCAATAAAGTTGACCAATACTCCCGTGGCAAACCCGCCGATCACCTGCCCTAAAATGAACGAAGCATTGAAAAGTGGAAAGAGCCGCTTTGCCTGCCGAGCATCACAAACCACGCCTGCAATACCCCAGATCATTAAACTCACCAGCGCATTGAGAACTTCCTTACCCAGCCATAACGCGGGATACAACCAAACCTGTTTGGAGATAAGCGCAAAGCGTGCTGCAACAAGGATGACAGCGATCAGAATGGGAATGGCAACATACACGATGCGTTTCGGGAATCTCCCCAGCGCAGCCGTAACGATGAACGAGGTGATCATCGCCGTAATGCCCAAACCGATGTACATAAATGGGAGATAGTCCACGCCGAAGCGTGCGAAGAAAAGGGCTTCAATCCCCGTCCCACCGAGAGCCGCGCCAATTGCACAGAAGAGCATGATGCCAACCATCAGAGATGACATGCGCCCTTCGCCGGGCTTGATCGAAAAAATGGAAGCTAATCGGGTCATTTGAGTTTAGATGCTGCGAATTTCTCCCCCGCCATTCGTGTTGCAAGTTGCACTGCGCACAAATACGTCTCTGGCTGTACAAGCAAAGACTGCATCGCCTTCAAGTTTTGAAATGGTCATCATAGGCTGAAAACGTTCGACCAGCAATTCAAGCAACTCTGTGAGGATCTCATGCGAATGATCCAGCTCGGTCTTCGCCACAAAGGATGTGTAGCCTGAAATATCTGCAATAACAAAAAATCCGTTCTGGGTAGCAGTGGACATATTCAGATACCTCTTGTCAACATTATATCCCTACCACTACCCAGCCTTCTCCACATTCTGACGATACTTCTGACTTAAATTGGGAAAGGCGCCCGCAGGGCGAAGGGGCAGTTTATAATCCCTGCCCATGACAGAAACCAACTCAAACGCCAATCAACAGATCGCCCGCGCCGCAGGGACGGTGATGTTCGCCATTTTGTTCGGTCAGATCGCCGGATTGATACGCGGTGTTCTGGTCGCGCGTGCGTTTGGCGCCTCCCCCGAACTCGATGCCTTCTTTGCCGCCAACCGTGTTTCAGAAACTTTATTTTTACTGATCGCTGGCGGCGCATTGGGATCGGCGTTCATTCCGACGTTTACAGGATTGCTTGCCCGCGATGACAAAGACTCCGCGTGGAGACTTGCCTCCTCCCTCGCCAATGCGGTCACACTGACATTGAGCCTGCTTGCGGCGTTAATCGCCTTATTCGCCCCGCAAGTGGTTCGCTTCGCCCTCGCCCCCGGTCTTTCTGCTGACCCCGAGCTCTTCACGCTAACAGTTTCACTCCTCCGCATTCAACTCATCTCTGCCATCCTCTTCGGCTTGGGCGGACTCATCGTCGGCATCCTCAACGCCCATCAGATATTTTTAGTCCCTGCTTTGACGGCAGCTCTTTATCAGATCGGCATCATCTTTGGTGCAATCGTCCTTGCACCCTTCATGGGGATTTATGGTCTGGCGTGGGGTGTCGTGATCGGTGCGGTCTTATATCTCGTTGTACAACTTCCATCCCTCTTTAAATTACTCACTGGACACTGGTCACTGGTCACTTTATCACTGGGTTTGCAGAATGCAAATGTCCGCCAAGTTCTCCTCCTTATGGGACCGCGTCTTGTAGGTGTGGCAGTTGTGCAGCTGAACTTCTGGGTCAATACCTGGCTGGCCTCACAAATGGCGCCGGGAAGTGTCTCTGGTTTGTACTACGGGTTCTCGCTCATGCTAATGGCTCAAGCTGTCATTGCTCAATCTGTAGCTATTGCTGCCATGCCAACCTTCTCTGCCCAGCATGCACTTGGTCAACAAGATGAAATGCGTTTTTCATTGGCATCATCACTGCGCGGAGTGATCTTGCTTGCTCTGCCTGCCAGCGTGGGTTTAATAGTCTTGCGTCAGCCGATCATTTCGCTGTTGTATCAGCGCGGTGAATTCGACGAACGCTCAGTGCAGATCGTGGCATGGGCATTGCTTTGGTATGCCGCCGGAATGCTCGGTCACTCCATCATGGAAATATTGACCCGCGCTTTCTACGCCCAACATGATACGAAGACACCCGTCATCATTGGTACGGTTGCCATGTTGTTGAATGTCGTCTTTAGCGTGACTTTTGCAAAATTATTCGAATCCGCGGGCTGGATGCCGCATGGCGGGCTGGCGCTCGCAAATTCGCTGGCAACGGCTCTCGAAGCGACTGTTCTCTTTGTGATGATGCGTAAACGCCTGAACGGCATCGAAGGTGGTCACATCCTGCGTGGGGCGATCCCATCTTTGGTTGCTGCCATGGGCATGGCGCTATCGTTGTTTGGTTTTCTCTTATTTGGCGCAGATTTTAGCGTTTGGATTCTGGTCCCTGTAGGAGTGGTGATTGGCGGCTCTGTCTACTTTGCGGTCTTATGGATTTTGCGGGTACCTGAATTGGGTTACATCTTGAATGGGGTCATGCGCCGTATTCGGCGTTAAAAAATCTTTCCTCTTTCATCTTTTTTAGGAAAGAAGAAAGAGGAAAGAAAGTTTTCAAAGCGGGGATTTATTGTCACTATTTCCAGATCATCCATTGCACAATGGCAACAAGCAGACCAAAGATAATGCCGCCGATCACTTCCAATGGCGTGTGCCCGATAACTTCCTTTAATTCGTTCTCACTCCACATATGACCATGCAGCAGTTCTTCGAACAAGACATTGATGCGTTCGGCATGTTTGCCCGCTTGTCTACGAACTCCTGCGGCATCATGAGCAATGATCATGGTTGCAGCTACAGCGATCCCAAAGATGGGATTGTCAAATCCATGATACAGACCAACTGCCAAGGTTCCTGCAACCATTAAGGCGGTGTGCGAAGAAGGCATTCCACCTGCAGCAAAGAACATTGCCCACATCCAACGGCGGGACTTTAAATATTCGGTGGGGATCTTCAGCGCCTGAGCCAACAACCAGGCAGAGAGCACGGCGATCAACACTTTGTTTTGGAAAATATCCAAAAGGTTCATTCGTCTTCCTCTTCAAAATCTAAAGTTGTATCGCCGACCAACTTCTGCACCTTGAGCTGTGCGGCTTCCAATAAAACACCACACCGGGCGGCAAGGGCTTGTCCACGTTCAAAGAGCTTCATCGCCTCATCCAGCGGATTCTGTTCACTTTCCAAAGCTTCCACGGTCTGCTCAAGTTCGGCAAGGGCTTCTTCGTAGGTTAGTTCTTCAACAAGTTTTTGAGTAGGTTTTGCTTTTGCCATAATTGCTCCAAAAAATAATTGCGTAATACGTGATACTTGAATTACGAATTACGCATCATGTTTTACTTCAAATTCTCCATCACTCACGCGGACGGTCATCTCGCCTTGCGCTTGCGCAACCTGACTGACGACCTTGCCATCGGATTTGCGGGTGATGATAGCATATCCACGCGAGAGGATGCCGGTGGGGTTCAACGCTCCCAGCCGCTTGGATATTCCATCTACGCGGGCAGATTGCAATTGGATGCGGTGTGTCAATGCAGAGACGGCACGGCGGGAGAGTTCGTCGATGTGTTGATATTCGGATTGGATGCGTCGTTCGGGTGAGACATACTTAAGCCGCGAGGCTAGAGCAGAGACTGAGGCTTGATGGTCAGCGAGCAAGCCAGAAATTAAGTCTGTGAGGCGTGAAGAGTAAAGGGTGAGGTCTGATTTAAGGTCATCCAGCGTGGTTTGAGTCGCGAGTTCCGCTGCGGCAGTGGGAGTCGGGGCGCGCAGGTCGGCGGCGAAATCGGCGAGAGTGAAATCCGTTTCGTGACCGACGCCGGAAATGATCGGCGCTTTTGAATTCGCAATCTCGCGAACGACACGTTCATCGTTGAACGCCCACAGATCTTCAATGGAGCCGCCACCGCGCGCCACGAGGATCACATCGGGAGATTGGCGATTAAGCGATTGGATGGCATTGACTAACGCGGGCGGAGCATCCACACCCTGGACGGGTGATGGTGCAAGCATGACACGCGCAAGCGGTTGACGGCGGCGAATGGTGTTGAGCATGTCGCGCAGTGCCGCACCCGTTGCAGAAGTGACAATGCCAATGGTCTGTGGATAAGCAGGGATCTCACGCTTGCGTTCCGGGTCGAACAACCCTTCTGCTTCGAGCATGGATTTGAGCCGTAGAAATTCCTGAAAGAGCGCACCTTCGCCTTTGGGACGAATCAGATTCGCGATCAGTTGATATTGTCCCTGCGGTTCATAGACGGCGATCTTGCCATGCACTTCCACCGCTGCCCCCTCTTGCATACTGGGACGAGTACGGGCGGCATCGGTCTTCCACATGACACAGCGAAGCGAAGCGTTCTTATCCTTGAGCGTGAAATAAATATGACCCGACGCCGGGCGGGATAGATTCGATATCTCGCCTTCCACCCAAACATCCTGCAATTCGGGGTTATCCTCCAACAACCTGCGGATGCGGAAGGTAAGCTGGGATACCGTAAGAGTTGAGGAAAAAAGATCAGGCTGCATTGGGGCGAGGATAATCGAAAATTTGGATATGGGGAATGGTAGAAGAGCAAACTATGAAATCCGTGAGCCCTAACGCAAAAATAGAGAAAATCCTCAGAGTTACAGATTACGAATTACGGATCTTGATTTTCGCCTATAATTACGTCAGTAACCAATTTCCCGATCAATCAATCAACCAACCTCCCACCCATGAAACATCTCTGGTCACCCTGGCGTATGACATACATTGAAAACAGCAAAAAAGAAGAGGGTTGTGTTTTTTGCAATGCACAAGCCCAAACGGATAGCCCCGAGAACCTGATCGCCTTCCGCGGAAAATATTCCTATGTGATCCTCAATCGCTTCCCCTACACAAGCGGACATTTGATGGTCATTCCCTTCAACCATGTCGCAACCATTGAAGGGCTGGACAGCGACATCCGTGCTGAGATGATGGAACTGACCTCGCGCTGCACCACAGAACTTGGAAAGATCTACAAGCCGCAAGGTTTCAATGTAGGCATCAACATGGGTGAAGCCGCAGGTGCGGGCGTGCTGGGGCATGTCCACATTCATATCGTGCCGCGCTGGGCTGGCGACACGAACTTCATGTCCTCTGTGGGTGAAACGCGGGTGCTGCCCGAATCATTGGAGCAAACTTACGACCGGGTCCGCACTGCATTCAAAACCACAGGTACATAAAAGTCGTTTATCTACGATTAATGAGAATGGGGGAACATTTAGGTACGGAGATTTTATGCGCCTCAACAAGAATCCATTTGTATTCACATTCATCCTCCTTACCTTAACCATTCTCTCTGCTTGCAACCCGCGAGCAAGTGAACCAACTCCCACTGAAACATCTTTGCCGCCCACAGCAACACTTGTGTCAACAACAACATCTACGCCGCTGGTGGAGGCAAACGAGAATCCGCTAACGGGTCTGCCTGTTGAAGATAACAACTTGCTCGACCTGCCCGCCCTGCTCGTTTCCATTTCACATTTCCCCGTAGAAGCACGTCCGCAGGCGGGGTTATCCTTCGCGCCATGGGTCTTTGAAATTTACATCACCGAAGGTGCCACGCGTTTTCTCACGGTGTATCACGGCATCTTGCCTGAGCCGGAAGTACCAATAACTGGTGATTGTGCTGTCCGCACAGAGCCGTTCCTGCAAACAACAAACATCATCGGCAATCGCGTTTGGCTCGATGAAAATGCCAATAACATTCAAGAAGCATGGGAAAAAGGTGTAGGCGGCATCTGCGTTTACTTGTATCAAGAAGATGGCACCTTGCTCTATCAAACCTCCACAGACAGCAATGGTTATTATGCCTTCAACGTTGAGCCGGGCAAGTATGTGCTTGATTTTCAAAACCCGCCATGGATGCAGTTCGTGCAGAAAAATGCCGGGGATAAGGAAAAGGATAGTGACGTAGATCCAGCTACCGGTCAGAGTGAGGCGTTGGATGTAACTTCCTCGCTTCGTAACGTGGACGCGGGCTTGGTCCTCACCTCTCAGCCTCCGGCTACATCCGAGCCGCCTGCCGCCAAAGTTGGACCCGTCCGCTCAGGAAGGTTGATCTATGCCGACATCGCTGCCTTCTTCCCAGACTCGTGCCTCATCTACGCTTTCGCCTCGCCCGAAGTGTTGGAGCTTTTGCCAAAGTGTTACTTTGTGTATCACGACCTAGAAGGCGGCGGATATATGTTAGACATAAGCGAGCTTCAACGCCTGGCTGAAGAAAGCAAACTTTACGACATAGAATACGCCAGTAACTCTTTCGATGACAATATCCCCGAAGGCGGTGAGACAGCTTCACGCCTGGATGTTTACTTTGCATATCTCAATCAAGCCGCATGGGTGTATGACGCCGCCTCTGAAAGTTATTGGCGGTATGTAGATAATGCCGATTATGAAAACCCGGGCGTGCTTTACCCCGAAGTGGACCGTTTGAATACCCGTCAATTGCAATTCGAGAATGTGATTGTGTTATTCACAGAGCACGAGGTTGTCTCCCCCACCAATCTGGATATCCATCTCGAAGAAAATAAAGAAGGCTATGCCTTGTTATTCCGCGATGGACGCATGCACGACATGTTCTGGAGCACGAATCTCACTGATCAGGAACGCGAAAGTGGACGGCATAAACCTATCCGCTTTATCAACCCCGATACACAACAACTCATGCCGCTCAAACCGGGTCGCACATGGATCATTGTCGTAACACCTGAAACGACAGTCACCCCAAAAAATGCTGGTGAATGGTATTTGGAGTTCTATCAACCCGCAGGGTCAAAATGAAATTGGTGTCAGGTATCATGTTCCAAGGATCAAGCACAAATGGAGATCGAAAATTTGCAACGTAAAGTCATAGCTTTGATTTTGGTTACTTTCTTTTTTTCTGCTTGTGTTCAAAATGCAGGTGTAGAGACATCGATTCCTGAAACAGCAACTGCGGATGTTTCAGCAACTCCATCCTTCACGCCAACACCTGTGTACACGCCCACACCGCAGCCTCACAGCCAACCCGTTACCTATGGTCCAGACCGAGAAAACGTCCCAGCAGATGTAAATCCGCTTTCGGGGTTGCGTGTTGAAGACCCAAGCTTGCTTGAGACACCAGCGGTTGCGCTTTCCATTTCCAATTTTCCAGTAGCGGCACGTCCGCAGGCTGGTTTATCCTTTGCTCCTTGGGTCTTTGAGTTTTACATCACCGAAGGTGCAACCAGATTCCTCTCTATTTTTCACGGCGCATTTCCCGAGCCGGAAGTTCCGATCACTGGCGATTGTGAAGTACGGCGTGAACCATTTGTCCAAACCTCAACAATGATCGGCAATCGTGTCTGGCTGGATGACAACCAGAATGGACTCCAAGAAGATTACGAAAAAGGTGTTGGCGGTATCTGCGTATCGCTCCGTGATGAAGCTGGTAATGTTTTAGAAGAAACGAGTACAGACTCGAACGGCTATTATGGATTTAATGTAGCTCGGTCTGGGGTTTACACAGTCCATTTCGGATTGCCCCCCTGGTTTTCTGAAACTACCCCAAATGTCGGCACAGAGGAGCAAGATAGTGACCTAACTGGTGAAGGTGATATTAAGGTAGTCATCCAAGGGAATGTCCACAATTTGGATGCAGGGCTGATCGCAGTCCAAGCCCAGCGGACACAAACGGATATATCTCTCCCATTGCCAAAGCCTGAAGTGGGACCGATCCGCTCGGGGCGTTTGCTGTATGTGGATGTTCACGAAATGTTCTTGAATTCATGTTTCATCTTTGCTTCTGCATCGGAAGAGATCCTGCCTTTATTGCCGCAATGTTATTTGGTACCGCACGACGAAGCTAGTGGTGGTGCGATGCTAAGCATCGAGAAGTTGAAATCGTTGGCAGAAGAAAACAAAGAGACCCGTACCGGAACGTTCAATTACGCCAGTAATGTTTTTTCAGAAACTGTACCAGAAGGCGGCGAACCCGCATTTCGATTGAATTCATACGTGGCATTGCTCAATCAATCTGCCTGGGTTTACGACGCCGCGTCGACCTCCTATTGGCGCTACGTAGACGACACGACTCAAGAGAATGCCGGGATCCTGCACCCAGAGATCGACCGTCTCACGAACCGACAGCTGCAATTCGATAACATCATCGTTCTCGAAGTGGAACAAGAAGTGTATGAATACGATCAGCGTCCCATCCGCACCTTGTTAGACTATCACCTTGAACTTGGCAAGGGCGGTTACGCCTATCTTTTCCGTGATGGTATGCAATACGACATCCGCTGGACGACCAAAGCCCGCGCATACGAAAAAGAAACCGGGAAAGCCCGTCCGCTATATTTTGTGGATGCCAGTGGAAACCCTGTGTCGTTGAAACCCGGTAAAACATGGTTGATCGTCGCCACACCGTATTCGTACTTCACATCAGAAGATGGAGAGTGGAACTTTCGTTATGTGCCGCCAGAAGGCGTGAAATAGAAAGAGGACAATATGCATCCATACGTTCGCTCGTTGAAAATTTTATTTGAAGCCAATGTCAACCCCGCCAACGCTGCGCCGATGAAGAAGTACATGCGCGATCAATTTGAATATTTGGGAATCAAAAGTCCGCAGTTCAAGTCTTTGCTCACTGGGTTCATCAAACAGAACGGGTTATCCCCCATCGATGATTTGGATACGATCTCACGCGAATTGTGGGATCTCCCCCAGCGTGAATTTCAATACCTTGCCACCAGTCTGATCGGCAGGATGGAAAAGCAATTGAATGAGGAGTTCATCGTTACGCTCGAATATCTCATCACTCACAAATCCTGGTGGGACACAGTGGACACCATTGCTGGTCATTCTGTTGGCGTGATGTTCAAGCGCTTTCCCAAGGTCAAAGCGAAGTATTTGAAAAAGTGGCGCAACTCTGAGAACTTTTGGCTCAGACGCACCACTTTGCTGTTTCAACTTGGGTATAAAAAAGAAACCGATTTTGAACTGTTATGCGAACTTATTCAAGAGAACCTTGGCTCCGATGAATTTTTCATCAACAAAGCCATTGGCTGGGCATTGCGTCAATACGCATGGACCAACCCGGTTGCTGTAAAGAAATTTGTGAAAACTACAAAAGAGTTAAGTCCGCTTAGCCGCAGAGAAGCGTTGAAGAATATTGGTGCTTAGATCTGCAAAAGCGGACCTTGGGTTTCATCCTGATTCCGCATAAAGTCTGCGATCTCTGAAAAGCGCTGTTTCAAATGGTCCACCACCGCAGGGTGAAAATCGCCCGCATCAATAGCGCGTTCCATACACCACAACCACTGGTCACGTTCACGAGACCCGATCGCAAATGGCATGTGACGCATCCGCAGGCGGGGGTGACCAAATTTTTCGATGTAAAGCGGCGGTCCACCCGACCAGCCGGAGAGGAACATAAACAGCTTTTCGCGAGATTGTTTCAAATTCTTGGCATGCAACGCACGGATATCCTTCGCCTCAGGCGCGGAATCCATCAAATCATAAAAACGGTCAACAAGAGTGCGGACGCCTTCCTCGCCGCCGAGCAATTCATACAGGGGTTGGGTATCGGTCATGGGCAAA
>VFQT010003729.1_pt1 | contig 13558 bp, 13 predicted proteins | sample 3512381 | NCBI WGS metagenome assembly VFQT01 (sample SAMN10412376, study PRJNA504923) | tailings metagenome | isolation source: Relicate 2 Philex TSF3 active mining site | place: Philippines: Tuba, Benguet | collected 2017-08-29 | reverse complement strand
TGTTGGTGGAGAGTGATTTGAGGAAACCGAATATTTCTAAGCATTTTAATTTGAACAGAACAAAAGGGTTATCGACTTATTTGGTTGGGAAAGCTGAATGGTCTGAAATGATTCAAGCTACGGATTTTGACAGTTTGTCTGTTTTTTCATCAGGTCCTATTCCTCCTAACCCAGTAGAATTGATTATGAACGGACGGTATGCAAAGTTCTTAGAAGAGGCGAGACACATTTATAAATATATTGTTGTTGACTGTCCACCAGTAGGTGTGGTGACTGACGCAGAATTAATTGCGGGTAATGCTGACCTCATGATTTTTGTAACTCGATACAACCATACACCTAAAGAGTTTGTGGTAAAGTTATTGGACAAGTATAATACTGATCGTAAAATCACCCAAACCGGAATCGTCTTCAATGGTATGAGACCTAAGGGTATGGGCTATTATGGAAGTAAGTATGGATATGGATATAGATATGGATATGGATATGGATATGGATATGGATATGGATATGGATATTATTCTAGTGATAAAGAAAAGCATTCATGATTAATAATAAAACGCTTCTCATAACAGAAGGTACAGGTTCATTCGGGAATGCAGTATTAAATCGCGTTCTACAGACTGATCATTTTCGTGAAATCAGAAATTTTTCTCGTGATGAGAAGAAGCAGGATGACATGCGCAACCAGCTCAAAAGCAGTAAAGTGAAGTTTTATATTGGAGATGTGCGAGATTCATAATCCATTGCTCAAACCATGAGTCCAGGGGTGAATTGATTATGGACTTTAATGTTATTAATGAAAATAATCAAATATAATTATTAAATGCATCTTTCCTAGGCGCTATAGCATTGCTATCTATAGTACAATAAATTAATAACCAATGCATAAATTGAAATAAGAAATCATGAATAATGTCCTTTTAATTGGAGGAGCGGGTTACGTGGGTAATGTTATCACTTCACATTTTTTAAAACTAGGTTATCAAGTTAAAGTACTCGATAATTTTGTTTATAAAAATCAAGAATCTATACAAGCTTACCTTGGTGACGAAAATTACGAATTTATATCAGGTGATTTAGGTGACGTAGAAGCATTGGCCAGAGCTACCGAAGGTATTCGTAATGTAGTAATTTTAGGAGGTTTAGTAGGAGATCCTATAACTAAAAAATACCCAGAAGCATCCAACAAAATCAATGAGATAGGAATAAAAGCGGGTATTGATTTTTTTGATGATAAGAAATTAGACCGATTGATATTTATTTCAACTTGTTCAAATTATGGGTTGATTAAAGAAGACGAGTTAGCAGATGAGAATTTTGAACTGAACCCATTGTCACTTTATGCAAAAGCTAAGGTTGCAGCCGAATTACATTTGATGTCAAAGAAAGGTAAAGTACAATATAGTGGAACGGTTTTAAGGTTTGCAACTGCCTTTGGACTTTCTCCTAGAATGAGGTTTGACCTTAGTGTTAGTGAATTTGTTCGTGATTTGTATTTTGGTGAAGAGTTACTTGTGTTTGATGAGTATACATGGCGACCATATTGCCACGTTCGTGATTTTGCTAGACTAATTGATTTAGTTATAAATGCTAATTCCGATAAAGTTTTCTTTGAAGTGTTCAATGCTGGTGGAGAGATAAATAACTTCACAAAGAAAATGATTGTTGACATGATTGCATCTTATATACCTAATACAAATATTAAGTTTGGAGCCAATGGAAGTGACCCCAGAAATTACAAGGTTTCCTTTAAAAAAGTTAAAGAAACACTTGGCTTTGAACCTAAATTTACTGTGAAAGACGGTATTGAAGAATTAATCAATGCTTTTAAAATTGGAGTGTATGCAGATTCTTTGTCAAATAAGAATCGTTATGGTAATTATGAAATTGTGTACTAGATGTTTCGTGAAGTAATAAGCTTTATAAAGGATAAATTCGGAACTAACGACTTTATACCTTTGCATGTGCCTGTTTTTTCAGGAAATGAACGTGCTTATGTGATGGATACTCTTGATTCAACTTTTGTTTCCTCCATTGGAGCATATGTAGATAAAGCAGAGTATATGATGGCTGAAATTAGTCAAACACAAAAAGCTGTTGCGGTTGTAAATGGTACTTCCGGCCTTCAGGTAGCACTCCAGCTGGCTGGAGTGCAAAGAGGAGATGAAGTAATCACCCAAGCTCTAACTTTTGTAGCTACTGCCAATGCAATAAAGTACAATGGGGCAGAACCAGTTTTTTTAGATGTAGATTATGATACCATGGGATTATCTTCTAGGGCAGTATCTGATTTTTTGGAGGAATTTGCAGAAAAACGAGAAGACGGAACATATAATAAAATAACATCTCGAAAAATTGCTGCCTGTGTGCCTATGCATACGTTTGGTTTTCCAGTGCATTTGGATTCACTAATTGAAGTTTGTAATTTATGGAATATTCCAATAGTTGAAGATGCAGCAGAGTCACTTGGAAGTTACTATAAAGGGAAGCATACTGGTGGTTTCGGCCAGTTTGGTGTTTTTTCATTTAATGGTAATAAAATAGTTACGTCAGGGGGCGGCGGGGTGATAGTGACAAATGATGAAAATTCTGGTAAATTATGCAAGCATTTGACAACAACAGCTAAAGTGCCTCATCCCTATGAGTACTATCATGATCAAATCGGGTACAATTTTAGAATGCCTAATTTAAATGCTGCTTTGGTTTGTGCTCAATTGGAGCAATTGGATACTTTTTTAGCAAACAAGCGTGTTTTGGCTCATGAATACTCGACTATTTTCACATCCCAAAACATTAAGTTTAGAACAGAATTAGAAGATACTCAGGCAAATTATTGGCTAATGTGTGTGGAGCTTGAAAATTTAGAAGAGCGCAATGCTTTTTTAAAAGCCACTAACGAAGCCAAAACCATGACACGTCCTATTTGGCAATTAATGTATCGCTTACCAATGTATCAGCATACTTACCGCGATGCACAAAAGAATGCGGAATTTTTAGAGGAACGAATTGTAAATATACCGAGTAGTGTCAGAAGCTAAATGCGTATTTCTTTTTGGTTATTCTGGTCACGCATACGTGATTATTGAGTCATTTTTATCTGTTGGTTATAGGATTTCAGGTTATTTTGATTATCATGAGGCAAAATCAAATCCCTATCAAATTCCCTATTACGGATTTGAGGGTCAAGTTGATGTCCAATCTATTGTGAAAAGTGATTTCGTTTTTCCGTCAGTTGGAGACAATGCTATCAGAGCTAAATTGGTTCGTTTTTTTGAAAAACATCACTTAAAGCAATGTGTGCTCATTGACCCGAGTGCAAAAGTTTCTCATAATTCTAGCATAGGCTTATCAACTTATGTCGGCATCAATACTATTATAAATGCACAATCACAGATTGGAAAGGGTGTAATCATAAACACAGCTGCTGTAATTGAGCACGAATGTAAAGTTCAAGATTTTAGCCATATAGCACCTGCCGCTATACTTTGTGGGAATGTAAGTGTGGGGGAAGGTTCATTTTTAGGTGCTAATACGGTTGTTGTAAATAACACATCTATTTGTTCTTATACTATCATAGGGGCAGGAAGTGTTGTTGTTAAATCAATAGAGGACAAGGGAATCTGGGTAGGTAACCCTTCAAAAAAAATAAAGTGAGTAAAAAAGTAATCATAATAGCTGAAGCGGGAGTCAATCATAATGGTGATTTACAAAAAGCCCTTGATTTAGTTGATGTAGCGGCTGAAGCTGGAGCAGATTATGTTAAATTCCAAACCTTTCAAGCAGAGAAAATAGTAAGTCCAACTGCTCAAAAAGCAGATTATCAAAAAAATAATATGCAAGGTGAGGAGGATACGCAGTTTGGTATGCTCAAAAAGTTAGAAATGGGTAAGGAGTGGTATCCTATTTTAATAAAAAGATGTCTAGAAAAGGGCATACATTTCTTATCAACAGGGTTTGATGTGGACAGCATTGATTTTTTAAATGATTTGGAAATTCCTTTTTATAAGATACCCTCAGGGGAAATCACCAATAAGCCTTACTTGCAACACATTGCCAAAAAAGGAAAAGATATTATTTTATCAACTGGTATGGCCAATTTACAAGAAGTAAATGATGCTGTTGAGGTTATTGAAGAGGAGGGAATCTCAAGAGACAGGATTACTGTTTTGCATTGTAACACGGAATATCCTACACCCATGCAAGATGTCAATTTATTGGCTATGCATCACATAGCCAAAGAACTTCAAGTTAAAACGGGATATTCAGACCATACTTTAGGTATAGAAGTTCCTATTGCTGCGGTAGCTTTAGGTGCTGTAGTTATTGAGAAACATTTCACTATTGACCGAACTTTACCTGGCCCTGATCATGCGGCATCATTAGAACCTAAAGAGTTAAAAGCCATGGTAAATGGAATAAGGAATATTGAATTGGCCATTTCCGGAAGTGGCATTAAAGAACCGAGTGATAGTGAGAAAAAGAATATTTCTATCGCTCGAAAAAGTTTACATGTTAAGCAGGATTTAAAAAAAGGTCACATAATCAGAAGTGAAGATTTAATTGCTTTGCGCCCAGCATATGGTATTTCACCTATGCAAATCAATGATGTAATTGGAAAATCACTGCTTCAAGATGTTATATCGGGAGAATTTCTACAATGGAATCAACTCGCAAAATAAGAATCGGGGTTTTAACCAGTTCAAGGGCTGACTATGGGATTTACTTACCATTGCTTAAAGCATTACAAAGCGATAAACGATTTGATTTAGAGTTAATCGTTTTTGGTACTCATCTATCAAAATTTCATGGATATACTGTTGCTCAAATTAAGGGAGATGGATTTAAAATAGGGGCTGAAATAGAATCACTACTTATAGGGGATACTCCAAATGCAATTGCTACATCTTTTTCACTTACAGCACAAAAATTTTCTGATTTTTGGAATCAGAGCAATACCAATTATGACATTGTTTTTTCCTTAGGAGATCGTTTTGAAATGGCTGCTGCTGTGTTGGCTGGTCTTCCTTATGGTATTGATTTTGCCCACTTGCACGGGGGCGAAATGACCCTTGGCGCAATTGATAATACATATCGTCATAGTATTAGTTTAGCCAGCAAATACCATTTTGTTTCAGCAAAACCATTCGCTGATCGTTTAAGAGCACTTTTGGATGATAATCACCAACACATTCATTACATAGGTTCGTTAAGTCTTGAAAATTTAGACAAACTCGATTTACTAACTTTGACAGAATTTAAAAATATTTGGAATATTGACTTATCAATTGACACTATTCTGGTGACGGTCCATCCTGAAACTGTAGCAATTGAAAAGAATGAAACCTATTGTGGAGAAATAACCAAAGCCTTAGAAGTGCTTACTGATACATTCCAAATTGTGATTACCATGCCTAATGCCGATGCTTCAGGTCTAATTTTTAGGAATGCGTTTAATGATTTAGCAAATCGAAAAACTGGAATTAAAATCATTGAGAATTTCGGTACGCAATCCTATTTTACTTGTATGAAGTATGCCAAATTACTCATTGGAAACACATCAAGCGGTATTGTAGAAGCTGCAAGTTTTCATAAATACGTTCTTAATCTTGGTGATAGGCAAAAAGGAAGATTATGTAGTGACAATGTTATTCACTTACCTTTTGATAATATATCCATTGTTGAACAAGCTAGCAATTATGCTAATATATTATATCATGGCATTAATGTATATTATCAAAAGAACCCAAGCAATAAAATAGTAGACGTTTTAAAACGTGAATATGCAACCTTTCCATAAGCATATAGCTCATATTGATGTATCCATTCGCGAAGCTTTAAAAAAGCTTGACGAATTAGCCTCAGATGCAATCTTGTTTTTAGTTGATGCTGAAAATAAATTATTGGGATCGTTAACAGATGGCGATCTTCGAAGGGGTTTTATCAAGGGATTAGGATTTGAAGATCAGATATGTCAATTTATACAGCCAAACCCTAAATATATAAAGCAAGGTAAGTACAATTTAAATGAAATTATTGAACTTAGGGAGCGATTTTATAATGTATTTCCTGTTGTAAATGCTCACATGCAAATAATCAATGTGGTAAATTTTAAGCATCAAAAATCCTATTTACCTGTGGACGCCTTGATTATGGCAGGAGGGAGGGGGGAACGATTAAAGCCTCTAACAGACACTATACCAAAACCTATGTTGAAAATAGGTGAGAAGCCAATTATAGAGCATAACATCGATCGATTGAATACCTATGGTATAGATGATATATGGATCTCTGTGCGGTATTTGGGTCAGCAATTAGTAGATTACTTTCAGGATGGCAGTGAAAAAACCTTACGTATTAATTACATCTGGGAAGAAACTGCTCTTGGAACTGCAGGTGCTTTGGCATTGGTAGATAAATTCATTCACGATCACATATTGATGATGAATTCTGATTTGTTAACCAATATCGATTTTGAAGATTTGTATGTGTTTTATGAAGAACAGCAAGCCGATATGGCAGTAGCTTGTATTCCTTATCAGGTGAATGTTCCTTATGCTGTGATGGAAACGCAAGACAAAATAGTTACAGGTTTTAAAGAGAAGCCAACATATACCCATTATTCCAATGCGGGTATTTATTTGATGAAGAAAGAAATAATTGAATTAGTTCCTAAAAACCAGCCCTTCAACGCAACGGATTTGATGAATGAATTGATTCAACAAGGTAAAAAAGTGGTCTCATACCCCTTGGTTGGGTATTGGTTGGATATAGGAAAACATGAAGACTATGAGAAGGCACAGTTAGATATAAAACAAATAAAGTTTTGAAACCATTAGTTGTAATACCAGCTAGAGGTGGGTCTAAAGGAGTGCCAGGTAAAAATATTAAGTTACTGAACGGTAAACCCCTCATTCAATATACGATTGAAGCGGCAAGAGATGTGTTTAACGATGAGCAGATTTGTGTTTCTACTGACGATGTAGAGATTAAGTTAGTTGTAGAACAGTTAGGCTTGATAGTGCCGTTTATAAGACCAGCCCATTTAGCATCAGACACAGCAGGGACCTATGAGGTATTGTTACACGCAGTAGCGTTTTATGAAAATTTTGGCTATTACCCTGATACCTTGATAGTTTTGCAAGCAACTTCACCATTCAGGTCTGCTCAACATTTAAAAGAGGCTTTATCTTTTTATGATTCAAAATATGAAATGCTGGTTTCAGTTAAAGAAACGAAATCAAATCCATATTATGTGTTACGCGAGGAAAACGAACAAGGTTGGTTAGTGAAATCCAAGGATGGAGATTTTGTTACACGTCAAGCTTGCCCAAAAGTATATGAACTGAATGGAGCAATTTATATTATCAATATTGAAGCTCTTAAATCAAAACCCGTACATGAATTTGTTCAAGTTAAGAAATATGAGATGGATGAAATTAGTTCGCATGATATTGATAGTCCCATAGATTGGGTTATAGCCGAAGCTTTAATTCAAACAAAGGCATTATGAATTGTGCCATCATAGGAGCAGGGCAATTAGGCAGTAGACATTTACAAGGATTAATAACTTATAAACAGGACAAACTAAATATTTATATTTTTGACCCTTCAATTGAATCGCTTGTAATAGCTCAACAAAGAGCAAAGGAAATAGAACATCATCATGAGCTATTTTTCAAAAGTACTATACAAGATTTACCTAAACATTTAGATTTTGTGGTTATAGCTACCAACTCAAATGTACGTATGAATGTTATGGAACTTCTTTTTCACCAGACAAGCGTAAAGAATTTGATTTTAGAAAAAGTCTTATTCCCTGATTTAGGCCAATACCCGAAAGCACTAAATTTAGTTAATCAGCATCAAGTCAACTGCTGGGTCAATCATACTCGTCGCATGTATGAGGCATATCATCAGTTAAAATCTTATTTTGATAAAAATAAAACATACAGTTTTCAATTGTTTGGTGCTTCTTGGGGTTTAGCATGTAATGGATTGCATTTCATTGATTTATTTGAGTTTTTAACTGATTCCAAATTAACGTCCATTTCTAATGCCTTATTAGATGGTGAGCCAATAGAAAGCAAAAGAAATGGTTATATTGATTTTGATGGGACTCTTACAGGTACATTAAACCATAAGCATCATTTTTCGATTACTTCATTTAAAAATCAAACTCTAATTGCTCCTGCTTTGAGTATAATGACGGATGATTTAAGATTAGTAATTCAAGAAACCGGTACACCAAAAATATATTTCTTTAAGAAAGAGAATGGTTTTGCCCTTGAGGAAGTTCCTTTTCAAGTGCTTTACCAAAGTCAATTGACAGGTAAACTATTGGAGCAAATTCAAAATACCGGAACTTGTGATTTACCATCTTTAGAGCATTCCTCTTCTACTCATCAAATTTTTATAGAATCTATTTTAAATCGATGGAATGAAGTGACTAAGACAAACAACCTTACTTTACCCATAACCTAATTATTTTGGAATGATATATCTTATAGGTACTGGACCCATGGCTCAAGAATATGCAAGGGTATTAGTGCATATTGGTAAAGAGTTTACAGTGATCGGAAGAGGAAATAAGTCAGCTGAATCATTTTATGCAGCTATTGGAGTGCAACCTATAACAGGTGGACTTGATGCATATTTAAATATTAATCATTTAAATAATCAAGATAAAGTGATTATTGCCACAAGTACTGAGGCGTTGATGCCCAACTTAAGAAAAGTACTAGTGGCAGGAGCTGGAAAAGTTTTAATCGAAAAGCCTGCTGCTATAAGTATAGATGAGTTGTTAGAAAATGAAGAATTTCTCAAGCCTTATGGCGAAAAAGTATTTGTCGCTTACAATAGACGTTTTTATACATCAGTCATAGAGGCAATGAAGCTTATAGATGAGGATGGAGGGCTAGAAAGTATGCACTTTGAGTTTACGGAATGGGTACATAAAATAGAGCCTTTGGAAAAAGCTCCTGGAGTGAAAGAGAATTGGTTTTTTGCCAACTCAACCCATGTTGTAGATTTGGCATTTTTCATAGCTGGAATGCCGGATCTATGGAATGTGTATTCAAAGCAAGGTAAATTAGGCTGGCATCCAATAACAAAATATGTGGGTGCAGGAGTCACTCAAAAAGGCGTTTTGTTCAGCTATCATTCAAATTGGGAAAGTGCAGGTAGATGGGGTATTGAGTTGATGACATTAAAGCGAAAAATCATTTTGAGTCCTTTAGAAGAAGTTAAAATTCAATGGAAGGGGAATATGAGGATTGAAAAGCACGAGAGTGATTTGAGTGTAGATAACGAATTTAAGCCAGGTTTATTTAAGCAGTTAAAATCATTTTTAAACAATGAAAGAAAAATACTATGTTCTTTAAGTGAACATATTTTGAACACAGAAAAGGTGTACAAAAAAATAAACGAATTTTGACTGTGGTTTTATGTAATGGGGATTCACTTGGTTTACCAAGAGAAAATGTAACATTTTCCAATACTTGGTTTTTTAAACTAGCTAATTCTGAATTAGCAAGTAAATTTTATTTTGTAAACAATTTTAAACGATCATTAACTTCAAAAGATCTTTATTCTAAAGATTTCTTAGAAAATTACCAACCTAGTATAGTTATTTTACAAGTTGGCATTGTTGATTGTGCACCAAGATTATATAAAACAAATTCTTTGCTAGTAAAGATTATTAATCGATCCCCGTCATTAATTAAAAATACCTTTTGGGTCTTAAGTAAGAAATATAAAAAAAGAAGTAGTGTTAATGCGGACGTATCTTTAAATGAATTTGGAGAAAACATCTCTTCTTATCTTAAAAGGTGTGAAAAAAACAATATTAAAAATTGTATTATAATTAAAATTCAAATTCCTGGTGAAGTTATGATTAAAAAGAGCCCTGATATTATGCGGGCTATTGAAATTTACAACAACAAAATTGAAGATGTTTCAAGTCAGTATAAATTTGTAAAAATAATTTCTCCACTCTCTTCAGGTTGCAATGACGATTACGTAGACGATGGATATCATTTGAATAAAAAAGGTTTTCAAAAAGTATTTATCGAATTGCATAAAATACTTAATGAAATTGATTAAGTCGACTAAAAATAGTTTCAAGTGGTCTTTTTTTATCCAATTGGCAAATCAATTATTTGGCTTTATTGTTTCGATAATTCTAGCTAGAATATTATCCCCTTCAGATTTTGGGATTTTAGGAATATTGATGATTTTTATAAGTTTATCCCAAAAAATTACAGATGGAGGATTTGCTGCAAGTTTAATTAGAACTAAGGAAATAGACGATAAGGATTTCTCAGTAGTTTTTTATTACAACTTATTTTGCAGTTTGCTTTTGTATTTATTTTTATTTTTAGCTTCACCTTTTATAGCTGATTTTTTTGAAGTTACTATGATTGAAACCTTATTGAAAGTGTATGGGTTGTCTATCATTATAACAGCATTTACAATTACTCAATCAGTAAGATTGAACAAAGCACTTGATTTTAAATCGCAATTTAGAATACTAATACCAAGTTTAGTATTAAGTGGTACAATTGGTGTATGTACAGCTTATCTAGGATATGGTGTTTGGAGCTTGGTAATAAAAGATTTATCATTTTATTTTTTTTCTTCACTGCAACTATGGGTTTACAGCAAATGGAAGCCCCTATGGTTGTTTGATAAAGAAATTTTTAAATATCATTTCAATTTTGGGTATAAGTTAGTTTTAACTGATTTGATAACACAGATTTTTAAAGATTCTTATAAAGCCATTATCAGTAAAAGTTTTTCTCCTGCACAATTAGGTTTTTTTACCAGAGCAAAGTCTATGGAAGAGCTACCCACTTCTATTGTGTTTAATACATTTAATAGAGTACTATTTCCTTTGCTATCAGAAGTTCAAGATAATCATGATAGATTAAGAGAAGTTTATAGCCAAATTATCAAAGTAGTATCTTTTTTTTTAACTCCTTTTTTAATGTTATTTTTTTTAATTGCAGAACCCCTATTTGTTTTTTTACTAACAGATAAATGGTTGCCTGCTGTTCCCTATTTTCAAATATTGATTATTGCTGGTATAATTGCACCATATCAGCCATTTTTATTAAACATTTGTAAAGTTATGGGTCGAAGTGATTTAATTCTTAAACTATCTTTAACTGAATATTTTTTAACAGCAATAAGCATGCTATTAATTTTTCCTTTTGGTATTAACGGATTACTCTGGGGCTTGGTAGGCGCCTCATTAATTAAACTGATTGTAACGATGATTTTTGCTGGTAGATTGATTGAGTATTCTTTTAAAAGACAATTATTAGATTTCAAAGAAGGCTTAACATTAAGCATTTTTGGAGGATTAATCATTTACTTTGTCAATAGTGCTGAAATTTTACCAGTTATGTCTTTATGGGTTGGAATTGTCATTAAATCGGTTTTGTTTTATGTTTCAATACTAGCGTTTAGTTTTGTACTTAAGTTTGAAAGTATCAATTTGATGAAAAAATTTAAGATTGGATTCTAATCAAAATAATTTATTTATCACTGGAACAGCATATCATTTTATTGCTGCTTACCATATTGCAAAAGAAAGATATTCATCCAGTAGTTATTTAAATTTCATTTATTTTTCAAAATCGGAGCAAACAGATTATGAAATTCCTGATGTAATACCGAATTCAAATTGTAAAATAATTCGATTTGAAAGAGAGAGTTGGGATGAATTGGTTAAGATGTTAGAACTACAATCCTTTAAACGGTTTTTCTTCTTTCACGAAAATAACATATTTAATAAATATTTAGCATACCAATTAAAGCAAAAGGGTACAATCATTTGTTTAGGACCTGATGGTTCAAAGCCTTATGGTATTTTTAAAAAAAATCATGAGATAATTTCTATGTTTAAAGATACTTGGGTTGACTATAAATTACTTAAATCCAAGGGATTGTATTTTCCTAGACTTATTTGGTCCAAGTATTATAGATATGGGTCTTGTAAACTGTTAGATGAGGTTTGGTTACAATATCCTGAATTATTTGATGCTGTCAAAAATAAAACTTTTTGTGAAATAGAGCAAATGCCATCATTTAAAATTCAATTTTTGAATGATTTAATTAATTATTTTTCATTTAATGATCAATTATTATTCGAAAATCAAAAAATTATTTTGTATTTCAATCAACCCTTAAATTCAAAATCATTAATCGACAAAGAAGTTCATATTTTATCGTTAATCTCGGAAAAATTTCCTGGGAGGAAAATAATAGTAAAATTACACCCTGCAACACAACCGTCCGTTAAAAGTAATTTGAAAAAATTGCCGTTTCTTTATATCATTGATGATTTAATGCCGGCAGAGTTTTATTTAGCCAAGGTATATAATTCAATTATTTTAACAGGCTGGTCCGCAGCAATTTTACATGATTTTGAGTGTACCCAAAACCGATTTTATTACTTATTTCCTTTTTTTAAAAAAGTCAAAGATAAAGTTTTATCTCAAATAAGTATTATAGGTTTTCCTCATGTAAAAATCATTGATAGTTTAGATCAATTAGTTTAAAGGGGATTAATATTTTATATAAAATTTATTACTGCTAAGTTATTTTCTCATTAATGAATTACAAAGGCAACAAAATTTTATTTTTTATCTTTATGTTATTTTCGCCAGTAACTTCACTAGTTGTTGCACTACTTAATTGGAAAAAGGATTTTGCTAAGTTGCTTTTTTTAGGGCTATTTTTTTTTATGGGCATGACGGCTTTGCCAGAAGGTGATTTGGCATCATATCAACAAAATTATTATATAATTACAAGATCCTCTTTTTTAGAAATATGGAAGAACTTTATTTTTCTAAAAGATGGTAAATTCTTCTATTCTTTATTTTCATTTTTATTTGGAATATTTTTTAAACAACATAATTTATACTTTGGTTTTTTGTTTTTTGTTTATGGGTTCTATCTAATAAACTTAATTTATTTAGTATATTCTTCCACAATTAAATTGTCTTCAAGTTATTTTGGAAAGCTTTTATTTTTATCATTTACCCTATTTTTTTCAGTTAGATATATAATTAATTTGGCCTTTTACACTGGTTCAGTTTTCATTTTATATTGGTTTATAAAATCATATTTAACGTCAAATACAAAAAATCTTTTTCCGATTTTATTAGCACCAATATTTCATATATCATTACTTTACTTAATTATTCCGATTGTTTTATTTCTAATATTTAGGTTAAAGACACACATTTGTCTATTTATTTTATTAATATCATTCTATGTGCCTCGCTCATTAGTTGTTGAGTATTTAAGCATTTTTGTAAGTGATCAGAAAAATAATGTTTTAAAAGAAAAATATATTTATTATGCTGAAGATAATGCTTACGAACGTATTGAGTTAAATTATGAAGAAACACGAAAATATTTTAATAACAAATTATTATTTTTAAATAATTTTAAAGACTTTTTATTCAATTATTTAATTAACTTTTGTCTTTTACTTTTGCTTTTTGATTATCGAAACCTAAGATCTAATAAAAAATATTTGTTGTTA
>VFQT010003728.1_pt1 | contig 13564 bp, 12 predicted proteins | sample 3512381 | NCBI WGS metagenome assembly VFQT01 (sample SAMN10412376, study PRJNA504923) | tailings metagenome | isolation source: Relicate 2 Philex TSF3 active mining site | place: Philippines: Tuba, Benguet | collected 2017-08-29 | reverse complement strand
GCCAGCACCGCCCGCTGACTGGAAACCTTCAAGGACTCTCGCTTCGGATCACCCAGGTCTCTGGACCCTTCCCCGAAAAAAAAACGTTCAGACGCGATCGCTGCCCGCGGTTTCACCCAAATTCGGCTACCCCACCGCGGCCTATCCTACCCTTCCACCCTGTCGCTGGAAAGTCACTCAAAATACCACGCAATTTACGCGAATTCCGGTAATTCCTGACTCCGAAATCGCCGGAAAACTGACGTACTCAGGCACAAACTGCCGCACGTTGATCACCACTCGCCGGATGGCCGGCCAGCACGCCGCCCCCGACAAACCGCAGGGGCAGGATGTTACGGCCCAACTGGTTCCAGATTATTGGATGCTTCGCGAACTCAGACCTGTTCGCGGTTTGTGCGATGGAGGCACAGTCCCTTATGGACCGTGTACGCCGACATCGCAGGCTGCTGCAGAAGCGCTGACCTCGATGCGATCACCGGTCACGGCTACGTGCTCACGCCCGGCCGGTACGTCGGAGCAGAAGAAACCACAGATGATGACGATATGCCGTTCGACGAAAGCATGGAGCAACTCACCGCAAAACTGAAAGGCCAGTTCGCAGCGTCCGCGAAACTCGCGAAGGCGATTTTGAAAAATCTCGCCAGTCTCGCCTTCACCGGAAAAGAATCCCCATGACAGAGAACCTCCCCGCACCGGCGGCGGACGATTCCGGCGAGTTCATCCTTTACCAGACCGCAGATGGTCAGACCCGGATCGAAGTGCGCATGGCTCATGAAACCGTCTGGCTTTCGCAGAAGGCGATGGCCGACCTGTTTCAAACCACAAAGCAGAACATCAGCCAGCATCTGCAGACGATTTACGAGGACGGCGAGCTTCACCCCGAGGCAACTGTCAAGAAATACTTGACAGTTCAAACCGAGGGAAATCGCGAGGTTTCGCGGACGGTTGACCACTACAACCTCGACGCCATTCTGGCCGTCGGCTACCGCGTCCGTTCGCATCGCGGGACACTGTTCCGCATCTGGGCAACGACGAAGTGTGAAGAGAGAAGAGGGAAGTGTGAAAACGGATTTACCCGAGCGTTCGTTCGCTTTTGCAAAGTGGATCGTCCATGTTTGTCAGGTACTCGATCGCTTGCAGGGAGGCACGGGAGACACACGACTGGCTTCGTCTTCTCGCCGAATCAGAAGTTTTACCCACCGAGCGTCTTGCTCCGATTACGCAAGAGTGCAACGAGTTGATCGCGATTCTTACCAGCATTGTCAAAAAGACACGCGATCAGGGCCGTGCTTGAATTTCCCACTTCACACTTCGCTCTTCAAACTTTCTCTGACGGTCGATGAGCACTTTGCGCGGTCGCTAGATGAACTGAAGACGCTCGAGTCGCAGGCGAAAGAGGCGAAGAAGAAGGCCGCTCGACTCTCCGAGCCAAAGAAGAAGGCGGCGAAGAAACCGAAAGGAAAGAAACGCAGCGATAATTGATTCCCACTTCCATCACTGATAGCGGAATCTGCCCTCATGGGCTCAAAGTTGAAACGGCTTTCCCGTTTCCACTTTGACGTGCAGACAAACTTGTCGACCTCTGTTACAGCAATGTGCTTCGCGAACCAGGTGGAGTTGAACTGGCGGATGAACGAGACGCTGGAGCCGCTGAATCCTGAAACCTGCATGCCGGCCCCAACTGCGTTTTCCCGCACATTCCGGATTCTGCTTGATTCCGCATCACAAAAACGTCAGCATGCATTCTGCAGGCCCGGTCACACTGACGGCCTGCGATCCCAAATCCCAGGCCCGCCAGAACAACACTCCCTTGCCAGCCAATTCGCCACAACAGATTCCCTCACGACGGCGCCTGCTGCACGCCGGCGCGATCGGCATGGCCGGCACTCAAATCCCCGGACTGCTCAACCTGCCGCAGTTGCTGGCCGCCGACCAGCAGACCGGAAAATCGCCCAAATCCTGCATCTTCGTTTTTCAGTACGGCGGTCTCAGCCAGCTGGATTCCTGGGACCCCAAACCCAACGCCCCGTCTGACCTGCGCGGTCCCTTCAAACCCATCGCCACAGCCACTCCCGGTTTCCAGGTCGGCGAACTCATGCCGAATCTTGCCGCCATCTCGAACAAGTACTGCGTCATCCGCTCCATGAGCCACCGAGTGCCAGTGCATAACGTCGCCAACGAAATGCTGCTCGCCGGTTCCTCCACACCCCGCAAAGATTCACCCTCGCTCGGCTCCATCATCACTCGCCTGCAGCCCGCACACGAAACGATGCCGTCATACGTCTGGCTGCAGAAATTCGGGGGCGGCGCCGCCCCCGCAGAATCCGCATGGCTCAGCGGCGGCTTCCTCGGCACCAGCTGCAGCCCGCTGCTGATCGGCGAACGACACTCCGATAACCCCGCCAATCCCGGCTTCCGACCCACTCCCTTCGCCTCAGACCCCGATCTCACCACAAGTCGACTCGAGGCCCGCAGGCTGCTGCTGCAAAACACCACCTCCGACGCCAGCAGCACAGCACCCGATCCCGCCGGCGCTCGACTGCAGCAACTGCAGAATCGCGCCTTCACTCTGCTGCAAAGCAACGCCGCCGCCAGCGCCTTCCACGTGGATGCCGAACCCGACCAGGTCCGCGATCGATACGGCAGACACCCGTTCGGACAAAATCTGCTGCTCGCACGCAGACTGATCGAAGCCGGTGTCCGGCTCGTCAGCGTCGTCGCCTGGATGGGACTGGCTCCCAATGACCGCTTCGTCAGCGTCGAAACCTGGGACATGCATGGTAATGCCGGTATCAGCATCTTCGACAATGGCTGGAACGGACTGGGCTGGGCACTGCCTCGCGCTGATGCCGCCATGGCCACACTCCTCGAAGATCTCGATGAACGCGGACTGCTCGACTCCACCCTCGTCGTGATGGCCGGTGAATTCGGACGCACTCCACGCATCAGTCGCGGTGCCTCAGCCATCGGACGAGACCACTGGCCAAACTGCTACTCGGCCATGCTGGCCGGAGCAGGAATCCCCGGAGGCACAGTCTACGGAGCCTCAGACGAAACCGCCGCGTACGTCCGCGACCGGCCAGTCAGCCCGGAAGACTTCGGAGCCACCATTCTGGCTGCCATGGGCATCGACCCACGCACCAGACTCAGCCCCGATGGCTTCACACTGCCGGCCAGCGAAGGACAACCCATCTTCAGTCTTTAAACTGCAGACGCCAGTACACCCCTGACTGCTTCAGCCACGCCCCTGCATGGCTCGCAGCATCGCTTCACCCATGCCGCCCGGGCTGGGCGACACCACGACTCCGGCTGCAGTCAGCGCCGCCATCTTCTCGGCAGCCGTACCACCACCGCCGGAAATGATCGCACCGGCATGACCCATCCGCTTGCCCGGAGGAGCTGTCTGGCCGGCAATGAATCCCGCCATCGGCTTCGTCACATGTGACTTGATGTACTCAGCCGCTGCCTGCTCGGCACTGCCGCCAATCTCACCAATCAACAAAATGCCCTCGGTACCCGGATCGTCCTGAAACATCTTCAACAGCTCAATGTAGCTGGTCCCGTTGATCGGGTCCCCGCCAATCCCCACCGCTGTACTCTGCCCCAGCCCCACCCGTCCCAGCTGCCACGCAGCCTCGTATGTCAAAGTCCCGCTCTTGCTGATAATCCCAATCGTGCCCGGCTTGTGAATGTAGCCCGGCATAATGCCGATCTTGGCGATACCCGGAGTAATCACACCGGGACAGTTGGGACCAATCAGTCGTGATGCGGATTTCTCCATACCACGGCGAACTCGCAGCATGTCCATCACCGGGATCCCCTCGGTGATCGCCACGATCAGCTCCATCCCGGCATCCGCCGCCTCCAGAATCGCATCCGCACAGAACGGCGGCGGCACAAACACCATCGATGTGTTCGCGCCCGTCTTCTCTCGCGCTTCACGCACCGAATTGAAGACCGGGAAACCATCAACCGTGGTGCCGCCTTTGCCCGGAGTCACCCCGCCCACAAACACATCCACACCCGGCTGACACTCAGCCGCATACTCGCGGCACTTCTGACTGTGGAACAGGCCGGAGTTTCCAGTGATGCCCTGAGTAATGACTCGAGTGGACTTCGATACCAGAATGCTCATGACAGAGTTTTCGCAAAACAGAGTTCAGTGATCAGAAAAATCGGCACCGCCGCACATCAGGCATTCAAAGCCCGCACGACCTTCTGAGCCGCATCCGTCAGGTCCGTCGCAGCAATGATCGGACGACCACTGGCCTGCAGCATTTCACGAGCCTTCTCGACGTTGGTGCCCTCCAGCCGCACCACCAGCGGAACATTGAAACCCACCTTTTCGTAGGCATTCAGCAGAGCCGACACGATGATGTCACATCGCATGATCCCACCGAAAATGTTCACCAGCACCGCCTTCACATTGCTGTCCGCCAGAATGATGCGAAACGCTTCCGTCACCTGGTCCTCATCCGCACCACCGCCCACGTCCAAAAAGTTGGCCGGCTCGCCGCCATGCAGCTTGATCAGGTCCATCGTGCTCATCGCCAGACCCGCACCATTCACCAGACACCCAATGTTTCCGTTCAGCTTGACATAGCTGAGCCCCGTGTCGGCAGCCCGCACCTCCGCCGGCTCCTCCTCGGACAGATCCCGCAAAGCCACCACGTCCTTGTGACGAAACAGAGCGTTGTCGTCAAACGTGACCTTGGCATCCAAAGCCAGCATCTGGCCGTCTTCCGTCACGACCAGCGGATTGATCTCGGTCATCGAGCAGTCATAGTCCACGAAGAACCTGCAGATCTTCGGCAGAAACTTCTCAGCACTGCGGACCGCAGCCGCATCCAGCCCCAGAGCATAAGCCAGCTTGCGCGCCTGATAGGGGTAGAGCCCGGCGACCGCATCAAAAGGCTCCTTGAGAATCTTCTCAGGAGAATGCGCCGCGACTTCTTCAATCTCCATGCCACCCTCGGATGACATGATCAGCACAGGACCACCCGCCTCGCGGTCCACCACGATCCCCAGATACAGTTCGCGAGCAATCTTCAGGCCCTGCTCGACAAACAATGTGCTCACCTGCTTGCCCGCAGCACCAGTTTGAATGGTAACCAGAGTATTTCCGAGCATGCGTGCCGCATTCTGCTGCGCTTCCTCAGCAGAACGCACCAGCACCACACCACGCTGCTCAGGCTGCTCGACAAATCGCCCCTTGCCACGGCCACCCGCGTGAATCTGCGATTTGACAACTGCCAGAGACCCGCCCAGCGAGGTGAAGGCCTGAGCCGCCTCTGCGGCGGTACGAGCCACCACGCCCTGAGGAACCGCTACACCTGCAGCTCGCAACAACTGCTTCGCCTGATACTCATGAATCTTCATACGGATGCCGCCAGACTTTGAACTGAAGTCGCCAATCACCGGAAGGCCGACGATGTGTGGAGGTGACTATAGCGTGAGGCGGGAGCGTGTTCGAGTTGGCGGGGGGGATCTCGGTCGAATTCCTGAGAAAACTGGTGTCAGTCAGGAACGATCGGCAGCGGACTGTTCCGCTCACGCACCAGCGTCAGACATCGCCCGGAATCCGAATAGCAGCATTCACTGAGATAAGCCCGCATCAGCAGCAGACCACGACCACTGGGACGCTCAAGATTCTCAGCCAGCGTCGGATCCGGTACCTGCCCGGGGTCAAATCCCTCACCCTCGTCCCGCACAACCACACGCACCAGCAACTCTGTCAGTTCACAGCGAATCCAGACCTGCTTGTCCGACGCAAACCGATTGCCATGCCGAATTGCGTTGCTGATCGCCTCTTCCAGCGACAGCCGCATCGCAAAAATGTCACGCCCCGAAAACTGCAGATCCTGCATCAGACCGATCACCCGGTCCTGCACCGCCATCCCCGCCGACATCTGACTGGGAATCAGTATCTCGAAGAGAACAGGATCCGCCACGCAGTCAGGCCCCCCCCGCTCACTGAACCGCCAAACAGCCACCGCAAGGGTCAAAACTTCCCAAGCGCCTCGTCCAGATCACTGCAGATCGTCAGTACCTTGCCCAGCTGCAGCAGCTTGAACACTTCGTAGATATCCTTGCGGATGTTGCAGAGCACCAGTTTGCCCTTCGCAAGGTTCATCTTCTTTTCAAGACTGACCAGCTTTCCCAGGGCGGCACTGGACAAATACTCGACCGCTTTGAAGTCCAGCACAACTTTACGGCGACCATCCTTGTCCACCAAAGCATACAGCTCCTGACCCAGCGCCTCGATGTTCGCTTCGTCAAGAATCTTCTTTTCCAGCAGCCGAACCACCGTCACGGCACCAATTTCTTCAATGTCTATGCGACGATCTTTTGACATGCGGGCCTCGGCTTGCACCAGAATGCACAGGAAAACTGCGGTCTATGTCCACCAGAAAACACCTGAATACCCACCAGGTCGGCAAGTGTCAAGCGTCCATTCAATCAACGGCGAAAGATGCGCGGACGGTTCAGGATTTCTGAGACCAGCATGGCCTGCTGCACGCCGCGAGGACTTTTCAGGATCTGCCGGATGCTCGCAGCCCCCCCGGCCTCACTTACCTTTTTCGCGTCACCCGCAATATCCCGACCAAAGGCCGCCTCCACGTGCTCACCAATATCATGCCGCACCGACTCACTGATCCCCGAACCGACATGCTGCCTGACATGAGCATTGATGGCGGTTTCCACATGCCGCGCCACCGCACTGCCCGTCACAGGCCCCGATGACAGTGATGTTCCACCAGCCGACTTCTTCGCCGACCTCCTGGCCGACTTCTGCCCCTCTGCACGCTGGCCACCCGACCGCTCCGCCGGCCGCGAACGCTGCGGACGGGACTGAGTCGCAGGATTCTGAGCCCTCGCGGGGGAAGCAGAAGAATTGGGCACCGCAGAACCCGCCACAGGCGCATCCGACTCGTCCGGCGGGACCCGCAACAACTCCTCCAGCATGCCCCGCAAACCACCCGGCTTACCCGGATCAGCCGGGCGATTCCCCGGTGCCGCAGGCGGTTGCCCCACAGCAGGCTGGCCCGAATTTTTCAGCAGGTCCACCAGCTTCGAAAGCCCCAGCAGCAACACAAAGAACAGCAGCTTTTCCACCGTCGCCTCCTCACAAATCAGCGACTGAACAACGCATCCACAAATCCCACCGGATCAAACAGCTCCAGATCGTCCACCTGCTCACCCACGCCAATGTACTTCACCGGAATTCCCATCTCCTGCCGGATCGCCACCACAATGCCGCCACGGGCAGTCCCGTCGAGCTTCGCCAGCACCAACCCCGTACAGCCTGTGGCCGCGGCAAAACTGCGCGCCTGACTGAGCCCATTCTGACCGGTAGTCGCATCCAGCACCAGCAGACTTTCATGCGGAGCCAGCGGAATGACCTTTTGCATCACCCGCCGAATCTTCCCCAGCTCGTCCATCAGATTCTTCTGAGTCTGCAGGCGACCGGCCGTGTCCACAATCAGATAGTCGGCCCCCGCAGCGACCGCCCGCTGCACCCCCTCGTAGGCCACAGCCGCCGGATCCGAATTGCTCTCGCGTCGCACAATCTCACAGCCCAGTCGCTGCGACCACATCGTCAGCTGCTCCACCGCAGCCGCCCGGAATGTGTCCCCCGCCGCCAGCACCACTCGCCGACCCTGCTTCTGCAGCAGATTCGTGATCTTGGCGATCGATGTTGTCTTGCCCACACCATTCACACCAGCCACCAGAATCACCGTCGGTCCCGCCGCCGCCCGTGCCAGCGGCGACAAAGGATCCTCCAGATTCCAGCGACTGTCGTTCTGGCCTCGCAGCAGATCCACCAGCTCGTCACGCACCGTCTTCCAGATCGCATCCACATCCACCGTGCGACCACCATGCTGCTCACGCAGCCTCGCGATAATCCGAGTCGCCGCGGCGAAACCCATGTCCGTGCGAATCAGCCGCGCCTCGAAATCCGACAGCAGACGCTCGTCAAGTATCTCGCCCGATCGAAACAGATCGCGGATGTCCGTCCGCAGGATCTGACGAGTCTTCTCGAGGCCACGCTTCAGTCGATCAAACAAACCCATAAACAATGATTCCCAAATCAGTCAGCCGGATCTTACTGAACCCGCTCAAAACGCGACCACACCGCATCCCACGCCGCTGTATTCCGCGGCACATACTCCGCCAGACTCTCAGATCGCCGCACCACTTCACGCAACTCAGACAGCGAACCAATCTCACCCGCACCCATCGCCTGCACCAGCACGTTCCCCAGTGCCGTCGACTCCACCGGACCAGCTATCACCGGCACTCCACAGGCGTCCGCCGTAAACTGGTTCAAGACCGCATTCCGGGATCCACCGCCCACCACATGAATCACTTCCACCCGCACTCCCGTCAACTGCTCCAGCCACCTCAGCACCATCCGATACTTCAGAGCCAGACTCTCCAGCACACAACGAAACAACTGCCCCTCGTCCTCCGGTACAGGCTCACCCGTTCGACGACACTCCGCCTGAATCGCCGCGGCCATGTCGTCCGGACGCAGAAATTCCGCACTGTCAGGGTTCACCAGCGAACGAAACGCCTGAGCCCCCGCGGCTCGCTCGGTGATCTCAGAATACTCCAGCTGCAATCCCCGCCGGGCACACGAAGCCCGCACTCCCTGCACCAGCCACATCCCCATCACATTCTTCAGCAGTCGATAGGTTCCCTCCAGACCACCCTCGTTCGTCACGTTCCGCTGCAAAGCCGACTCGGTCAAAATCGCATCCCGCACCTCCACACCAATCAGACTCCACGTGCCGCTGCTGATGTAAGCCCAGTTCGGACGCCCCGTATGCACAGTCGGAACCGCTGCCACTGCCGATCCCGTGTCGTGCGTCGCAGGAGCCACCACCTGCACGTCCCGCAACCCCACCGACTCAGCAACCTCCCGACGCAGCACGCCCAGCCGAGTCCCCGGTACAACAATCTCCGGAAACATCTCCGTCGGTATCTCCAGCCGACGCAGCAGGTCCGTGGCCCACGTACGAGTCGTCGCGTTCAGCATCTGCGTCGTCGTCGCGTTCGTAAACTCCACCACCCGGCTGCCACACAAACACCAGTTCAAAAAGTCAGGCACCATCAGAAAACGAGTCGCCTGAGACACCAGCTCCGGATCCCGACGACACATCGCCAGCAGCTGATACAGCGAATTGATCTCCATGAACTGCAGGCCCGTCTGAGCAAAAATCTCCGCCCGCGAAACCCGCTGAAAAGCCAGATTCAGCATCCCGTCAGTGCGGGAATCCCGGTAATTCCAGGGCTGACCCAACAGCTCGTCATTCCGATTCAAAAGCACAAAGTCCACACCCCACGTGTCCACACCCACGCTGGCCACTGAACCCCCGTGCTCAGCACCCACTCGACCAAGACCTCGCTGAATCTCCTGCCATAAACCCACCAGATTCCACCGCAATGTCCCACCCAAATGCACAGGACCATTCGGAAATCGATGCAGTTCACTCAGCGAAACCGTGCGGCCGTCAAAACAGCCAGCCATCACACGACCGCTCTCAGCACCCAGATCCACCGCTGCAAATGTTTTGACCGACATCGCCACGCCCCGCTCGCCAAACTCAAAATCTTCGCCTCGGACTGCTCAGCACCCTACCGCAGATCATAGCCACCAAAACCCGGGAACAAAATCACCCCTGACCCGCAGAATTGCGGTTTCGCTCGTAACGTCAGTCTGCCAGTTTGACGGAACCGATTTTCCCAAACAGACCGGCGAACCACACAAAAAACGATCAGCACCCGTAAAACAATCCCAATACATAGGAAAAATCTATGACAGTTCGCGAGTTTCGCCCCAGTTCACGAGTAATTGGATTGGACGTTTTCCTTTCCCACTCAAGAATTTCGATATGATGCACCATTCACAGTCTTCGGGAAAAGTGACAGAAACGGAAGCGGTAATGACGGCGTCCCTGGCTGCCTCGACCAGCGAAACCGACCTGATCGACGTTTGCTGGATGTTTGAGCAGATTACTTCACGGCAGGGTGTCCACGCGGATCGCTCGGCAATTCGCCGTTCGGTGGACGAGGGTTCACGTTTCGCCGCCGAACTGCCGGACAGCACCTGGTGTCGCTGGCTGACAGAATCTGCCACCAGTCTGGGCTTCGTGGCCCGCGTGGTCGAAGGACAGCTGCCGGAACTCATCGGCCTCGCTCGGGACGGCATGTCCGTTATGGTGCATCTCCCCGGCTGCGGCTGGCGATTGCTGACCGGCCACGGCGGACGACGGATGCTGCTGATGCAGCCCCGCGGAGAACAGCCGATCAGGACTCTGCGCCCAGGCCAGATCAGTACCCAGCTGCAGGCTGCGGGATTCGAGGGTCTGCTGCGGTGCGTGGTCATCGAACCGCAGAAAGTCAGTGCTCACGGTCACCACAATGATCACGACCACCACACCTCGCCGCTGTCCCGACTGATCAGCCTGATGAAGGCCGAACGGACCGACATCTGGGTGGTTGTCACCTTTGCTCTGATGTCCGGCCTGCTCAGCATGACAACGCCGCTGGCCGTCGAAGCTCTGGTCAGCACAGTGGCTTTCGGACGTTTCCTGCAGCCGGTCATTGTACTGTCCCTGATGCTGCTGGTGTTCCTGCTGTTCAAAGCTGCTCTGAAGGCCATGCAGACCTGGGTCGTCGAACTGATTCAGCGACGATTGTTTGCGCGTCTTGCTGCAGAACTTGCCTGGCGTCTGCCTCGCACTTCACTCAACGCCTTCCACGACAGTTACCCGCCGGAACTGGTCAACCGCTTCTTCGATGTGGTGACTATCCAGAAAACGGCATCCGGCCTGCTGCTCGATGGAATCTCCCTCATCCTCAACATGGCGGTGGGGATGACCGTGCTGGCATTTTACCATCCGTGGCTGCTGGCCTTCGACTTTGCCCTCGTGCTGCTGATGGTGCTGGTGTACCTCCTCGGTCGCGGTGCCATTGCCACCAGCATTACGGAATCGAAGTGCAAGTATGCCATGGCTGCGTGGCTCGAAGACATGGCACGCTGCCGCAATACATTCCGCTATGACGGGGCTGCTGAGTTTGCTCTTGATCGCTCTGACGCCCTGATTTACGGATACCTCGACGCTCGCAGACGCCATTTTTCGGTACTGATGCGACAACTGCTGGCGATCCTCCTCGTTCAGGCGCTCGCCAGTACAGTCCTGCTGGCCATCGGTGGCTGGCTGGTCATCACCGGGCAGCTTTCGCTGGGACAACTGGTGGCTGCCGAACTGATCGTGGCCATCGTGGTCGACTCCTTCGCCAAAATGGCCAAACACATTGAAAGCTACTACGACCTGCTGACATCCGTGGACAAGATTGGCCACCTGCTGGATCTGCCGGTGGAGCGGGCTGACGGACTGCTCACAATCCCGGAAGGTTCCGGCATCGTCATCCAGAAACTGCGTCTGCCAGGCGCCGAAGACAACCCGGTCTCGCTGGAAATCCGGTCGGGTGAACGAGTCGCACTGGCTGGTTCCAACACCCGGGCGAAGAGCCACCTGCTGGATATGCTGTTCGGTCTGCGTGAACCTGAAGGAGGCCTGATCAGTCTGCACGGTGCCGATCCCCGTGACCTCCGACCCGATGTGCTCCGCCGACACGTCGTCATGGTTCGAAACACCGAAATCTTCGATGGCACAATTGCCGAAAATGTCCATCTGGAACGTTCCGATGTTTCCGTCGCAGATGTTCGCTCTGCTCTTGAAACCGTCGAACTGATGGGGCTCGTACAGGAACTCCCCGATGGACTCAACACCCGCCTCAGTCCCGACGGCCAGCCACTGACTCCCATCCAGGGCCGACTGCTGATGGTGGCTCGAGCCATCTCCGGCAGACCGGAAGTCGTGCTGATCGATGAACTGATGGATCTGCTCCCGGAGGATTTGGCCGACAGAGTGTTGCGGCGTATCACTTCCGCCGACCACTCCTGGAAACTCATCCTCGCCACCTCCAACACTCGCCTGCAGCAGCTGATGAGCCGAGTCATCGAACTGCCAGGCGAAGCGACAGCCACCGCTGCCGCCACTGCTTCCCGACGCGATGCCCACTGACCCACAGGTTCCCGCTATGACCTCCACCACGCACGAACATGGAACCCGGACCGTCGCATTGCCGCAGTCCGCCGCTACCCGCAAACGGTCCGCCGGCTCGCCGACGGCCCTCAGCCAACCCCTGTTCCCCTCACTCCAGCTGGCACGCTCGTCCCGCTGGGCACGCCGGCTGGCCATGATCCTGCTGATCATGCTCACACTCTGCATCCTGCTGATGGCCTTCGCTCCATGGCAGCAGACTGTCCGCGGTGCCGGCTACGTCATGGCCTACGCACCCCGCGAACGCCAGCAGACGCTGGAAGCCACCATCGAGGGCCGCATCGTGCGCTGGAACGATGACCTCATGGAAAACACGCACGTCAAAAAAGGCGAGTTCATCGCCGAAATCCGCGACCTCGACGCCGACTACGCCACCCGACTCAGCGCTCAGCTCGAAAACACCACACTGATGTTCGACGCAGCCGGGAAGATTGTCGAGGCCACGCAGGGGCAGTTGGACGCGTATCGGGAAGTCCAGTTGCAGGTCGTCAAGGCCCAGGACGCCTATGTACAGGCTGCCACCGAGAAAGCCCAGGCTGCAGAACAGAAACTGGAACTCGCTCAGGCGGCCATCCCGCAGCTTGAAGCCGCACTCGAACGCTACAGAGGACTGCAGGAGAATGGCAACCTGTCACTCGAAAAACTGCAGGAAGCGGAACGCAAGCTCAATGAATCCAAGGCCAAAGTCCGCGAGGAAATGGCCAATGTGTCGGCCGCCAAATCTGACCTGCAGGGCAAGCAGAACGACCGACTGGCATACATCCAGAAAGCCGAAGCCGATGTACGCTACTACGAAGGTGCACTCGATAAGGCGCGATCCGAAGTCGCCAAGGTCGAAAAGGAACGTCTCGAACTGCAGTCCAAAATTGCTCGCCAGGATACTCAGCTTGTCACCGCACCGTTCGATGGATACCTCGTCGAAATTAACCCCAACATCGGTAGCCAGCTGGTCAAAAAAGGTGACCCGATCTGCCGCCTCGTTCCGGATACGAAAGACCGTGCCGTGCAGATCTGGCTGGACGGCAATGACGCACCGCTGGTCAGCCCCGGCAGCCACGTCCGACTGCAGTTCGAAGGCTGGCCGGCCATTCAGTTCGCCGGCTGGCCCTCAGTCGCTGTCGGCACATTCGGCGGCAGCGTTGTGTCGGTCGACATGATCGACGACGGCAAAGGCAAATTCCGCTGCCAGATCCTCCCCGATGCCACCGACGAACACAACTGGCCCGAAGACCGCTATCTCAGACAGGGTGTGCGAGCCAACGGGTGGGTCCTGCTGAAACAGGTCCCGCTCTGGTTTGAAGTCTGGCGCCAACTGAACGGCTTCCCACCGTCCGTTGACCCGCCAAAGGAATCCGGCGGCGGAAAAAAGACCAAAACCGACGGCTGACACACGCTAAACATCAGCAAAACACCACAAAACCACTCCC
>VFQT010003727.1_pt1 | contig 13565 bp, 14 predicted proteins | sample 3512381 | NCBI WGS metagenome assembly VFQT01 (sample SAMN10412376, study PRJNA504923) | tailings metagenome | isolation source: Relicate 2 Philex TSF3 active mining site | place: Philippines: Tuba, Benguet | collected 2017-08-29 | reverse complement strand
GAAGGAACACGATTTGATCACTCGATCCAATGGCTGCAATCGCCGCGGCGCCAAGACGCGAAACATAGAAGCGATCGATCAGCGAATACACCATGTTAACGATGAAGCTGAACGCAAGTGGGACAGCAAAACGCCGAAGGGACGGGCCTATGGGATCGTTGATCAGGTCAACTCGGCGCTTGGTAGTCATAAGCCCTGCAATGATGAATGTTTCGTAATGGTACGCAAATCTAGTACGGGCTAACTTGCGATACGCATGAATGATTCTCTGACAGTTGTCTTCCTGGCCTGCGCAAGCGGCATCTACGCCTTGCGCATCGCGTTCTTCCTGATCGGTCAAGCCCGAACAGTTCCGACACGCGGTGCTGCGCACATACGTCCGTCCGTCAGCGTGATCATCCCTGCTCGCAACGAAGAATCAACCATCGAGCACTGCGTTACCTCGGTCCTCGCGGCGATCGCACACATCGACACAGCAGAAGTTATCATCGTCAATGATCGCAGTACCGATGGTACGGCCGATGTGATCAATGCACTGGCGCAACGGGATCACCGCATTCGCGCGCTGCATCGTACGACTGCATCAGCTGACCGGAACCTGCAGGGCAAGCCTGGTGCATTGCAGTATGGCATCGACCATGCAACTGGTGATATCCTTCTGCTCACCGATGCAGACTGTACCGTTGATGCCTCATGGGCCGATGCAATGTGCGAGCCCTTTGCCGATGCTCATGTCGGCATGGTCTGTGGCTTCACAACGATTCGTCGTGATGGTGCGTTTGCTACCATCCAAGATGTCGAGTGGCTCTACACACATACGATGGCGCGTGCCGGACTCAATAACGGTACACCGCTTGGTTGCTTCGGCAACAACATGGCGCTTCGTCGTAGCGCAATGGCGTCACTCGGTGGATATGCAGCGATTCCGTTTAGCCTGACCGAAGACTTGGCGTTGCTTCAGGCGATGGCTGCTGCTGGACATGACGTGCGATATCTCTGTAATCGACATGCAACGGTAGAGACGCTCGCGTGTGACACATTCGCTGAATATGTTAAGCAAAAGCATCGCTGGGTGCGCGGCGGAATGGCACTGGGCTGGAAAGCCGTTGCCTTCGTTGTAAGCAGTGCTAGCGTGTGGATTGGACTCGTCGTTGCGATATCCACGTCGTCGTGGCTGTGGGTCGCCGTGCTGGCTGGTCTGCGCATTCTGGGTGACGGATTGTTGATCGCAATCTCGGCCGTGCATGTTGGCAAACGCGCAATCATCCCGGCAATTGGTCCGTCACTTCTTGTCTTGCTCGGACTCGAGTTGATCCTGCCCTTGTTGACATTGCGGCGCGACGTTGTCTGGAAAGGACAGACGTTTCGCTAGGAACGTGTGACCTCTTCGACGAGGTGCAGGAGCGAAACGTACTGGATGCCCATGCTCTTGCGCAGAGCCCCCTCACACAATGAATTCGCAGAAACCCCAAGCCGGACCGTTGGTGGCAGTTGTGCTTTGGCAACGGCATTGGCCGACGTAACAATTGCTGGATGAAGGATTCCTCGATCCCCTCCCATACCGCAGCATCCACTGTCAGGGGGCAAGTAGGTGGAGATAGCACAGCGCTCTGCGATACGAATGAAAGCATCCGTGCGACCGAGCTTTGCGCTGCCACAACCAGGATGCAACGCCACAGATGTGCGTCGATTGCGGATTGGAAGTCGCTCCAAGACAAGCTCCGCATATGCCGTCTGATCAAGGACACGGATACCATGCTCACGACATGCCGCGATGAGTGCTGCAGCACACGTCGAGGCGTCTACAAGCACGGGCATGTCTCGCTTGCGTACGATGCGGAGAATACGTTCAAGGAGTTCGCCTTGCGCCGCATCAGCAGCGGTGCTGAGCCCCTTTGACGAGAATGGCTGTCCGCAGCAACTGGTACCCGAGATGGTCTGCATCCGCAGCCCTGCGCGTTCGGCGAGCGAGAGAACGACTTGGTCGAGACTTTCACGATCGCCGTTGCCGCCAAACCACCTACTTGGACAGGTCTGCACGTAGAGGATATGGGGCTCACCTTGCCGCGTTCGACGAACCGCGTGATACGAGCCATACGTTCGCCACAGCGACGTTACAGCGCGCATGCCGAGATGTGCTAGCGACATTCGGCGAGCGATAATTGAGGCAAGGCGATGCACGATCGTTGGTGTCGACCGTGTGCGCATGCGCTTGACCATGTCGCCAGTATCGATCCCGACAGGACATACCGTGGCGCACATGCCGTCCGTGGCGCAGCTATTGACGCCATCATAGCGATACATCTTTTCAATCTCTGCAACCACGTCGGGTTGATCCCGATGCAGATGAACTTCTCGCTGGAGTACGATGCGTTGCCGCGGGGTAAGCGTATGAGCGCGGGTTGGACAGATGTGCTCGCATCATTGATCACAACGCCCGGATTGAGAATCCCTTGTGGATCGAGCAATTCCTTCACACGGCGCATCACAGCGAATGCATCGGCTCCCCACTCGTGCTCGACAAAGGGTGCCATGTTCCGGCCGGTACCATGCTCTGCTTTGAGCGAGCCGTGATACCGATCAACAACGATTTCTGCGATACTTCGCATGAACTGATCATAGCGCTCCGTATCCGCATCGTTCTGAAATGCCTGATGCAGTACGAAGTGAATGTTGCCATCCTTCGCATGTCCGAAGATCACACCATCGTGGTAGTTGAATTCACGGAACAGCGCCTGCACGTCGCTGATGAGCGATGCGAGATGTTCAGGGGGCACGGCGATGTCTTCGTTGATCATTGTCGTGCCAACGGGACGCATTGATCCAACGGTCGGCATCAACCCCTTGCGTACGCGCCAGAGTACGGCCTGCTCCAGTGGTGTGGTCGCCCAGGAGACGCCGTCAACGTGTGGTGGTGCGATGTCATGAAACTCTACCAGCAGTGCGGCTGCGCCATCGGCAATCACGCGCAGTGCCTCGGGTGTTGTTGGCAAACCAGCAACGGATCGAAGTGACGCATCGTCCATGATTTCAATCGCTGCAGCTCCATGGTCGCGCCAGAATGTGACTGCAGCAGCAGCTTCATGCAACGACGCGTAGAGCACAATCGTTGTTCGTATCGTGCGAGCCGACGGAATCGTCCGCAGCGTGACGGATTCGATGAACCCAAGTGTTCCCTCGCTGCCCACAAGTAGACGTGCAATGATGCGTGCGGGCTGATCTTCATCAAGGAAGGCGTTGAGCGAGTATCCCATCGTGTTCTTGATGGCGTACTTGCGACGGATCGTTGCAACGAGTTCAGGATTGGCACGAACCTGGTCACGCAATGCTTTTAGCTCTCGATGGAGCTTGGGATCAGACGATGCTAGCATCGAGTCGGCACGTTCGTTCGCCGTGTTAATCCGGATGCCCGATGCGAGCTGATACTCCATCGCGTCGAGCGTGTTGTACGAGTTTTGTGCTGTGCCACAGCACATGCCTGATGCGTTGTTGGCAACGATGCCACCAATCATTGCGGCGATGATCGACGCGGGATCGGGTCCGAGCTTTGTTCCATACGGACGAAGCATTGCGTTGACGCGGGCGCCCGTGATACCAGGCTGCATGCGAATGCGTGCCCCGTTATCAAGCACCTCGCACTTCGTCCAATCGCGCGAGATGTCGGCTAGCACATGATGTGACAGTGCCTGTCCAGATAGACTTGTGCCGCCTGCACGAAATGTGACGGCAGACTTGTTGGCGCGACACCAACGAAAGAGCGACGTGATATGCTGTGGTGTTGCCGGACGGACAACAACTTCCGGAACGATACGATACAAGGAGGCGTCGTGTGCAACAGCGAGACGTTCAACGTACGACGTACGAACGCGATCGGCTCCTAACAGTCGCTGCAGCTCTTCCACGTTACACCTGGAATACGCCGTTCTTCATCTCTGGGAGGACGCCTTGATGCGAGGCTACAGCAATTCCACGCGAGATCACGCTGCGCGTTTCCGTCGGATCGATGATACCATCAACCCAGAGTCGCGATGCTGCATACAACGGTGTTGTTGTCGCTTCATACTTCGCTTGAATATCACGCAGCATTGTTTGCTGTTGCTCTGGCGTGAGCTTCTCACCCGTCTTTTCGAGCGACGCAACACGGATGCTCAGAAGTGTCTTTGCAGCTTGTGATCCGCCCATCACTGCGATCTGCGCAGTAGGCCATGCATAAATCAAACGTGGATCGTATGCCTTACCGCACATTGCGTAGTTGCCTGCCCCGTAGGAGTTCCCCATGATGATGGTGAACTTCGGCACAATGCTATTGGCCACTGCGTTGACGAGCTTCGCACCGTCCTTAATGATACCGCCCTGCTCGGCGCGCGTACCAACCATAAAGCCGGTCACATCTTGGAGGAACACGAGTGGAATACCACGCTGATTGCAGTTCAGAATAAACCGAGCAGCCTTATCAGCGGAGTCGGAATAGATCACGCCACCCACCTGCATTTCGCCCTTACCTGAGCGAGTGATCTCGCGGTTGTTGGCAACGATGCCAACGGCCCATCCATCGATGCGTGCATAGCCGCAGAGAATGGTCTGACCAAAGCCGGCCTTGTATTCATCGAACTGTGAACCATCAACCAATCGCGCAATGATCTGCCGCGTGTTGTACGGCTTGGCGCGATCAGAAGGTATGATTCCGAGAATCTCCTCTGGATCATGCAGTGGCGCTACAGGTTCGACGCGTGAAAAGAGTGCCGACTTCCCCTTCGAGGGGGCGAACTTGTCGACCAGCGAGCGAATCGTCGCCAGTGCTTCGTCATCAGATTCTACTTTGTAGTCGATAACGCCACTTACGGTGCTGTGCATCGTTGCACCACCGAGTGGCTCGATATCGGTCTTCTCGCCAATAGCGGCTTCCACGAGTGCCGGTCCTGCCAGGAAGACACTTCCCGTGCCGTTAACGATCAGTGCTTCGTCACTCATGATGGGCAGATACGCTCCACCGGCAACGCATGGACCCATGATTGCGGCAATCTGCGGAATGCCCATTGCGCTCATTATCGCGTTGTTACGGAACTGACGTCCGAAGTGCTCTTTGTCAGGGAAGATTTCGTCCTGCATTGGCAGGTACACACCAGCCGAGTCGACGAGGTAAATGATCGGCAGGTGATTCTCGATGGCAATCTCCTGCGCGCGCATGTTCTTCTTGGCCGTCATCGGGAACCAAGCACCAGCCTTCACCGTAGCATCGTTGGCAACGATCATGCATTCACGACCGTGAATCACACCGATTCCAGCAACGACACCCGCCGACGGACAACCGCCCTCAGCCTGATACATGTCGTATGCCGTAAACAGGCCAATCTCCAGAAACGACGAGCCCTCGTCAACGAGCGTCTGAATGCGCTCACGAGCTGTGAGTTTGCCCTTGGCCTTATGGCGTTCAATCGCCTTTGGACCACCACCCAACATCACTGTCTGCCCCTTCGCCTGTATTACGCGGGCGAGGTTCTTGTTGGCATCGGCATTGGCTTCGAACACAATGTCGTGTTCGATGGGTGATCCAATGAGGTTGCTCATAGGTGTGCTTCGAAAGATGGTTCGGAAACAACAAAGGCGCTCCCGTTGGAACGCCTTCGATCACTGAAGATTCAATGTATTACTTCGGCTGTTCCGCTGGCTGAGCTGGTTGTGCCGGTTGAGCTTGCTGCGCAGGTTGCGCCTGCTGCGCTGGTTGCGCTACTGGCTGCTGTGCAGGAAGTTGCATTTGTGGGATCTCAGCACCTTGTGTGACAGGTACCGGTCCGCCACCGTTTTCCGATGCAAGGAAGAACTTGTTGACCACAACAGCGATCAGGACAAGTCCGCCAAGGAGCACCATGGTTGCGTTTTGCAACACGTTACGCGACTGGCGTACGCCGAGCAGGTTCGTCATCTGTCCGCCAAGGCCGCCCATGCCGGAGATCATATCAGCCTTACCTGGCTGGACCATCACAACAAGGATGAGAAGAATTGCTGCGATCAGAGCGATCGAAATGAGGAGGATTTCCATACGTATGCTGAGTGGTAAGAAAGAGCGACAAATATACGTCGCTTATGGGGTTATGGGCAACGATAGCCTACGCAAAGGGGCTTTCGGAACGACATTCCGTTTTCTCCGAACCAGACAAGGAAGGTGTCGTACCGCTGCTCGTTCTTCCTGAAGAACCGGTTCATTTCCACCTTATCCCCGTAGGCAAAGAGCCACCACAGGTAGTCTTTGAGCTTCCCCTGTCGCTGAAGTTCGATATTCCAGGTCAACAGGTCATTCCGGTGGGTGGTGTCGAGTCCGGCCTTGGCCCAGGCCCGAGTAAAGGCATAGCGAAGGTCGACCATCTGCTCAATCGACAACCGTCGGGTCACAGTATCCTTCGGGGTGACCACAGTGGCCGCAAGGGCCATGGTGTACTCGAAGGCAACCGGGAATGCCATCACATTCGGACCCCGTGGATCGGGCTGTTCAAGGACGTCGTCCGAGCAGAAATTGATGGGGTCGTTCGCATCCCCAACCTTGAGAGCTTTATTCCACATTTCAAAGCACAGCTGCGACATCTCTGCTGTGCGTTGGGTGTTGCGCTCCAGATTGAGGAACAGCTCGGCGTACAGCATGCCCCAGAGAAGATCCTTTGTCTGGGAAAACGACTTCGCAAGCCAGTAATAGTTCTTCGCATAGGTTGGGTCGGCCTGCGTACCCTTGGCCCACCACTGATGAGCCGTCGTGCGATCGAATGCTACGTAGTACTGCTGGCCCATCTCGAAGTGCAAGCGACCTGATGAAGGGTAGGCCTGAAGGCCCTCGCGGTAAATCCGTCGCGATGATGCTGTGTCCTGGCGCTCGTCATAGCACGCACCGAGGAGCTGATACCCCCGGTCCTTCAGGCTGGTATCGGTGTAAATCGGTGTAAGGAGCGCAATGGCGTCGTCAAACCGCTTCGTCATCGTGAGGCAGACGGCCTTCTCGTACATGTACGGAAGGTAGTTCGGCATCAGCGCGAGCGCTTTATCCCATGCCTGAATGGCACTTTCTGGAAGGTTGCGATCCATGAAATCGAGCGCCTTGCCGGCCTCGTCGTCTGCCTTCTGGGGATCTGCCTGCGCAGAGACAATCACCGTACCCACACACAGGGTCAGAAGGAGCACAATCAACGATCTTTGCATGGTCCGCGTCACTCTACGTCCCTCAAGTACATGTCACAACGTCGCAAGATACTGCCAATGCTCGTGTTGCTCATGATGCTATGCATCACCACCGGAGCCAAGACCGCCGAGGACCAAAGTTTATTGTGGAAGATCTCTCGTCCCCAATCGTCGCACGCGAGCTACATCTTCGGGACTATTCACCTGCAGGACTCATCAGTGTTCCGCCAGCGGGACACTGTGCTGATGCTCCTTGACGCATGTACGACGTTTGCAGCGGAGATACACCTTGATTCGGCCCAGAAGATCATGATGAACCCTGGTGTCATCATGCGCTCATCTGGGTCGCTGTATGACGACCTCGATACGCCAACCGTTCGACGCTTGATGACGCTCGTAGACAAACGTATGCCGGGTATGTCTGCACTTGTGCCACGTCTCAAACCCGGAGCGCTCACGGCATTGCTTGCTATGGGACAGCACGAAGCAACTGCACCAGAGGCGATGGATATGTTCCTGTGGAATCTCGCAAAGCGCCGACACAGAGAAGTGGTCGGACTTGAGTTTGTATCAGAGCAGCTCCAACTGCTCGAAACGATGGGCGTCGATGGCTTGAAACGTATCGCGCGTGATACCGCTGACGAGAGCGCTGATGACCTGCAGCGGATGGTCAACGCCTATTGTGAGGAGAATCTCAATGAGCTCGCCACGATGGCAAGCGACACGTCGGTGATGGCCGGCAATGATATGGAAGCACTGAACGATGATCGTAATCATCGACTCGTCGAACGAATGATTCCGTTGCTCGAGCGTGGTCGCACGTTTGTAGCCGTTGGCGCGTTGCACTTGACTGGTGGCGAGAGCGTGATCACATTGCTGCGACAGCGTGGATGGACCGTAACACCGGTCATCGGAGGTCAGCGCAGTCAGTGGCTCACACCTGCATACTTACGCACAAAGCGCTACTGAGCTACGACCGTCGAAACCGCTGCGATACATCCATCGCCACTTCATACAAGTTGCATTGCGCCTCGATGGTCTCTTCGATGGGCGTGGCATAGCCACCGCCGAGCGCGAGCATGACGGGAATATCACGCGAGCGAAACGTTTCCAGCACATACGCATCTCGCTCCCGGAGTCCGTCGTGCGTCAATGAAAGTCTGCCCAGCGAATCGGCATGGAGTGGATCGACACCGCATTGATAGTAAACGAAATCTGGCTGAAAGGCCAACACAGGTTCGAGCTCGCGACGGACCACGTGCATGTACTCATCATCGCCGGTTCCATCGGGCAGATCAACATCAACTGTTGACGGCACACGTCGGAATGGGTAGTTCTTTGCCCCATGCACCGAGAGAATATAGACGTCGTCGCGTTCGCCAAGAATCTCGCTATTGCCATTACCTTGATGCACATCAAGGTCCACAATTGCAACGCGCCGGACATGTCCCTCACGCATAAGGCGTAGCGTAGCGACGGCGATGTCGTTGAACACGCAGAACCCCTCGCCAGCATCACGCATGGCGTGGTGCGTGCCCCCTGCCAGATTCCCGCTTAGGCCATCTTCAAGCGCAGCATACGATGATGCGATACATCCACCGACGGTTGCAAGCGATCGAGCAACCAGCGCCTGACTCCATGGGAATCCTATGCGCCGTTGTTCAAGGGGCGCGAGTGTACCGTTGAGCACGCCGTGTACATACCGCGACGTGTGCGCGAGCATCACGTCCTCGAGTCCGGCAAGTTCCGGTGATATCAGCTGCGACTCGTCGATGATCTTTCGACGTACCAGCTCTTCGCGCAGCATCCGATACTTCCGCATCGGAAATCGGTGTCCCTCGGGAAGCTCAATCGTATAGTGATCCGAGTAGAAGACGCGCATTGCGGCAATAGTTGACGTGATCAAAAGCACACACTGACCCGCAAGTTAGACTGCTACTATGGATCATGCGTCATGACGTCGTTCATTGGTCGTGCCCGAAATCGGGCCGGTCTGGTGTGCTTTGCACGTCGGTTTGCTCGCGCCGGCTGAGCACGTCGTGTTGATATGTCAGCGGATCACCGGGCGCCGAGGGGCGCATACGAAGCACCGGCGACAATCTACGTTAGCTCATGAAAACCATTTCGCAAGAATACACTCCGAACTTTATGAACGGCATTGGTGTCCGAAACATAGAGCAACGCTGTGAAGTCGTAACCGAAGGCCACCAATGCCTCTGAGTCCTGCAGATAAATCTCAAACGACTTATCGTGATTGACATATCTAGATACCGCAGAATACAAATCATTGAATGAAGCAGTATCGTTCTCTGCCCTACACTGTTTATGCTCCAGCAGTTGTACCTTGTATGTTTTACTGAGATCCACAACCAGTTCTAGAAATTGACGTTCAGTCTTTTTTAGTCGATCGTATTCTTCAAACGACTCAACATTGCAGTACGACATCAGCGCCTCATAGGCTTCGTCCTCGTCGAGCCACTCAGCGAAGATCGAAAACACACAATCTGCCCGATCATCCTCTGTGTTAAGACGTTTCAAGAGCTTCTTCATGGACGCAACTATCCTCCATCCTTTGAGATTGTTCCAATTCTGGTGCCGTCCTTGGAATAAAACTTCCACCAACTGCCACCATGAGGACCGTTCCCTTGGTTTCGAAGATGGTCTGGTTCAATCCACTGTTTAGACTTGGGATCAATTAGCTTCCCACCCTTCCCCTTTTCGGTAAATCTCTCGAGGCCAATCGGATCCCCTTTGTCCTAAAATACCTCGGTGAAGCGTATCCCTACGAGCAAGTACATCTGTCAGTGCTGATACCGAGGTCATAAGTTCGCCTTGTAACAAACACAGGAAGAGCGATGACGAAAACGGTAACGATGTTCCGCGTAGTAGAAGCGTGGAAGCGCAGTGGGATGGGTCAGCAGCAGTACGCTGCAAGGATCGGCATGGCCTACAGCACACTGCAGTACTGGATCAGGAAGTACAGGCAGCAGCACACGAGCACTGCGTTTCAGCACGCAGCGGAGTTCGTGCCGATCACGGTGGCAGAGCCGGCTGCGGTGGTTGAGCAGCCGTGTACGGTGGTGATCACGCACATCAACTCCACGGCACCTGCCAGGTATCATACGCTCCTGCCTCACAACATCGAACCCGCACTGCTCATCACATAAGCAATATGTAGTTGCTCGGGGGATACCGTCGCTAGAGTATGGTGGAACCATAGAAGCTCTAATAACTTCTGATTGGCCTCGCGTGCTGAGTAGCTTGCAATCATTCCTGAGCTAATACGAGGTAAATCGCCATCGGGATAGGGATAGTCAGATAGTATAGAATTGCAAGTACCTTCGCATAGCGTGAGCGACCAGTACGAACGTAACTCTCTATGATTTGCTGCGAGGCATTTCGATCCCTCAGATATCGGAAGTAGAGGGCACCGCCATAGAGAGCAAACAACGCGACGTGCACGAAGTAGCCGAACTGAACAGGGAATAACTCATTCGCTCCCAGAATCGCGAGAATCCCGTAGGTGTTGATCGTGGTCGCAGAAGAAATCATGCCGACCGCAACATGCATCGCCCAGCTATCAAAATCACGATACGCAAGCATCGTCCATCCCACAAACAGGGTTTCCACGATACGAAGTCGGGACTTTGACTCTAGAGCATTCATCATCGTCCTGCTAGACCGTCGTCAATTGCTTGATAGATCTGGTCACCCCAAACAATGTCCACGGTAGTGATCGTCGCAGAGACGGCCCAACCAACGACGGGAATGAACGCAGCAACCGTGGCCACCACTGGGACGACGGTACGCACGAAGTTACCTCTTGAAGGGTTGTTGTAAAACGTCACACCGTTATAGACGGTTTCGGCAACTAGTCCAACACCACCAAGGATTTTCGACACCTTTACATACTTTACCAATCCGGGATTGAACTTCCATGTTGTGCCGCTACTCTGTGCGGCAGCTTCTATAAGTCCACTCGTCATTCCGTTCACGACAGATGTAGTTCCCGTTGTAGCTCTCACCACGTTCTCGGCTGTCGAACGTTGCTGTGTTTGTGTTGTGGACGTCGTTGCGTTCCGTGTCTCCGACATCCCGAGGCCGTTCTCATTGAAGTGCTTTGGGACGAATCCATCACCACCGGCGCGAGCTCCGAAAAAGGGTAAGCCCCTTTGACCGCAAAGCCCCGCTGATGCTCCTGTCGGTTCTGTTCGGTCGTGGCCCACTGACCAGAGCGGTTGCTCATTTCTTTCATCTCATCCTGGTTTGTCTTCGCCCGCTCGTGATCATCCGGAGCATCGACCCTATCACGACTGTGATTCGTAGCCAGGCTCGGGCGTGGCAAAACGTCGTCAGGGACTCTCTCACCCAGCCCCCCCCCACGGATCGATCTTGTTCACGGCATCGCCCGTGCAGTAGACGTAGCTGCCGCTGGAGATGAACATCGGCCAAAGCGGATCAACGCTCAGGAACTGCGCCGTGGCTCCGTCGTACTTGCGATGATTTATCGCCGGTCTAATCATCACGCGGAATTGCTGGACGTAGTGTCAAGCTATCCGGAACGCCCAGTTGTCTGCGGCGTAGCACAAACTCATCCTTTTGATATGGTCCATACACATTGGCGTGTTGTGATTTCTCGCTGTCGTTGTAATCGATGATCATGTACCTGGGCCCACGCTTGTTGATAATCCAATACTGGCGGTATGTACTTCTCTCAAGAGCTGCATGTCTCTCTGGCAGTGTCATTTTATCGATATCGACAACGGAGAGGTCGTTATCCGGACGTTGACTCACGATGATGAATGTAGAGTCGTATGCAAGCTCAAGGACGTCTTCTTGGATGGTTGTACAGCCACCGCAACTGGTGTCGTAAATGACTGCCCATTGGCACTGATGGTTTATAAAATGGTAACCGGAGCCTAAGTCCTGATGAGCAACACCCGCCTCAGTGCAAATGATGTTGCGATCACATCCACAGAGCAGGGAGAAGGCAAGACCCCAAAAGAGCGCGCTGTTGAATTTCATGTGTGCCTCACTAACGCGGGATATAGGTTGTTCCGATAAAACTCACCTTATAGCCCCCTCCAAGGAACAGTGGAACCAGGGGGTTAAGTGGCCAGCCACTGTAGCAAATCAGGAGGCCAGCCAGATTCCCGGCATCTCGTCTCCAGGAAGCATTGGGGTCGATTAAGGGAGTGAAGATTAAGTTAATGCGGTAGTTTGTTGGCGACTATCAGGCGTTCAACCTCGCGGACGAGTGTGGTCAGGTTCCTAACGAAATCGCGGCATGCCAAGCAGGCATCTGCGGAGATTGCGACTTTCGTTCGAGACTCCACGCAATGGATTGTTCCGGTTTCTGCAATGACGTACTCGTACGTACACGTATCTTCTTCGACGGTCTTTAAGAGCACAGCATCGATTGTCGACCCTCGGTAACTGATGCTGCGGGCATTGCCCCGCGCCACCTCGCCTCGGGAGGATACGAAGAAATACTCCGTCCTTCCAGTTTCACCGTATACAACAACTTCGACATCAACCAACAACGAGTCGCGGTAGGTGATCTCAACTACGTTGCCCTCGGTTGATGGCCACACATGTTGCGACAACTCCGTCGATACAGTTCGTAGTCTGGACTGCTCTGTGACGGACGGATTCTTCACAACTCTCTGATCATCGGGTTGTTTAGATACATCTTGGACAATTGGCACTTCGGTCGTTGTTGTGTTCCGAGGGGATTCACTAACACACGATACAAGGGCAAAGCCTATCAGCAGACCGAAGGCAGCTCGAATCTGAATCTTCACCTTGGCCCCCTGCCATTGATCCAGAACATCTGAAAATGCGGATAGTCTTTCGGATCGCTCCATCTTCCGCCCCATTCGAACCCATACCGTTCTCCAATTTGAGCAACCGAAACCGGAATTGCAGTGCTGACCTTCGGATAAATGACTACGTCGATAGCAAGACCAAAGTTGTGTGCACTCATGCCTCCCTTGACGTTGGTGTATGTGACGCCAACCTTTCTTCCATTTGCGTCACGACCCATCTGCCATATCCTGTTTTGTTCCTCAATGGACCGTCGAGCTTGCGATACTCTTAATCGAACCCCGAGTTCAGTTTCAACGGCATTGATGAAATCAAATGCTGGTTGTTGAACACGTTCGTCAAGTGTTAGAATGCGAGCAGTGGTAATGGCGTCCCATGTTGTTCGTGGAATCCTCATTGCGGTCACTGTTACCCCCTTCAACTGCACAGCAGTCTCTGGCGTGGCTCCACGTCCGCTCCAATATCCCACGCCCCCTTTGCCGCCCGGACCGATCCCTCTCGGCGATGCAACCCACGATTGGCCGGGGCCGCTGCCGTACGGGCCAATGCCGTCACCTGTTGCACCAAGCCCGCGT
>VFQT010003726.1_pt1 | contig 13566 bp, 8 predicted proteins | sample 3512381 | NCBI WGS metagenome assembly VFQT01 (sample SAMN10412376, study PRJNA504923) | tailings metagenome | isolation source: Relicate 2 Philex TSF3 active mining site | place: Philippines: Tuba, Benguet | collected 2017-08-29 | reverse complement strand
GCATCGCTAAAGGAGTCAGGCGTTGCGTTGATGACGGCCATGATGAGTGGACGAGTGATGTCGAGAGTGAGTCCACGTGCAACCAACTGGGGCATTGACCCACATTACATAATGGCTATGTAAATTTAGAAAGGTTCGTCAACTGCAAATGGATCGTCGTCAGGGCCGAGCACAGGTCGGGTCATCCTTGAATTGATAAACAAAAATTCCTCGTAGTCTGGGTCGTCTTGGATGCCGCCTTTCACACCAGTGCCGGGGCGTCGGGAAGACTCGGCCCAATTTTTGAGCATTTGAAATTCGCCTTCTGTGAGATCTACTTCACCAAAAGGATCATTTTGTAGGCGGTTTCTGAATTGCCCGCGAAGGTCAAAAAGCCACTTCAAAGATTCAAATGCGGGAGAGTTGTGTTCCTTTGCCAAGAGAATGGCTTTGTTTAGGTCCGGGATTTGACGGTAACAGTGGATGGCTTTTTCCCATTCTTCAGACAACTCCCAATTGTCAGCTGCATCTTTGTAGTTCTTTAGTTTCTCGTGACACGAGGCTAGTCGTATGTAGTCACGATCCTGCATGCCGTTGAGAAGGTGCAATGCGTCATTCACTCGGGAGGCGGTCATCGCCTGGTCAGACCAGGTGATTCGAATCTGATCAATCAAAGTGGTCAAGTACTCGTGACGATTTTCTAGGGCTGAAACTAGATCCGTGGCAACATTAAGAACTTCGTTCACTTTCCCAATATCTGCCGGCAGATCCTTTGTCTCTAATTGATTCAGCCAACGAAGAAGGGACTCTTCGTACATTCGGAACACTTCAGGAAGATCAACCTGAATCGTGTCAAGCTGTTCACAAGCTTTGTCAAGAATAGAAAGCCTTGTCTTGTCCGCCCATGACTTTGTGCACGTGGCTAGATCCCGAATTGCGGTGTACGAACTACCTAGGTCCACCTTCTGAAGGAGCGATTTTGCTTCTTTTTCAAGTTCAACCAAATCAACTCGAGTTAATTCATTAGATCGAAGAAGCCCAACAAGAGATGCAACTCCTCTTGTTCGATAGACCTGAAACTTCAACTCGTCTGAAACAGGGCCTGCATGTGCAAGCTTCTCAAACTGGCGAACGATAGAGCGGCTTCGAAGAATTGCTCGTTCCGGTTGATTGTCAATAGTGTCCTTGACGTCGTTGATGAGATTCTGAATGAGCTCTTCTGGCTCGTAGTCTCCCTGTAGTTCGAGTGTGATGAGGTCGGGATCGTCAATCTCTAGGTCAATTTCAGCACGTCCTCTGCACATCTCTCGAATCTGAGATGCGTGATCATTTCCGTTGCGGTCAAAAAGAATCAAAGTTTCAGACGCACGGGATGCAGCAACCCGGTACTGGTCTGCCAGCGTTCGTCCAAAATTCTCAAGACCATCGTCAATAAGTTCGTCAAGATCGTCAATTCTTTGGCCGGCATCAATGACGCCCACTAAGTCGTAGTCAAGGCCTTTGACTTCTTCAGATGTGTAGATAACAGATTTCAATTCTTCATCGTCAATCAACGAATCCGGGACGCTAAATCCTGGATAGACCAATCGAGAGTTTGGTAATTGATCAAACAGCTCCACGATTGATTTCAGTTGCTCATCTGTCTCAAGAGCGCAGTATCGAACGCGACCGATTCGTGCATCATTCACTTCCGTGTATGTCATGCCAGATGGTCGGTCGCTCTTCTCGAACTTGGAATACTGCTGACGTGTTGCTTCAACAAACTTGGCAATTTGTAGAGGGGACCGCATGTTTTGGCTGAGGGCGATATCAGAGATCTTGACGTCATTCCCGAAAACTCTTGTGACTAAGTCTTTCAGCCAGCCCCACTCAAAGTCTGTAGGGCGAACCGTTTGTGATTCGTCTCCGGCAAGGACCAACCGGGGCATTCGCCCCTCATTCACTGCGATTCGCGCGACTACGTTTAGCAAGAGAAAGGCCTCAATGTAAGTGAGGTCTTGAATTTCATCCACCAGAATGCAGTTCGCGCCCTTCAAGCGATTGGGAGGCGGCTCATTGATGTCTCGAACTAGCGACCTAGCTCGCACAAGATGAGGGAAATGTTTCTTGAATAGATCCTTCTCATGTGCTGCGTCAATAACTTTCGCCACTTCCATGCTGAAGGGCATCTGGACGCTGTCAAGTCCTTCGACATAGTTTTTGCTATCTAACGCAAAATTGTCTGTCCCGGGGATGTCTCGAAAATCAATAGGGAGGGCGCGTCCAACGCAATGTGCATGAATTTCTGCGTACAACTCGTCTGCGCTCTTGTCCCAATCAATTGCGGTCTGTGATTTGCGTACAAGTGCTGTGAATGCCTTTGTCTTTTGAAGCGCATCCAGAAAATTCTGAGCCTCCTGAACATTTGATGTTCTGGAGAAATCCTCACGCTCTGAATTCTCTAGTACCGCGAGGAGAGTGTTGAAGGTTAAGACTTCAATATCAACACCTGTTGGCCGAAATGAAGCAAAGTACTCAATCGCGTCTCGCGCAAGCTTCTCGCTGTACGTGATGTAGAGAACTTTGCCCGCCGCTGCATGTTCTCCCGTGAGCAATAGCGACGTGGTTTTTCCTGATCCGGGATAACCACGAACCGTTTGCACTTCTCCTTGAACGTTGAGCGCGATTGAAATTTGTTGTTCGGTATATCCGGTCTCATGTTCATCGGTTGACTGGATATCTGAAGGAGTAAGAATTTCATAGTCATCACGACTCCCAGGGTTTAGCGCAAGTCCATTGTCGTCATGCTCGCGAACGAGGCGCACCGCAATTTCGTGAGATTGCAAACCCAGCTCTTGCCCCATGGAAGTTGCATGAGTGGCGTACCACATGTATTGCGAATAGCCAGTACCTCCGCCTAAGCCTGCGCGAAGCCAGCCTTTTCCGGGACCAGAAAGTGACTTACTACCTGTGACATACCCGTGTGAAAGGAGCTTGTTCAGAGAGAAGCGGGCACGCTTGACATATTGCTTGTCACTTTCAGGTGAGTAGAACCAGTCGACGAAGTCCTGGTGTACCAAGATCGTTCTCGGAGCTTCATTGCGGAAGACCGGATGGGGGTTGGCTGCCATTGGCTGGTCTAAACGTGTGGAAAGAGTGAGTTGCATTGTTAATCCTTAAATGGCCAAAACTGCTTCGCTGGAACTGTTAATGATCTGACCATTAACCCAGGTGGTGTTGGAGAAAGTTGCACCCGAAAAATCGGCCCATCGAACATCTGCATTTGCGAGATTTGCACCAGTGAGGTCGGCGCCACGGAAGTTGGTATTTGAGAAGTTTGTACCGATACAGCAGGCATTCTTCAGCGAGCTGCGCGAAAGATCTGCATGGTCAAATCGAGCATGAGACAGATTGGCATTGCTGAAGTCAGCGAGAGCTGCCTGTACGCGCGAGAATTCACCATCGGTGGCATCTACGCCCTTGAGGTTCGCTTGCACCAAGATTGAGAACTTCATATCAACTTGTCGCATATCTGAATTTTCAAACGAAAACTCTTTGAAGTTCTGGCGAGTGAGAGAAATGCCTTGGTAGTTCACTGTCGGTGTCTCAATGACGGATTCCTCAGTCACTACCGATGTGATTGAGCTTGATGTCGCACTGTTGTCAGTCCTGTTGAGCTCTTTAATGACGTCTTGTGAATCAAGCAAGGTTGCAATGCGAAGGCCACCGTGGGGGCTGACGTATCGTGTATGACGAATAGGGATGCCTCGTTCGGCGCAGAATTGAACTAGTCGTGCGTGCGGAACGCCAAATGTGGAGGCGATGGCTTTGAGTTTTAACTCTCCACGATCATTGAATTCTTTGGGCAAATTCGCCATTGCCTTTAATGCTGTCTTGATGGCTTGCTCATGTCGAACTTCTACTTTTTCAAATCGATCGTGAATGATACGAACTTGAAGCGCATCAATCACATAGTGAAGTGTGTCTTCGTCGGTCTCAAGTTCTCGCGCGAGGACACTGATGCGTTTGTGAACGGCACGTTCAACTGATACGGATGAAGGTGTCAAGGAGTTGACTTGTTTGATTTCAATCACGGGGATGGTGGTCTCGGCCGCATCGGTGAGTGATCCATTCAATTTTCTATTTGTCAGAATGATGGTGAGCCTTCGGCGATCAACTTTTGAGAAGGTGTGGTTACCGGCTGAGATCGTGATGTCGTTTTCTTCGCATACATTTCGAATTTCTTCCTCCGAAAGATTGAAGAAAGTTTCAAACTCCCGCACTGTTAGAGGGTCTTTTTCTTCGTTGCTTTTCTTCTTGGCCTTCATCACATTGATCTGTTGGCGGCGTGTCTTCTTCTTTGGCTTCTTGTTAGATGTCTGTGATTCTTCGTCAGTTTCGCGCTCGCCGACGTACTGAATAATCTTCGCGATTTGAATAGGTGAAAGGTCGATCGCTCCGTAATTGGGGTCGAATATTCCAAGGCCAACCTTGTGGGTGACTACCAACAACTCGGCCGGACTAAGCCCGAGGCGAGATGCGAGAGCGGTGAAGTTCTCGTATTCATTTGAGTTTTCGCTCATTTGGCCCCCTGCCAATTATGGCGAGGGCATGCGTCAAGGCTGTTACTGACTTGATTTCATAACAAAATCCGTTGATTGAGTTGATTGAAAACGGAGGGACTTAGGCCGCTGGCGCTTCAGAAGAACTGCCGCGGCCAACGGGGAATTCGTAACTGCCAACTTTGGTGAGCATGGTGCCGTTGTTCACCGCAGTCCCAGACGACGTGACGCGTTCAGTCATGCCGAAGTCGTCGCTATTCATGGTGAGGCTGATGCGCGTGTACCACTCAGCATTAGGTGATTCTGCAGTTGGTCGATAACGCAATGCAGCAATCTCTAATGAGAAACTCGTTGCCTGAATGGACATTTGCGGACCGATGTAAGTGGCGACCACCGTTGGTGCACCGGCTGGTGAGATAGCAATCACTTGCAGTTCGTCTAACAAGTCATATGGGTCTGCTTTTGCGGATGACAAATGCTTGTGTAGAAGCAACACTGGCTGTCCATTCAGCGTTGCAACGTATGCGTCTAGTTGTGCGCGATTTGCGGTGTATTGCTTTTCAACAAACCCATCCAGCACACTGACAGCGCGGGGCATGTTGTTGTCGGTTCGCATACTGAACATGGTGATGTTTAATGGAATCCACACATCACCGTTGGAGTCGCGATCTTGCGGATCCCAATAACCCTCGGTGGCAACCATCATGTAGGCGTTCTTGCCGCTGCCAACTACGGCGCACATATCGGGGGTGATGGAGTCTGTGAGTTCGTTGCATGACAACTCTGGCATCTCATAATCGAATTGTTCGCCGGCGAATCCATGATCGAACCATGAGTGAGTTGTTTCCGCGGCGCGAGTTCCGGCCATGGAGTCTGATGGGGGAGTGAAGGGCGGAAGAGTTGTTGTTGCGCTGGTTGATGGGCCAGTGCCGAGTGCGGCCGTGACTCCAGCTGTTGCGAGGCCTGCAACAACCAGCGCAAGAAGAATGCGGTTGGTGTGTGTGGCGGGGCTAGTTGATTTAGCCATGGCGGCGCTGTGCTGCGGCACCAAGCCAGTAGCCGAGAGCGCTCATGGATCCGCCGGCAAACATGGCAACAACCGAAGGGTCACCGACGAGGACTGAGAGAAGCCCGCCTAGTACCAGTCCAGCGACTGCGATACCGACATGAATGGTGTGCTTTGGGTTTGCCATATGTGAAGTTTAGTTCAATTGCAAGTCGGAGCAGTCACAATGTGACAGACCTACCAACTAGCGTGTGTGCAGGCAATCAGTTCAATTCGTTTTAACAGGATTTTTATCAGTGCAAGAATTTAAGTTCATTGATCTCTTTGCTGGTATCGGCGGTATGCGACTTGCGTTTGAAAAGGCCGGCGGTATGTGTGTTTTCTCATCGGAGTGGGACAAACATTCGCAAAAGACGTACCAAGCCAATTTTGGTGAAATTCCGCACGGTGACATTACTCAAATTCTTGAGGATGAGATTCCTCGATTTGACGTTTTGCTTGCCGGCTTTCCTTGTCAACCATTTAGTTCAATTGGCTTAAGGCAGGGATTTGACCATCCAACACAAGGCACACTGTTTCATGACGTCGTACGCATCATGCGCCATCATCGCAATAGAGCTTTTTTGCTAGAAAATGTTGCTGGCTTGACAACCCATGACGGCGGTCGAACTTTAGAAGTTATTGGAGACGCTCTTACGGGACTGGGTTACAAATTCGACTACAAAGTTCTTGATGCAGCGGACTTTGGAGTGCCACAACACCGCGAACGGATCTACATTGTTGGATATCGCACACGGAAAGGTTCGGGAGGGCGAGTTTCACTTAATTGGCCACAAGGAAACAAGGGACACAAGCCGATTGGGAAATATGTCGAGAAAGATGTGCGTGGCCATTCGATATCCAAGCACTTACAGAAGGTGTACATCTACAAGAAAGATGACGGGCGACCACAGATCATCGATTCTGATTCTGACTTTCCCGTCAAAACACTTGTTGCGTCGTATCACAAGATTCAGCGTTTGACTGGAACATTTGTCCGTGATGGAGAGACTGGACTTAGGCTGCTTACTGCGAACGAATGTAAAGCAATTATGGGATTTCCCAAAGACTTCAAGATTCCAGTCTCTCGAACTCAGATGTATCGCCAGATGGGCAACTCAGTTGCGGTGCCAGTAATAAAGGAACTTGCGCGTTGGATGATTGACGACTTGGAAATCCTTAAGCGGTAGATGCCACTATCTACCAAGCGAAGTTTAGAAGTCAAAATCCAAGAACTTTGACACGAGTTTGTCATTTGAAGCGACTCGTGTTGCAAGGTGGTGCATCACGCCACCGTTGAATACATGACTAAAGTTTCGGCCAAAGTATTCGGATATTGAAGATGCCACACCTAATTCAGTTGGGTTTCCCCAATAGTTGCCACCGGAAAGTCCTTGAACACGCACAACAGCCGTCGAAGTCTTCTTGAAATTATCCTTGCCATTCTTCTCGGTGTTTGTGGGTACTGTCATGAATGCATACGAAAAATTGGCAAAACTCGTCGGTGATACTCCGTTTGAGCCGATTGCAACGTTCTGGACATGTAGATTCTGCGCTGAGTAGATCATGTTCCACAACATCGGAACTTGAGCATTGTCATTCCAATTGGTTTTGCACTGGATGATTCCAACCCGTGATTCAAGCGGATTCTGTCGGATTGCTAGATCAACATCGTTTGATGACATTTGACTAGAAAATCCACTTGTAGGAATTTCAATAACAATTACGTCTGTTTCTTTATTTGTTGGGACACCCAGAATCTTTACGGTCATTGCATCAGAGATGACTTTCGGACTTAAAGCCTTGTTTGGGCGAAGAACTACAACATTCGTGTCCCAAAAGACCAAATTCAGATACCACGTGACAAGAATTTCCCATGACGCGCCTCCTCTTGAAAGATCGCTTTGACTTCGTGTCCGCGCTTCAGCCTTAAAGACAGTTTTCAGGTTTTCTCCCAGAGAGAAAATCTCCGCCGCGGTTGGAGGTGAGCTAAGAAGGGAGGAAACTATTGATTGGTAGTGAGGCCAAGGTATGACTCGTGCAGGTAAATCTTTGAGAGACCGCATGCATTGAATGCGGTATTCATCTACGAGTGACATGTTCTTTCAGATTTCTCTTTCATTGATCTGCGTTCTTCAATAACTTACCGAGGAGTTCGCCAGTGAATTCATCATTGGCAACAATCTGCACACCGTTTACGTACGTTCACACATAGCCCTTTGCGTGTTGCGCTAAACGTCTGCCGTTAGTCGGGAAGTCATACACCAAATGCGGCTGGTCGAAACTGAGCGCTTCAAAATCAATCAGGTTGACGGCGGCGCGAAGACCAGGCCCAAGCAATCCACGGTCCAGCAATCCGTACACCTCAGCATTCGGGCGAGTTTGGCGTTGGACCATCTTCTCTAGTTGCAGGCGAGGACCGCGTTGACGGACTCGCACCCAATGTGTCAACAAGAACGTGGGCATGCCGCCATCGAAGATTTCTCCGCAGTGAGCCCCTGCATCAGACAAACCGTTACGCGTGTGTTTGTGTTGCAATAACTCGTGCGTCATGGAGAGATCTCCATATGTGTAGTTGAAGGACGGTATGTACAGCATTCCGCGGCCATTGTTTGACAGCAATTGGTCAATGGCCATCCTGGAGGGGGCTCACACACTCTGATCGCGGTAACTGGCCAGTCAATTTCGGGTTCCCGATTTGCTTGCTGGCAGGGTACGCCTACGTCTGGAACCCAGAGCGCTGGGGTCATTCAAAGATTCTGGCTGAATATCGAGACTTCTAGCAATCCTTCCAAGATCTTGACTGGTGCCACAAGCTTTTGTTGGCAGAATGTATTCATGGCAAATTCAGGTGATTCCAGACCCAATGCAAGTGGGCCCGACATTGCAAATGGTCCGGGCATTGATGACATGCTTGAGAAGGCTGGATTGCCAAAGATTGTTGCCAAGACGAGTGGGGCAGAACCACTGATAGTTGGTGAGAAGCAGGACGAATCAAGCGATGGGCCTGCGAGCAAGAGTGCAGAATCTGCAAACAAAGTAAAGAAGAGCGTAAAGATAATCAGCGCTTTGACTTTGCTTGAGAAGCTCTCTACAAAGCCAAAAGATGAAGTTCTTAAGAAATCAATTGAAGAGCAATTAAAGGACATTGAACTCACTCCTTTTGAACGCGCCATTGCCCAGCAATTGGAGGTAGCAGGCGGATTGATTGATCGTTCGCAGTTTGTTCTCGAGGCCTTCACAAGTAAGAAGCTTCTGACCTATGCAATTAAGTCTGTGCCTCCATTGATTGACTTGGGTGCACTTGTTGGAATGTCAGCAGATTCGAAATTTAAGTCGCAGCATGCGGCCATTTCAAAGGCTCTCAAAGCAGCTCAAGAAACTCATGCTCTAGAAATTGATGTCGCCGTTGTTGCGACCCTGCGTTCATTGCTTGTGAGCGAGAACGAGAAATCGGTCGCAACATGGATTGAAAAGACTGTTTTGCCACTTTCAATAACTCTGTCTGCAGAAGACGGAGGTGCACTGCTGACAGCACTTTACGGTCGCATTGAACCGAACAAAGCCGCGTCGAGTGGCCTAAAGGAGCTTCTGATTCAGGCAATCACTTGGATTACTCAGCCCCAAAACTTGCCGAGATTGGACGACATCATCTCAAATGCTGCGGGCATGGGTGGCGGCTCTTTTGCGACTGTGCTGCACGAAACAAGAAAGATGCCGCTTGAAGTTGGATCACCTCGGTACCACCTCGTGATGTCCTTGTTAATGCCGAGAGAAAGAAAGACGATCACTTTCCTTTCTCAATCCGGCATCCTCAAAGACTTCAGCATCGAGGCACTTGGCCTATTGGCTCAGAACGAGAACTCGTACTCGCTTATCTCAAGCAATGAGTCTGCTTTGTCTGCAATCAAAGATGAGTGTCGTCGTCGTTTGAAGTCCGAAGAACTTCCTCTTATTCATTATTGGCTTCTGAAGTTCCCCAACGTGAGGCACTGGCTGACAGATTCGCTAATTCTTCAACGGCTTCGTCCTCAGCATGACTACCTGTCTCAACTCGTATTTGACGAGGGGCGCGTCTCGGGAGAGCATCAAGCTCAGGAGCGAGGAGCGGTTGAAGTTGAATCGTTGAAAAATGAGATAAAGGTTCTCTCCGCTTCGGAGGCACGTCTGGTTGCAGAGTTGTCTGGGCTGGAGGGTCGCTACAAAGAGTTAGAGGAACGGCTTCGAAATGTTGCCAATTCGGCAAACTCATCTAGGGATGATCAGATTCGACAAGCCCAGATTGATTCCATCAAAGTTCTCATTGAATTCATGAATGCTGTGGAGATTTCAAACTCTAGAGATGACGGAATCACCTCAATGCTGGATGCGACTCGCGGCAAACTAAAGAATTTTGGAGTTGCTTGGCGATACGAAGTGGGTTCAGTTGTGCCATTCGTTGCTGCAGACCACCTTGCATCGGGTCTCGCAGATGGGGTAAAGGTGCAAGTACTCACTCCTTGTTATTACATGGCGAGTACACAGTCTCAGATTGCCCTAGTGAAGGCTAGAGTTTTACCCCAATAACACTTCGCTGTTTGGGGGAATAATGACCGTCTCGGTTGGCATCGACTTTGGTACATCTACAACACTGATTGCTGTTCGTCAGGACGGCCTTCTTCCTGAAGTCATCGCTATCGGAGAGAACACATCGTGGATGCCATCGGTGGTCGGGTTAACCGACTCTGGCGAACTTGTTATCGGTGAGGCCGCAGAGCTCACAACGGATCCATTTCGATCCGTCAAGAGCGTTATTACTAATGATGACAGTGAGCGAGCGAAGGCTTTTGGTCTTTCTCCTAAGGAACTGATTGAAAAGATTCTGTACGAGGCCATGAGTCGCGCTTCAGCCGCGCGTCGTGAGATCAACGAGGCTGTTGATTACTTTGTGGGATGTCCCGCGGGATGGGATGGAAATCAACGCCGAGCAATTTCAGACGTTGCTTCGTCTCTCGGAATTGACGTAGATATTGCAGAAGTGATCGACGAACCTGTTGCCGCTGGGCTTTCGTGGGTTGAAACAAAGTGGTTCAGTGGCGATTCCAAGCCAACTGGCCGCGCCCTTGTATTTGACGCAGGTGGCGGAACACTTGACGTCGCTGTGATGGAGATTGAAGAAACCGAGCGTGGCAACAATCGAATTGTCGTTTTGGCCGCAGGATCATTAGCCAAATCGGGTGATGCCGTGGACGCGTCCATAGCGAAATACATTGCGAAGCAAAACGGTTTTGATGCTGACAGCTTTAGTCCTGATGTAGCCCTTCTGAAGGATGCGCGGGATATCAAGGAAGCGCTTGCTAATAACGAATCCGTAACGAATAACAACATCTTTATTAATTCGCAGCGGTACTCCATCACCATCACGCAAGAAACCTTGAACGAGATTATTCAAGAACAACTTTCTCAATCTCTAACACTTGTTGAGTTACAGCTTCGCTTAGCTGAGTTGCGCGGTGCGAAAGCCGTGAAGCCACAAGAGTTGTCGGGGCTTGATTTAAAAGTTTTGTGCAAGAAGGTCAATCACGTGGTCATGGTTGGAGGACTCACAAAACTTCCAGTGTTTGCTGAAGCACTTCGTTCAATGTTCCCAACTGCAACAACCCATGAAGTCGGCAACCCGCAAGAACTCGTAGCGATGGGGTTGACATTCGGTGAACGTTTGCAGAGTCTCAACTTGCCTCGCCCGCCCGTGAACTTCGTTGTTGAATCTGGCGACGAGCGCGAGGTTCTCTATCAGGCGTTTACGCCGCTGTATACGTCAATCAATCCCATGTACAACGAGTTGTACAAACAGGAGAATTTCCCTGGATTCGTTGAGCGTGGCACGCCATTGTTGATTTGTCAATCTCCAACCAGAGATCACCGACGTCTTCAGATGGTTATCGCGGTGAAACATGATGCGGGAACAAATGCCCCGGATTGGTGGACTCAATACGACGGGTCAGACTGGAGAAAGATTGACCGTAGTGAGCTTCCGTCTGCACTCGACTTTGTTGCAGAGATTGACTATCGAACCGGAAATGTCGTTTATGACGAACCCCATTTTATTGACGCAACGTCCTATGTGAATCAAGCACCGAAAGACGGATCATTCGAGACATCGTTCTTTGTCGGAACGGCTATCTATCTGAAGGGCGCCCAGCCCTCTGGGTTCATCATGATCAACGTTGACGGCTCGGTTGTCTTGCACACTCGAGGTGGTGCCCAGGTTGGAAAACATGAGCTCAAGATGAAGGTTCTGTTCTGGCCGTTGAAATCTGAAGAACGTGAGGTCAATTATCAAAAGGGCCGATTTGCCGGACGTCCAGCTCTTGAGGACAAGCCAAGAATTGACGACAACGAAGAAGCTTCTGAAGTTCACGTCTCCCCGATTGTGCAGGACGAGCCTCAATTTGAAGATGTTGAAATTGTTCTGAGTAACGGTGATGGCGAGGAGACAGATTCTTGTCTTGAGTTCTTCGTAGCAGAGCTTGCGCGTGTAAAGGGTCTATACGAGGGCGATGCTAGAAGCAATCTTCTCGCTGTCGGCCATTTTGGAATTTCACTCATCATGTCTGACTATGACATGACAGATGAGGACATCTCTGATGAAATCAATGAAGCCTCAAGTAACCAATGGCCAGAAGTGTTTATGGTCACTGAAGACGACGTCCCGAAGATAGTTCTGTTTCGTTTAGTGAGTGGTGTTCTCGCAAAGCAAGATCAGCGACGTCATCTCACTGATATGACCTATCAAATGGACTTGCTCCGACAGAGAACGTCGGTTCGCGGTTTGACCGACCCAGTAATGAGGGCGAGATTTGCGGACATCAAACGTGTGAGGCGTCTTGATCCGGAAGTTCATTTCCACTTAATTACTCCTGATACTCCGTCTGACGACGTGATTAACGTTGGTCTTCTCGAATTTGACGGAGTCAGGCGTGGGGTTGATCAGGTTGGAATCCACAACAACGACTCATTGCTCAATCTCTATTGCGATGGTGAGACTCCTCGGGAATCAACAGCAATGTTTACTATCGATGCGGACAAATACTTCGCATTTGAAGGGAACAGCGGAAATCGATTGGTGCAGGTTCTCATGCCGGCTGAGGAGTATGTGAAGGGAACCTACCCAATCGGCGTTGACCTGTTCAGATTGAATCCGCGTCTCTTCCTTTCAAAAGCAGCTGGCCCCAACAAGGCGATGAAAGAAACATTGGAGTCAACCGAGTCAGAGTTATTCCACTTGCTTAATAATGGAATCACGGGTGTGTGTGAATCTCTTCAAGTTGAAGTTGTCGGTGGACAGGTAAAGGTGACCGCCGTCAATCTTCAAATTGTGAACGGATGTCAAACCACGGAGACCATCTGGGCATGGGCACGAAAGGCCGCAGACCGAAGCAAGGTGATGGTGCCACTTCGATTGGTGCAGGCTGGATCGGACGAGGTCCTGTCTCGTCGAATCAGTATGACCACAAACTCGCAGTCTGCAATCGCGGCTGCAGATTTGGTTGCTAATGACGAGATTCAAAAGAGAGTTAAAAGCGCACTTCATGATTTCGGCATTTTTTATGAATCGCGTCGTGGCGAATGGCGAAAGCTTTCTATTGGTGAACGCAACAAGCTTAGGAAGCATTCTTACGACTGGGCGTCGGATGAAATTCTCAAAATCAACTTGCGAGAACTGGGTCAGGCAATGTTGTCCGTGACCGGTAAACCGAATCAGGCAAAAGAGCAAATCGCGGGATTGTTTAAGGAACAGAATAGAAGCACGTATAAAGAGGTGTTTGGAGAATCGTGGGATGATCCTTCCCAGATCTCAATTGTCGCTTTGCTCTACATCTACTTGAAGGATGTTGATAATTGGGTTCCTGCGACTGCAAGCAAGGAATACAGAACATTGGCTGGCTTGGGTCGCTTTTACGTGATGTATCTGTTGTATGAATATTGGCGAAAGACGGATGGCGCATTTGTTGGTGCGCC
>VFQT010003725.1_pt1 | contig 13570 bp, 12 predicted proteins | sample 3512381 | NCBI WGS metagenome assembly VFQT01 (sample SAMN10412376, study PRJNA504923) | tailings metagenome | isolation source: Relicate 2 Philex TSF3 active mining site | place: Philippines: Tuba, Benguet | collected 2017-08-29 | reverse complement strand
CACCATGTTTGCTCTTGATGGCTTCGGCCACCTCGGGCGGCATGTAGTTCTCATCATGTTTGGCGAGGATCTCGTCAGCGACGAAGATCCCGTCGTTGCCGAGACGGCCGTGCGCCACGACGCCTTGGTTCTCTCGAAAGAGATCCGGCACGACACCGGTGTAGACGACCTTCACATCGCGTTGAAAGTCGGTCACGACGAAACTCATATCCAAGCTGCCCGCTTCGCGTTCCACGGTTCCAGGGCGAACCATGCCGCCCAAGCGAAAGCGCTTGTCGATCGGCGCTTCGCCGGCGGCCACCTGCGAAGGATCAAAGAAAAACATGACGTTTTCTCGAAACGCGCTCAACGCGAGCAAACCCGCCACCGAAACGCCCGCTAGGATTCCGACTACCAGTGCGATACGACGTTGGCGCGGCGTCATGGCTGCGCCTCGGCCGAGTCACGATCGAGTCGGCGCAAGGCCTCGGCGCGGGCACTTGCATGCGCCCGGCGCGCAACGACGATGTTGGCGATGATTGCCACGAAGGTAATCAGGTAGCACGGCCAAAGAAAAATCCCATAGCCGTCCATCGAGAAAAAATCGCTCATCGCAACGCCTCCCGTATCCAACTCGCATTGCGCTCGCGGCGGAGAATTTCAGCCCTCAGGCGCACCAACATCACCGCGGCGAAGTACAGGGTGAAACCCAGGAACATCAGCAGCAGTGGCACCAGCATCTCCATCGGCATGGAGGGCTTCTCCATCTTCATGACCGAGGGCGCCTGATGGATGGAGTTCCACCACTCGACCGAATAACGAATGATGGGGATATTGACCACTCCGACGAGCGCGAGCACTGCGCTCGCCCGATCGGCACGACCTAAATCATCGATGCCGGAACGCAAGCCCATGTAACCGAGGTAGAGAAACAGCAAGACGAGTTGGGCTGTGAGTCGAGGATCCCACACCCAATAAGTTCCCCACATCGGCTTACCCCAGAGCATACCGGTGACCAGCGACACGACGGTGAACCACGCCCCGATTGCCGCGCAACTAGCGGCCGCGGCGTGCGCCACTTTCATGCGCCAGATGAGACCGATGCCGGCGGCGGTGGCCATCACGGAATAGATCATCACGGACAACCACGCCGAGGGCGCATGTACGTAGATGATGCGAAAGCCCTCGCCCTGCTGGTAGTCGGGTGGTGCGAGCACAAGACCACCGTACAGCGCAGCGACGATCGCGAGGCCCGCGGGCCAAGCGAACCACGGTGTCAACAGACCCGCGAGACGGTAGACATGCGGCGGCGACCCGAAACGATGAAACCAAGCCCAGTTCGTCCCCATCCCCTACTCCAAGCCCTATTCCAAACCGATACGCACGGCCGCGGCGGCCGCTAACGGCGCCAGTGTCAATCCGAGTACCGCTAGAGAACCCAGAAGATACAGTGCTCCTGTCGGACTGTCGCCGACGATCGCAAGTTCCGTCGCCCGCGCACCGAACACCAACACCGGTACGGCCAGCGGCAGCGTCAACAGCGACAACAGCACACCACCCCGACGGACGCCGAGCGTGAGTCCCGCGCCGATCGAGCCCAGTAGACTGAGCGTCCACGTGCCGAGCGCCAGCGCCCCCATGACACCCGTCGCGGCCGACAGCGGCACGCCGAGGGCCACCCCAAGCCACGGCGCCATTAAAGTGAGCGGCAAACCCGTTAGCAACCAATGCGCGATCGTCTTGGCCAACAGGAGCCAGGTCAGCGACTGTCCGGAGAGAACGTACTGTTCGAGCGTGCCGTCGCTCGCGTCCTCTCGAAAGAGATGCTCCAGTGCGAGCAAAGACGCCAGCAGCGCCCCGACCCACAACACGCCAGGCGCGATAGCGCGCAACTTGGCGAGTTCAGGCGTGTAGCCCAACGGGAACATCGCCGTCACGACGGCGAAAAACGCCAACGGCTGCAACACCTGGGCGGGACGACGAACGGCCAGTAGCCACTCGCGCTGCAACACGATTCGAGCGGCCTGCCAACTACCCGCTGCCGCCCCCCGACTCATGCTGGCACCGTGCCGAGGACCAGTGAATCGCAGAGTGACGGCTCGAGTCCGAGCGGCTGATGGGTCGCTGCCAACAACATGCCGCCGTTGCTCAAGTGACGTGTCAACAAGCTCTGCACGAGCGCTTCGCCCGCACGATCGAGATTGGTCACGGGCTCGTCGAGCACCCACAGCGTCGCGCCCAGCAAACTCAACGCGGCAAAAGCGATTCGTCGGCGTTGTCCAGCGGACAAAGTACGAACCGCGCGATCCGCAAAGGACGTCGCGTGCATCTCACCGAAGGCAGCATCGACGTCGCGCGAGTCGACGGTGCGCCGCAGACCCACTAGCCCGCGTAGGTTCTCGCGCCCGGTCAGATCCATCTTGAGCGGCGCTTCGTGGCCGAGATAAGCAAGATCAGCGTGATACTCGGGGTCTCGGGACGAAAGCTTTTGCGCACGCCAGTGCAAGTCGCCATCTTCCGGTTCGATTAAGCCGCACAGTGTACGCAGCAAGGTGGTCTTGCCTGCACCATTTGATCCCGTCACCACGAGCGCACGCCCGGCGCCAAGTTCGAAGGAAACTCGAGAGAGGATCGCTCGCTCGCCGCGGTAGACAGTCAGGTTGTTGACGACGAGTGATGACATGCAAAGCTGTGGTGCCCCGGGCCGGAATCGAACCGGCACGGCCTTGCGGCCAACGGATTTTAAGTCCGTTGCGTCTACCAGTTCCGCCACCGGGGCCGCCAATTGGAGGCTGTGTAAGACTACCATGTTGGCGCTGACACCGGAGACCCAAGGCCGAAACCATGACCATTGCGACCCGCGCGATCATTTTGTTGGGGGCCCTAGCCCTCACCGCCTGCACCACCTCACCGACCCAATCAACGCCGCCGATCGCCGACGACGCAGCCGCGCGCCAACTCGACAGCGGTCCCATTAGGGGCTTCGTCAATGCGGCCGGTGGCCACAGTTGGCTCGGCATTCCCTACGCGGTGCCTCCGCTCGGTGAGCGACGCTGGCGCGCGCCCATCGCGCCGCAGGGCTGGAGTTCACCACGCGATACGCTAAGCGCGGGCTCACCCTGCATCCAATACGGCTCGCCGTTGGGGGGCGTTGGTACGGCGGGAACGCGCCAAGGTTCCGAGGACTGCCTCTATCTCAACGTCTATGCCCCGCGCCTCGACCCCGCGCGTGTGCGCGACGCCGCTTTGCCAGTGATGGTGTGGATACACGGCGGTGGCAACACCATCGGCCATGCGGCTTTTTGGGATGGGAGCGTGCTCGCCCAACGCGAGAATGCGCTGGTCGTGATGATCAACTATCGATTGGGACCTTTCGGTTGGTTCAAGCCGCCGGCGCAAGACGGCGACACGGCCGAAGATCGCTCGGGGAATTACGGCACCCTCGATACGATTGAGGCACTGCGTTGGGTCTCGCGCAACGCCGCGGCTTTCGGCGGTGACCCCAACAACGTCACCGTGTTCGGGGAGTCTGCCGGCGGCACCAACGCGCTCGCGCTGCTTATTGCGCCGCAAGCCCGCGGCCTTTTCCACCGCATGATCATCCAGAGCTTGGGCTTCGGCTTCGCGCGCCAGGATGAACCCGCCGCACTACGCGCAACGGAGCGCGCCTTGCATCTCGCACTGCAGCGCTCGGGGCGTGCCGCAGACGCAGCTAGCGCCGCGCGTATCGCCACATCGCTCTCGAGCGCCGAGCAGGCCGCCTTGCTCCGACAACTCGACCCGTGGGATCTGTACTCGACCTACGAGCGAGCCGCCAGCGAGTGGGACCGCATCCCCACCGTTTTCCAGGACGGTCACGTGCTGCGTAACGGCGCGATCCTCGACCTGCTGTCCGATCCGAGCCAACACCATGACGTACCCGTGATCCTCGGTACGAATCGCGATGAGCCGAAGATCTTCATGGCGTTCGATCCGCGTCATGTGCGCACCGCTTTCGGGCTGCCGATTTCTTTGAAGAATGCAGACCGCTACGAGCGAGAAGCCCGCTATCGATCACTGCTCTGGAAAGCCGATGGTGTGGATTCATTGGCGGATGTACTCGCTCGTCACGGTGCGCCCGCTTGGGCGTACCGCTGGGACTGGGACGAACAAGGTCGCGCCTTCGGCGTTGTCGACATCTCGCGCATCGTGGGCGCGGCTCACGGACTCGAGATTCCTTTCATACTGGGCCAGTTCGATATCGGCCCGCAAAGCGAACTGCTATTCCATGATGACAATGAAGCTCCTCGCCTTCACTTGAGCGAGCGAATGATGGGCTATTGGGCGGAGTTCGCCCGCAAAGGCGATCCCGCTCGCGGCGGTCGCCCTGATGGAACCGCGTGGCTACCCTGGCCGCGTGGTGCGGCAACCGCAGGTCAACCACAAGAACGCCTGCTGATTTTCGACACACCCAACGATGGCGGTATTCGGATGACGGATATCAAAGTTGATCGCGATGCCGTTTTGCAATTGATGGAGCGCGAGATAGACATGGCTGCCGAGCGCTGCGTCGCATTCCGCGCCACCTTCCGCAATCGCGTCGACGACTGGGCCGATCGTGCGTGGCGCGACTTCAGCCGTCGCTCGAACTGCTCGGGAGGGCGCGTAGGCGATAGATGACACCAGCATAATCGTCGGAGACGTAAATCGCGCCGTCTCCATCCTCGACCACATCCACCGGTCTGCCGATCAAACCGGCAGGACCACGGAAGCCATCGAGAAAGGGCCGCTCGGTGATTCGGCCGCTCGCGTCGAAATCGAGTGCGACCACGGCATAGCCCACTGGCGTACTACGATTCCAAGAGCCGTGTAGGGCGACGAGCGCAGTGCGAGCATACTCAGGCGGTCTGCCCGGATGGCGCAGGAAGCGCATGCCGAGCGGTGCAGTGTGTGCACCGAATTCATGTGCAGGCGCGATCGCCCGAGAAATTCGGGGATCTGTCGTCGCACCATAATCCGGATCGACGATGTCGCGCCCGTGACGAAACGGCCAACCGTAGAAACCGCCAGGCACGATGCGATTGAGCTCATCGGGCGGCAAATCATCACCGAGTAGATCGCGGCCGTTCTCGGTGGCGTACAAACTTTGATCCCAAGGCGCCCAATCGAAGCCGTAAGGGTTGCGAGTTCCGGTCGCGATCACTTCCCCCTCACCACCTTCGCGCGGCCAGCGCATCACAGTCGCTCGCCGCGAGTCCGCCTCGATACACACGTTGCAGGTCGAGCCCTGCCCGACGTAAAGCCAGCCATCCGGCCCGATTCGAGCAGTCTTTCGCCAATGACTGCCATCGGCCGTGAGTCCCGCTACCAGCGTTTGGCGTTCACCCGTGACCGTCGCGGTCTGCGAGTTGAAGGGAACTCGGAAAATTTGCGTCGCCTCGGCGACATAGAGATAGCCCTCGTGGATATCGAGTCCATTGGGTCGATCGAGCCCCTCGAAGAGCGGACGTCGCCCATCGGAGCGCCCATCACCATCACGATCCGGCTCGAGCACCGTGACGAGGCCACCGCGCGGCTGCGAGAGCAGGATCTGACCGCCCTCAGCGACCACCATGAGTCGCGCACTCGGCAAATCGGTGGCGTAAATCCCGACCTCGAAGCCTGACGCTGGCTGCAACTGACTTGCTACCACCGCCGCCGTCGGCGCCGGAACGCTCTCGCCGCGAATCATCCGCCACAGCATCGCGCGATCGGAAATCGCGATACCACCTAAGAAAAACAGCCATACGAAACCCGCGACCGCGAGGGCGGCGAGCGATAACGCGATGCGCAACAGCCAGCGCAACCAGAGAGGTCGGGAGGTGCTCATAGCGAGCGAGTATCCCAGAGCGCCCGTCCCGCGGGTAGAATCGCCCGATGAAATACGCCAGTGCCGCCCTGCTCGGGCTTTTCCTCGCCGCTGCTTTCACCACCGCTGACGCCAACAACGGCAAAGGCATTCCGGGTGATGCAGACCTCCGTTTCGCGCAACTCGAAACCCTGTTGCCCACCGCGGGTACGACTCGCACGGCCTCTGGCGCCCCGGGCGCGCAGTACTGGCAGCAACGTGCGGACTATCGCATTAAGGTCAAGCTCGACGAGCAGCGTCACCGACTGGTCGCCTCCCAGAGCATCACCTATATGAACCGTTCGCCGGATACGCTCTCCTACATCTGGCTACAACTCGATCAAAATATTTTTAAAGACGACTCCATCGCGCGTCGTTCGGAGGTGGCCGCCAACTCCGGCACGCGCCGCGACAGCGTAGGCAAGGGCGACAGCCTGAGCTTTGCGGCAATGCGCCGTCACCAGGCCTTCCAGGACCGTGAATACGGTTATGAAATCGGTCCGGTACGCGATGCCGCGGGTAGAGTGCTGCGCACCACGGTGAACGACACCATGATGCGCATCGATCTGCCGCAGCCGCTGCGCCCCGGCACCAGCATCGAGATTCGCTTCGACTGGGAATCCAACATCGTCAACGAAGCGGCGATCGGCGCTCGCGGTGGCTACGAATATTTTGAGGATAGCGACACCTATCAGTATTTCCTGGCGCAATGGTTTCCACGCCTTGTTGCCTACACCGACTACACGGGTTGGCAGCACAAGCAGTTCCTCGGTCGCGGTGAGTTCACCCTCGAGTTCGGCGACTACGACGTCGAGCTGACGGTACCTGCCGATCACATCGTCGCCTCGACCGGTGAGTTGCAGAACCCAGAGGCCGTGCTGACTGCCACGCAGCGCGAGCGCCTCAAGCGTGCTGCCACCGCGAAATCACCGGTCTTCATCGTGACGCCTGAAGAAGCCAAGGCGAATGAGAAAGAAGGCACCGACCGCACGCGTACTTGGCGTTTCAAGGCGCAAAACGTGCGTGATTTCGCCTGGGCGAGCTCACGCAAGTACATCTGGGATGCGATGGGCTATCGACAGAACGATGCGGCGCGCCCCTTCGTCATGGCGATGTCCTTCTATCCGAACGAGGGCGAGCCGATTTGGTCGAAGTATTCGACCCACTCCGTGATTCACACCATGGAGGTCTATTCGCGCTTCTCCTTCCCCTACCCCTACCCCGTCGCTATTTCGGTGAACTCTTGGGAACGCGGTGGCATGGAATACCCCATGATCACCTTCAACGGCTATCGTCCGACGGCCGATGAAAAGAGCGGCAAAGTCACCTATTCGCGCAACACGAAGTACGGTCTGATTGGCGTGATCATCCACGAGGTGGGTCACATCTACTTCCCGATGATCGTCAATTCTGACGAGCGCCAATGGACTTGGATGGACGAAGGCCTCAACACCTTCCTCGAGTACATCGCCGAACTTGAATGGGAAGAAAAGTTCCCCGCTTTCGGTGACAAGACCAACGTGCTCGACGCCATCACCACCTACATGCAATCGAGCGATCAAGTGCCGATCATGACGAACTCTGAGAGTATCGTGCAGTTCGGCCCGAACGCGTATTCGAAACCCGCCGCGGCGCTCTCGGTGCTGCGTGAAGTCGTCATGGGCCGCGAGTTGTTCGATCACGCCTTCCGCGAGTACGCCAATCGCTGGAAGTTCAAGCGCCCGACCCCGGCGGATTTCTTCCGCACGATGGAAGATGCCTCGGGCGTCGATCTCGACTGGTTCTGGCGCGGTTGGTTCTACGGCACCGACCATGTCGATGTCGCTGTTGGCGACATCCGTGAATATCAAGTCTCGAGCCAAGACCCGGATGTCGAGTTCCCGTTGAAGCGCGCCGAATTTGCCCGCAACTGGCCAGACTCATACTCGCAGAAGCTCAACAAGGCCGAGGGTCGCAGTACGCGCCTTGATCGGTACCCCGAGCTGAAGGACTTCTACAACGAGAACGACGCCTTCGTCGTGACCAATAAGGATCGCAACGAGTACCGCGAGTTCCTCGAGAAGCTCAAACCTTGGGAGAAGGCGACCTTCGAGCGCGCCGTGAAAGCCGGTGAATTCGTCTACTTCGTCGACTTCCAAAACGTGGGTGGCCTCGTCACCCCTCTGCCGCTGACCCTCAACTATGCCGATGGCAGCAGCGAAGATTATTTGGTCCCGGCCGAAGTCTGGCGTTACAACGCTGTTGAGGTCACCAAACTGTTTATTCGCGACAAGCGCATCACTAGCATCGAACTCGATCGTAACCATTTGATCGCCGATGCGGACAAGACCAACAACGTGACCCCGCGACGCATCGCGCAGAGTCGAATCGAACTGTTCCGTGCTCGCGATTCGGGCCGCAACCAGATGCTCGATGCGCTCACCGAACTTAAGACCAAGGGCAAGAGCGGCGATGCAGGCAAAACCGACGAGAAGGCCCTGCCGCTCGCGCCGGCTCAACCGTAGCGGCGATGTCCGATGTCTCACAACGCCGTTGGGTGCTGGGCGCACTGGCGCTCGGCACCCTCGGCGCCCTTGCACCGAGCCTCGCGATCGCGCATCGCGCGCACGTCACGCTGACACAACTCTCGGCGAATCCGCGTACTCGACGCTGGGAATGGAGCCACTCCATTCATTTTCATGATGCGGCCGTGGCACTGCGACGGCTTGCACCGGGTAAGGGGCTACAACCGGTTGATGCCGCGGGCCAAGCCCGCTTGATGCTGGAAATCGAACAACGTTTTCTTTGGACGACGCCGAGTGGGAAACGACTGCAGCCGCAGGCCGTTGGTGCCGAACTGCAAGGCGACGGACTCGTTCTGTATCAAGACTGCGAAGCGCCCGAGGAACCAGGGTCCTATACGGTGGAATGCCGACTGCTACACGACATCTTCGCCGAGCAGCGCAACACGATCAGTATCGAACTCATGGATCCACCGCTGCGGCGGCAACTGAACGCGACGCTGACAACGACTCGTTTCGAGTGGTCGGCGCGTGGAGGCTAGGGTCGGAATCGAACCGGCGTAGACGGCTTTGCAGGCCGCTGCATGACCACTCTGCCACCTAGCCGCGCTGCGTAAAGAAAATGGAGCGGGAAACGAGACTCGAACTCGCGACCCCGACCTTGGCAAGGTCGTGCTCTACCAACTGAGCTATTCCCGCTCTGGAACAGAGGGCCGAGATTGTAGGGCGAACCCGGCGTAAGTCAAGGTGCTCCCGCTCGCCCCTTCAAATCGGGCCAAGCTGCCCGCAGGTAATCGATGGCGGATAGCACAGTCAGCACCGCAGCAATCGCCGTCAGGATCACCCCGAGGTTGTAGGTCGGCAGAAACCACACGTCCCACCGAATCAGCATCATCGACAAGCCGACGATCTGCAGAATGGTCTTGAGCTTGCCGAGTTTGGAGACAGCCACCTTACGTCGCTGACCGATCTCCGCCATCCATTCGCGCAGTGCCGAAATCGCGATCTCACGACCAATGATGACGATGGCAGGCAGCACCACGATCAAACGCTGATCTTTACTCACCAGCAGCACGAGCGCGACCGCGACGATGAGTTTGTCGGCCACTGGATCGAGAAACGCGCCTAGGCGAGATGTTTGACCGAGCTTACGTGCGTAGTAGCCATCAAGCGTGTCGGTAATACCCGCGATCGCAAACAAGGCTCCGGCGGCCGGGTCGGACCACGGAAACGGCATATAGAACAGCACGACGACGAGCGGTATCGCGAAGATGCGCATCCAAGTCAGTGCGTTCGGAACGGTCCAGAGCATGATTCTCTACTCGCCGGGATGCAGAGCATCATAAAGGTTTTGTGCCAATGCGGGACCGATTCCGGGCGCCCGTTCGAGATCCGCGCGCGCGGCTTTCAGCACGCCTTGCAGCCCACCAAAATGCTGCAGCAAAGCCTTACGCTTAGCGGGACCCAAGCCTGGCACCGTCTCGAGGATCGACTCGTTGAAGCGCTGCGCCCGGCGTCGTCGGTGTCCCGTGATCGCAAAACGATGCGCCTCATCGCGAATACGTTGAATCAGTTTCAAGGCAGCGGACTGCGCGCCCGGCACCAGCGGAACCTCACTGCGCCAGTGCAGTCGCTCCTGCCCGGCCCGTCGATCGGGCCCCTTGGAGACACCGAGCGTGTGCAAATCCTCGAAACCCAGCTGCTGCAAAACCTCGCGCACACCGGCAAGCTGTGCGGGGCCACCGTCTATCACCAGCAGATCGGGCCGCGGAATTTCACCAGCCGCGATACGGGTGTAACGCCGCTCGATTGCCTGACGCAGCGCGCCGTAATCATCGCCTGCGGCGACACCCGTGATATTGAAGCGTCGGTATTCTTTTTTGAGCGGACCCTCTGGCCCAAAAACCACGCAGGAGGCCACGGTGCCCTCACCTTGCGTATGACTGATATCGAAACACTCCATGCGAGCGGGCGGCGTCTGCACTTCGAGTAACGCGGCCAAGGCGGCGTAATCCTCTCGATAACCCTCCCGGCGTGCGAGGCGCATGCGTAGCGCATTGGCAGCGTTATCTCGCGCCATCTCCACCCAGCGCGCTGCAAGGCCACGCTGCGCATGCCGCAATCGCACACTGCGACCCGCAAGCACCCCAAGCGCATCAGCGAGCGGCTCGGCATCCTCGAGTGGCAAGCTCGTGTAGATCTCTGGCGGCGGCGTTTGCTCGTGGTAATACTGCACGATGAACGAGGACAAGGCTTCAGCAGGCTCGGCCAACAAAGCCTGCGGGAAATAGCTCGACGTACCAAGGCTGCGTCCGCCACGCACTGGCATCACACTAATCCCATAACCACCAGGATCTCCCGTGATGGCGAAGATATCGGCATCGCGCTCATCGTCCGCTGCGACGACCTGCTGCGACTGCAATTCCTTGATCGCCGCGATCTGATCCCGAAGCGATGCGGCCCGTTCGAATTCGAGGCGCTGCGAAGCGTCCTCCATTCGATCGGCCAACTCGCGTAGCACTTCGTCATTGCGTCCCTCAAGCACTCGTACGGCAGCCGATACATCGCGCGCGTAATCAGGCTGTGAGATGAGACCCACGCAGGGCGCGGAGCAACGTCCAATCTGGTATTGCAAGCACGGTCGACTGCGATGCGCGAAATAGCTGTCGCGACACGGGCGCAAGCGGAACACCTTCTGCAAGTAATGCAGCGACTCGGATACCGCGCCAGCATTCGGATACGGACCAAAGAAACGCCCGGGCAAATTTCGGCTGCCGCGATACACCGACAGCCGCGGAAACTCGTGATCGTCACTGAGCCAGAGATACGGAAAACTTTTGTCGTCCCGCAGCACCACGTTGTACTTTGGGTGCAGCGCCTTGATCAGGTTGTGCTCGAGCAGCAACGCCTCGGTTTCCGAACGGGTAACAGTCACCTCCATCGAGGCGATCTGCGCGACGAGCGCCTGCACCTTCGGGTGCATGTTCGACGGCAAAAAGTAGCTACCAACCCGATCGCGCAAACTCTTGGCCTTACCGACGTAGAGCAGCAAGCCGTCGGCCGCGAACATCCGATAGACACCCGGGCGCCGCGGCAGGCTCGCCACAAAGCCACGGGCATCGAAACCACTCACCGCGACAGGGCCTCCGCCCGCTGCAACACGGCAAGAAACATCTCGCGAGTGAGACGACGCGTTTGGGTGTTGTAGCGGCTGCAGTGATAAGAATCGATCAACCAACAACCGTTGGCGAGACGATGCTCAGCGGCGTGGGCAAAGCGATACGCGCCGCGTGATTCACCTAACGCATCGAGAATGGCATCGTGTGCAATGCGACCGAGCGCCAGTATGACTCGCAAGTTTTGATGCTCTTCGAACTCCGCTTTCAACCAGCCGTTGCACTCGCGCGCCTCGGCGGGAGTCGGCTTGTTGGCGGGCGGCAAACACTTGACGGCGTTGGTGATCCTGACGCCGCGCAATTGCAGCCCGTCATCTTGCGATTCGGAAACGGCGGCGCTCGATACACCGACGGCATGCAAGGTTTCGTAGAGCAAGATGCCGGCGTGGTCACCCGTGAACGGTCGACCCGTGCGATTCGCGCCGTGCATGCCGGGCGCCAAACCTACGACAAGCCAACGCGGATCCGCATCGCCGAAAGCGGCGACCGGTGCGGCGTGATAACCCGGAAACTTCCGACCTGACTCCTCCCGAAACTCCACCAGCCGCGGACAACGCTGACAGGCGGGATCGAATGTACGGCAGGTCGAACTCATGGGTGAGGCACGCGCATCAATCACTCATGTGGCGAATGATCGCATCACCGAAGCCCGAGCAACTCATCAACTTGGCACCGGGTATCAACTGCTGCATGGCCTCTTCCACGTTACGACGAGCCGCCAGCTCGCGCTTGCTCGCGCGAATCGCCTCGCGCAGTCGCGCCAGATCGTACGTCAATTCCTTCGCCGCGATGGTGTTGGCGACGCCTTTGATGATGAGATCAGCCGCCTCGGTCCATTTGAGATAGCGAAGCATCATTTCGGCCGAGAGAATGATCGAACCGGGGTTAACGCGATCCTTGCCGGCAAATCCAGGCGCCGTGCCATGCGTCGCTTCGAAAACGGCAAGCCCGTGACCGATGTTGCCACCCGGGGCGATACCGATGCCGCCAACCTGCGCGGCCAAAGCATCCGAGATGTAGTCGCCGTTGAGGTTCAAGGTGGCGATCACATCGTACTCTTCCGGACGCAGCAACACTTGCTGCAAAAAGTTGTCGGCGATCACATCCTTGATGACGATGTCTTTGCCCGTGATCGGATTGCGAAAGCTCATCCACGGACCACCACCGAACTCGGTCGCACCGAACTCGTCCTTCGCCAACTGGTAACCCCAGTTGCGGAAGGCACCTTCGGTGTACTTCATGATGTTGCCCTTGTGCACCAGCGTCACCGATACACGATCGTTTTCGATGGCGTACTGAATCGCCATACGAATCAAGCGCTGGCTGCCCTCCTTCGAGACGGGCTTGATACCGATGCCTGAGCTCGCCGGGAAACGGATCCCTTTGGCGTGCAACTCGGTTTGCAAAAAGTGGATCAGACGCTGTACTTCATTGGAGCCCGTCGGATACTCGATACCCGCGTAGATGTCCTCGGTGTTCTCGCGGAATACGACCATGTCGGTCAAAGAAGCGTCCTGCATGGGTGTCGCAACGCCCGGGAAATACCGGATCGGTCGTACGCAGGCGTAGAGATCCAAGGTCTGGCGCATCACGACGTTGAGCGAGCGAATGCCGCCACCGATCGGCGTGCCGAGCGGCCCTTTGATGGAGACGACGAACTCACGCAGCGCATGCAACGACTCGTCCGGGAACCAGGTGCCGCAGACCTGGTTGCCTTTCTCGCCAGCAAAAATTTCCATCCATTCGATGCGACGAAGATCGCCGTAGGCTTTGGCCACCGCCGCGTCCACGACTTTGCGCATGACCGGCGTGATGTCGATACCGATGCCGTCACCCTCGATGAACGGGATGATCGGGTGATCTGGCACGTTGATGCTGCCGTCGGCGTTGACGGTGATGCGAGTACCGTGCGGGGGTACCTGGATGAACTCGTACTTCATGAAAAATCCGCGCCCTTGAACCTTCGAAGGGCGCGGATTCTACCCGAGGCCGAGAGACTCAAGCGACGGCGAATTGCTCCTCTTCCGTCGAGCCCTTCATGGCCGTGA